>Ga0105052_10001341_pt1 | contig 32726 bp, 19 predicted proteins | sample FRY03_FD_78094 | JGI IMG/M metagenome (GOLD analysis project Ga0105052, IMG submission 78094) | Freshwater microbial communities from Lake Fryxell liftoff mats and glacier meltwater in Antarctica - FRY-03 | ecosystem: Environmental > Aquatic > Freshwater > Ice > Glacier meltwater ... | reverse complement strand
TGATCCCAGTTCGATTCCATGAACTCCGCGGCCAGATAATCCAGCAAATCGGCCAACGGCGGACGTGGCGTTCGAAGGCCGAAGTCAAAAACGTTTTCGACCAGCGGTTCACCCATGTGCCGCAACCAGATGTGGTTGACCGCGACTCGCGCCGTCAGCGGATGCTTAGTCGACGTCATCCATCGTGCGAGTGCAAGTCTGCGACCAGTGCTGGTAGATGGATAAACCGACGCGTAGTCGGGCTCTTTATGCTCCGGTGTTTCCAGCAGCTTCTGTGATGCGCGAAGCGAAACGTAGGCGGTGTCACTTTCGTCGAGCGCCGTTAAGCGAGCTTCCGCTTTCTTCAACCTATCGTCGGCAGCGTTTTGTTTTTTCTCATCTTGGTCAGTGATCTTTTCTCGTTCCCAAGCTGCGTTTGCTCGTTCAACTTCGATCTGAGAACGCAACGCCATTCGCGCCAGTTCATCGGTGGAGCCATCACGTTCCAAATAGCGAGCGTTATCGGCAGCGCACGTCGCTTTGATGGCGGCAAGGTTTGCTTCCATCACGATCAATTTTATTGACGCGATTTGGCGAACTGCTTCTGCTTTGGTCTTGGTTTCTTCTTCGTCTTGATTGTCGTCCTGAACCTTGTCGTCTTGGCGATTCTCACCGACTGGTTCGGGCGGGGCTTGTGTTACGGGGCCGAGCGAGGCGAGTTCTTCACGTGCCTTGTTCACTTCATTTTCAGCGACAAGAATTCGATCTGATTGCACGAAGGGCTGAACCCCAGGTGCCCAAGCGGCAATCGGTAACTCAATCGATTCGATAGGCGACGCAAAACTGGCAAACAGGCTCGGCACACCGGCGTCGATCTTGAGAGATTCATCGGGTTGTTTTGGATCTCCTTTCAGATGCAAATGAGTCGGTGCCTGAAGGTGATCATCAAAGACTCTCGGCAATCCATCGACCGCGAAATCGGTGCTTCCCGGTATGGGGTCCAGTCGAACTTGATGCGGTTCAAAGATTGCGCGGAATCGATAATAATCCACGTGGCTCAGCGGATCGTATTTATGGTCATGGCATTTGGAACAATTGAGCGTCAGTCCCATGAAGGCTTTGGACGTGTGTTCGATCGTGTCATCCAACCACGTCGTTCGGTTAAACAGGTAGTAGTTGCGAGCCAGAAAGCCGGTCGCGACAACGACATTCGGATCCTCCGGGGCAAGTTCATCGCCCGCAAGCATCTCGTGGATCATGCGATCGTATGGCTTGTTGTCATGGAGCGAGTTAACGATCCAGTCACGCCAACGCCAAATGTGTTTGGTGCTATTGCGCAGTTGCTCGTTCAACCCGTACCAATCCGAATAACGCCAGATATCCATCCAGTGCCGTGCCCATCGTTCGGCATGCGGAGCGCTGACTAACAATTCATCGACGATCTCTTCCCAATGCCTCGAATCATTGAGTTGCTCTCGCGTGGGAGGCAGGCCAATCAGATCCAGATAGAGCCGGCGCAGTCTCGTTTCTCGCAGGGCAAGGGGCTGAGGAGTCAGGCCAAGAGCGGCATGATGCGCAGCAAGTAAACGATCAATCGGATTCGCGTTGGCTGGACTCGCCGCATCACCTTGAGGGAGCGCCGGTTTGACAACCGATTGAAATGCCCAGTGGGCTGTCGGCGATGGTGGCAACTCTTCATCGGGCGCAATGGCTCCCTGCTTGATCCAGCGCTTGATGATTTCAACGTCGCTTGCTTGAAGCGCCGCACCGTCCTCCGCGGGCGGCATGCGTTCATGTACTGATTCGCTGATACGCTGCACAAGCAAGCTGTCATTGGCGTTTCCGCGGACGACCACGGCACCGCTGTCACCGCCCTCCAGCATCACTTCAATGGTTTCCAGTCGCAGGCCCGCTTCCTGTTTCAAAGCGCCGTGGCATGAGTAGCACTTGCTCGCCAAGATCGGCTTGACTTCGGATTCGTAGAACGCATCCTCGGCAGCAAACGTTCGCCCCGCGCTCAAGTGAATCAAAGCCAAACTGAATATCGTCAGCATCAAAGCATGGTGCCGGATACGCGGTACCCAAGACATTGTGCCAAAGCACAGACGGGTGGTCGCTTGTCTTGTTTGACATGCAAGAGGCATCAAGCGGCTCTTACTTTAAGGAGGTAGGACGGCGGGGCAGGCGCGGTTGAAGTTTCAAACCGATCGGCGAGGAAAGCAACGATCTTCAATCCCTACCGAGATCTTAACCGACTTCCACGGCGTCAACATGGCGAATGCAGTAGAAGAGACAAAAATTAGACTCTCCGTTAAACGCCCCATCCGACGCCGCGTGAAAACCGCGTCAAATGCAGCAACGCCTTGCGGGCACCAAAACCCTCGGTCGCCAAAACCCTCGGTCGCCAAAAAATACCCAACGCACGGCAAACCTGAGTTCCCGCTGCGATCGGCTAGTGATCCAGTTATGTACCGCCAACGCAGTTCGTTCTAAGCGGTTCTGTTCATCGCTCGATGACGACTTTGCCAAAGTGTTTTCCACCACCAAGGTATTGGTAAGCCGAACGGACATCTTCAAAAGCAAACGTGCGATCGATCACCGGATGAAATTGGTTGACTTCGATGGCTCGATTCATCGCCTCGAACATATCGCGACTTCCGACATAAATACCTTGAACGGTTAGCCGCTTGAATAGAGTCATCATCGGTGATGGATTTTGCGCCGGCATGCCTGTCAACACTCCAATCAAGCTGACTCGACCGCTTGTCCTGGCTGCATTCAAAGACTTTTCTAAGGTGCCCGCGCCACCAACTTCGATCACATTGTCGACACCGACTCCGTTTGTCAGTTCCAACACTCGCTCGTGCCAATTCGGACACGTCTTATAGTTGATCGTATCATTCGCTCCCAAAGCACGAGCTTGCGTTAGCTTTTCATCGCTGCTTGAAGTGATAATGACGCGAGCCCCGAACATTTTTGCGAACTGCAGAGCAAACACGGACACTCCTCCCGTGCCAAGGGCAAGGACGCTCTGCCCCGGTTGCAGATGCCCAAGGGTCAGCGTCTGCCAAGCCGTCACGCCAGCACAGGGCAGCGTTGCTGACTCTGCGAAGCTTAAGTGGCTAGGTGTGTGAACCAGCCCGTCTTCATGCAACGCAACGCGTTCAGAGAGTAGGCCATCGATCGCTCCTCCGAGTGCCGAGCTGATTTGCGGATCCGATAACTCACCGCCGAGCCAGTTCTGGAAAAAGATACCCGCGACTCGATCGCCGACTTTGAATCGTGTCACCGAATCACCAACGGCAATCACTTCGCCAGCACCATCGGAAAGCGGAACCAGTGGCGGGTTCTTTTTGACTTTGTCATTGCGATAGTATCCGCCGGAGGGCATGCCAAGATCGCGGTAGTTCAGTGACCACGCTTTCATATCGACCATCACATCGAACGGGCCAAGCGTGGGCTCGTCAACTTCAGCTAACTGCATTGCATCGAGACCCGACGGCGAATTGATTTGGTACCGTTTCATGGAAGTATCTTTAGGAAATCGCGTGTTGATTGGTTTCGTGAATGCGGACAAGTTTCAATTAAACGACGCCGTGCTCCCTGGGCAGGTCCCATGATTGAGCGTTCCCCAAGCCGCTGTGTTGCCGGATTGCACGTGGCGTTGATGCTGACATCCGGTGGCCTGCCGACACCTGCAAGTGGACACGACCTTTCGTTACGCATTTTGATAAACGTGGCGGATGCTGTGTAAAGCTTAACATGTGCCTTTTATAACCCCTTGAGTTCCCTGCAGAGTTGGTCGGTGACACTCCCGGCGACACAAGGATGAAGATCCGATGGTCGCGGTACGACGCGGTTGATCGACGAGACGCAATTCGATGCTGAACGAATCATGTTCCCTGCGGTCGCATTCGCTTCAGCGGGTTTGGCAAACGAAATGACCTCAGTTTTTCTTGCTGGAAGCCTGCATCAAATCGGTGTTGACGGAAACGTGGGGGCGAGCAGCTGCGGCGTCACTGGGTGCCACGGAATCAGGTGGCACCGTGGTTCGCTGCACCGCACGCGGAAGGTTTGGATATCGCCATGTCACTTGATGGGACCTATGATGGCAGAGAGTAAAACCGAGAACAGATCGGGAGAAAATTCATCCTTTCGCACAAACGCTTAGACAAATCCCCTCGCTTCGCGCATCATAGCTGGTGATGACTCCTCCCGAAACCTTTTTCGAACGCGTTCGCCAATGCGCCGAGCGGATCGCTGAGAGTCGTGAAGCCGCTTTGTCGGGTCTTTACGATTTGACCGCCTCTCGTTTGCTGCGTTACGCAACGACGATCACTCGCAATCAGCACGATGCCGAAGATGCATTGCAGATGACGTTGGTAAAAGTTGCATCGGAGCGGACCTTACTGCTTCGCGCGGAAAAGCCTTGGCCTTATTTGCTAAAGATGGTTCGCAACGAATCTTTAATCATCATGCGGCGAAAGAAACGCTGGTCGTTTCTCGGCAACTTGTCGGATTTGCTGACCCAAACCAACGTCGACGAACGTGAAATTGAGGAGACGCATCGCGAAGTTTGGAAAGCCCTGAGAACGCTTCCGACGCAACAAAGCGAAGTCGTCGTCTTGAAGATATGGGAGGAAATGACCTTCGCGCAAATTGGTGAAATGCTTGACGTATCCCCCGCGACGGCGGCAAGCCGATATCGCTACGGCCTTGAAAAGCTCGAGTCAAAAATTCGCGTTGGTAAAACGGAAGTGAATCGATGAATCGACTGGATTCCGAACTTTCGCCTGATGCTGATAGCCCGTTTGAACAAGCGATCGAACGAGCGATTCGCGATGCGGGAAACTATGTCCGCCCCAGCGATGATCTTCGGCCCCGCGTCGTCGAAGCGGCCAAGGATCAATGTGGACAGCAACGCGCGCGGCGAACAGCCAGCGGCATGATGCTCGCCTTCGGTTTGCTGATCTTGGTTGCGACACCATCAATGAAGTTAATCGCGGATCGTCTGGAAAGGTCACAATCGCCCACATCGGATGAAATGCAACAGCAAGCGATGCAGTACTCTTTGCAGTCGGGAATCGGACCGAATTGGGGTTTAACCGAAGCGTTCACCCGCCTTCGTGAGCTGCAAGCGGACCGCTTCGGGCGCCTTCAAGCGACCACACGACAATAGTTTCGTTGTTGTCTGTTTTTTAGACAATTCGGCTGCTCCCAAGCATCTCTTCTACGTCTGGCTAAAACTCGAGGTTTTGAAAGAAAAAGGGTTGGACCCTTTGGAGGTTGCCGGAGAGGGTCTGACCCTTACTTCTTATCTTTTCACTTGGTTTGACTTCTCACTCAATGACTCCCGATCTCATCGCTCCCGTGGTCACCTTTCATCAGCAATTGACGCGACTGTCCGCTGCCGGATTGCCTTTTGATCTTGGTCTGCAGCATGATCAATCAGCCTCAAGTCACGTCGAGATTCTGAACGCGATCAAGCGAGTGGAAGATGCCCTGCGATTGCGTGTCGAACTTGGCCAACCACTCGTCGATGCCATCAACGCTGCCACGGAGTTAACACCACGACACCGGGCAAGTCTGCTGGCGTCGCTCGACTCAGGTGACGCCCCCGCGATCTTCGAATCATTGTCGCAGCCTGCGCGATCTCGCGCAAGAGTGCTTCGTCAGGTCGGCATTTCAACGGTCCAGCCATTCGTTCTGATGCTGCTTACCTTCTTGGCGTTCATTCTGCTTTGCCTGACGACCATTCCTCGACTGGAAATGTTCTATGCGCAGCTTTGGAAGCAACCTTCCAGAGCCTTGAACTGGCTGTTGACGCTACGTGACACGATGCCGATATGGAGCGTGCTATTGCCCGTGCTTTTCATTAGCGTTTGGTTCTATATTTCCAGACGATCCTCGCTTGGCGCATGGAGATGGATGCCCGGGGCAACTCGTTACTTGGAATCGATGCGGCTTGCGAATTTCGCTGATCAAGTGGCAACCTACATCGATCGCGGCATCTCAAGAGACCACGCGATGGCACTTGCCGATGCCAATCTCGCCGCCGAGTTGAACACTCATCCGAGCGACGCGCCACCGCTTCTGCGATGGGCTTTAATGGGAGACTTAGGCGATGAACCGGCCGAGAACGTTTTTCGATTTGTGGCAAGCAGTTACCGTCAATCCGCAGAACAATTCTCGCTTGGTTGGCGAGTTGTTTTGCCGGCGGCGTTACTGCCAATCTTCGGTGGCGCATTGGTGTTTGCGTTCGGTCTCAGCTTGTTCGTTCCGATGATTGAGCTGATGAAAGAACTCACCTTGCCGAGAGGCATCTAAACCATGGATTCTTTCACGAATCAGTCGGTGGTTGCCGAAGCAGTCGATGCTTTTGCGAGCGAATTACCGGCCGGCAAGCGACGACGTGAACTGAAAACGTTATCGCAATCGCTCAAAAATTCTTCGCCAGAACACCCCTTGCCCACTGCCTCACGATGGACCACTGCCTCACGATGGACGACGGCGTTCGGACGAGGGCTCGAGCTTCGTGATGGTGAAACAGCGTTAACGCTTTGGATGAGTCACGCATCACGCGAGAGTCGCATTCAAAGTCGCCGAACGCAAGCATGGATCTATCCCATCGCATTGACGGGTCTTGTCGGCGTCGTGATGTTGTTCGTCGGGCCGATGATTCTTGAACCATTCAGCCGAATGTATGAAGAATTTGGGTTGCAATTACCATTGCCGACAAGATTGCTGCTGTACATCGGAGACCATTATTTTGGCGCCCCCATCCGCGCGCTGATGTTTATCGCGGTCGCTGCCGCTTTGGGCTATCTATTGTATTGGTTGATCCATCGTTACTCCCCGTTCTCAAGATTCTTTAATCGGCTGGTGGCAGGGAACAGCGTCAGCGTATCGGCGATGGCAAGCTTCACCGGAATGCTTTCGCACCTTCTCAGTGCAGGTGTACCGCTTGCGGATGCATTGCAAGAATCCGGCGACGCCTGTGGGCACAATTATCTGGCGAGTGTCAGCAAACAACTTAGTGATCATGTTCGAGAAAACCGAGGTCCGCTGGTCAACGCACGTGCCGCAGCGAGACTTCCCAAAAATGTGATTTACGCGATTGAACCAAAGCACAACGCGGTACCAAGCTTCGCACTCCTTCGTGAGCTTTCAGCGCTGTATGAGGAACGCGTCGCAGCACGGTATGACTGGGCCGGTGGCGCGGTGGGTGTGTTTGGCGTCCTCGTCGTCGGATCGCTGGTCGCATTCATTATCATCGCGCTTTTCATGCCGTTAGTCGAACTCATATCTGGGTTGACATGAGGTTGCAATGATGAAAAAAACAATGGATGGCCAGCGAACAGGATTCGCTGAGAAAATTTTTCGCGTGCTTTTTTGGGACGTCGGCTCCTGGTTTTCCTGGTTGCTAACGCCTGCTTTGCGACCGCGCCTCACTTTCAGGCCTCGTTCGAAGTGGCGAGTGGCAACCTGGTGGCCCAATGAACGTACATCGGATGTGCAGCGTTCGTTGTTGCGAATGTTGGCCGTGGCGCATCAAGAACGACTTGAGCTATCAACGCTGCTCCAAAATTTTGCGGATGAGCATCGAGGCTTTCGACGATTCCGTTTGCAGCGACTCGCCAAGCGAGTTTCCGCGGGCACACCGATCGTCGACGCTTTGGAGCAAACACCTGATGTACTACGGGATCAGGATGTCCTTGCCTTGCGATTCGCAAGTCAATCCGGCATCCTCTCCAACACCTACCAAGACCTGCTGGCAGCCCCTGAAACGGACCGAAGACTTGCCAAGGCAGCCATCATCCGAGTCATGCTGTATGCAGCCGCAATGACGTTGGCGATTGCACTCATCGCGTCATACCTGGGGAATTCTGTCGCGCCGATGATGATGCAGATGGCAAAGGAATTTGACATCACGGTACCGCCGTCGATTCATACGCAGAAGTTGATTGGAAGTTGGTTGTCGGATTTTGCTTTGTTATGGATTCTGGTTGCGGGTTTGTTTTTGTTCGCCTTCGCAAGCGGTCGCGTGCAACGATTCTTCCGACGACGGTTCAGCGATTGGCGTGCTCGTCTGGGGCTTTCATCACGATCGGCGGAGTTGCTGCAATTGCTCTCGCTTGCCGCCGATGCGGGACGTCCGATTTCCGGTTCACTGTCGACACTTGGACGGTATCACTTCGACAAACTCGTTCGCCAACGCTTGCTCTTCATTCGCAATGAAGTCGAGCAGGGTGCCGAAGCTTGGGATTGTCTGCGCGAAGCAAGATTCATTACCGCGAACGAAGCGGATGCGATTCGGCAATGCTCCGACGGAAAGTCTCAAGCCTGGTTGCTTCGGCAGTTAGCCATCGCTCGCGATACCACGACCACGACGCGTTACCAAAGGATCGCGGCCTGGGGACAACCGATCGTTGTCTTGATCGGTGCTGCCGTCGTTTCTTTGTTATCCATCGGACACTTTCAATTCATTTCGCAAATGTTGAATGAACTTCAGCGATGGCAGGGGTTCGCATGAACAAACGCTTTTCTCGAAATCATTCCCGAGCCGGCGCGTTGATGCCTGATTTAATCGTCGCTGCGATTCTGACAATGGCGTTGATCGGAACGCTGACGACATGCACCATCCGCAGTAGTCGGTTGATGATGGAAACTCGTCACCAGCAACTTGCGTTGGACGAGCTTTCCAATCAACTCGAACGCTTGCTCTCGCTTAATGAAAAGGAACGCCGCAAAGCGCTGTCGGAGTTGGTGCCTTCGGACGACGTCGCCAGTGCGCTGCCCGAAGCCAGTTTGGTTGCGGAAACCATTGATGATCAACAGGGAACAAGAATCCTGCTGAGCTTGAACTGGAACCATGGAGTCCCGTCGACGCCGGTACGATTGGTCGGCTGGACTCAGCCTCGCACAGCGGAGTCAACCGAATGAAGTACCCAACACGCGGTTTCACGTTGATTGAACTGCTCGTTGTGTTGAGCATTGGCGCGTTTTTGACAACGCTGGCGATCGGTGCGTTAGAGCGAGCGCTCTCCATCGACACGGCTACAAAAGCAAGGCTTGATGAAGCACGAAATCTCAATCGGCTTTCCGACCAGTTTCGCGGCGATATCCAGATCGCGACCGACGTCTCACTCGTCGATCAAAGCCAAGCGAAGATCCAGTCCACAAGTGGCGTCGTCACGTATTCCGTCAAGCCGAATCATGTTCATCGTAGTGAGGTCATGTCCGATGGCACGAAGCGGAATGAACGTTATTCACTCGGCGAAAATCGAATCGTATTGTTCTCTAAGTTAGATGAGCCTAACCGCACCGTCTTGACCGTTCGATGCAACACCGGCTTGCAGCACTCGCCCACCCGTATCGAGCGAGTGGTCGCTGCGGTGACGGGGCGGAAGCTTTTCGCGGACGCGCAAGCGGGAGACGCACCATGAGGCGAAGAGGGCTCATTAGCGGCTGTGTGCTGGTCTGTTTGATTGTGACCGTGTCGCTTACTGCGTCATCGCTGCGTTCAACCCTTCGTGCACGGCGCGAGGTTGCGACGCGACATCAACTGCTGCAGACCGACTGGTTGCTTCACGCGGGAATTCAGTTGGCTCGCGATCAACTTGCGAAGCAGGATGACTACCAGGGTGAAACTTGGCAGCCTCAAAATGTGATTGCGGGCGACTACGAAGCACGGGTCGTCATCAAGGTCACTGAAGGTGAGAACGAAGCCGCGATCGCAGAAGTCGTGGCCACGCTCGCGAACAGCCCGCGTCGTGGAGATCGTTTGCATGCGTTTGTAACGCGGCGTTCCCATCAATGGCCCATTCAACGTTCAATAAACTCATCATCGGAATAGGTTAATAAGCATGAACCATTCAAAAGACTCATCGCCTCTGCGTTTGCGGATCGGATTCACCCTGGTTGAACTGCTGGTTGTGATGGCGATCATCGGCGTCCTGATGGGGTTACTGTTGCCCGCGGTTCAGGCAGCACGTGAAGCAGCGAGACGGACGTCCTGCATGAATAATCTCTCGCAACTGGCACTCGCCATTCACCACCACGAATTCAATGCCGAGCACTTACCTTCGGGTACCATCAACCCCTCAGGACCGATTCGCAGCGAAGCGATTGGGAAGCATGTTAGCTGGACAATTCAAATCCTGCCGTACATTGAACAACGCAACCTTCATGAAAAATTCGACTTTGGTGCTGGTGCGTATGCGCCCGAAAATCGCGAGGTCCGATCGGGATTCGTACCGACGTTTTTATGTCCCTCCAATCCGGGGCTCTATTTGAATCGTGGTGGCGCACGATCAAACGACGCCATCGGCGAGTCGCACTACGCAGGTTGTCATCACGACAGCGAGTCACCGATCTCCGACGATAACAACGGCTTGCTTTTCCTCAACAGCAAGATTCGCTTCGCAGATATCCTCGACGGAAGTTCGCAAACGCTTTTGCTGAGCGAGATCAAGCTGGACGAGACTCACTTGGGGTGGGTTTCGGGCACGCGGTCAACGCTTCGGAACGTGGGTGGATATGGTGCGATTTCCGAAGGTGGCGACCGATTGCCAATCGTCTCTCCCGCGCCGTTCTTGCCAACCGGGCCGCTTGATGTGGGAACTTTTGATAGTTTCCATAATGGTGGTACGAACGCGGCAATCGCTGACGGTGCGGTGAAATTCTTAACTCGCAGCATTGATAACAACGTGATGCGTCAGCTCGCCAACCGCGAAGACGGCAAGGTCTTTACAGAAGATCCGTTCTAAAGGTCATTCGTGTGACGGGTTGAAGCGGGATCGAAACTTAGGAAAACTTAGAGAATCTGCATTGATATTTCTTGGCAATTGGCAATCTTAAGGAATCTTCTCGGATTTTAGTGGCATCTGTCCAGAATGGGGGATTTTTCAGGCATCTACTCCTGCGTCCAATGGGAGTCCAAAAAGCAGTCTCGGCGGAGCAACGTTCGCCGAGGCTGCCCGCACCATTGGCGCGCTATCGACCGAGATATCCCTTCCCTGGTTGCGTCCCCGCAGAGAGTCCGTTGTTCCCGGCACTTACGAGAGTACCACGTTTCAACGTCTGCTGCCAAATCATTGGACGCAGGAGTAGATGCCTAAAAAAATTCCCCGCCCTGGATTCAGCATGGGCGAAGACCTCAAGATTGTGCCAACCCTGAAACGCTACTGAAAACCAATCTGAATCTACCCACAGATTTTGCGGAAGAGTCAAGATTCTAGAGTTCGGTCTATATCCGTCCCAAGGAGCTAAACATGTCTTGGCAGACGAGTTAAAGACCAAAACGTCCAGGGTCGAAATTGCATTTAATATGACCACTAAAAAGGTTCAGGAGCCTAATTAGCTAACAGCGTCATATTCAGCTTGGATGGCAAATCTAAGTTATTGCCCGCATTAAGTTTATGAAGATCGCGTCACTTGCAGCTCGCTTTCACAGAAGATGTAAACATTCGCCGAAGGGGTGAACGCCAAATGGGAAATTGCTTGATTCCCTGGGAAAAGTCACCTGGCCGTCAAATTCACCACTCCTTCGGCGAATGTATGCCAGAAGATTGGCTTAACTCTTTCCCCATCAACGACTTGAAAATGCTATCATCCACCTACCTGGCGCTGTCCTGTTAGTGTCTGTCCGGAAAAGGGGGCGGCTTCGGGATTTTAGTAGATTTGCGTTCCGTTATGTCGGTGAAGAATTGGCAGGATCGTGCTTGCAGGCTTATGAATCTTCTCTCGAAACATGAGCAATAAGCCATTTTCTTGCATCCGCCGCTGAGTGCGAGACGATAGTGCTGGGTCGGTTTCATTCGTTTTTCGCGAGTCGGTCATGTTGTTGCGTCTCATTGTTGTCGGCACTTTTATCCTTTCGCCGATCTTCGTTCGTTCATACGCGGAAGCACCGCGAATCGAAATCATTGATTCGGTTCCCGATCTGTCGGTTGATACGTTGTATCACCCGAAGAATCGATTCAAGTACGTGGAGTCACCGACGCCAGCGATTCGCTGGATCAATGACGGGAGTGATGTTCCCACGTTGATCGTGAAGCGTGATGATGGATGGAAGCAAGTGGCTTTGGCGAACGGCGAGGAGACGCCTTGCACAATCGTGGCCGTTTATGCACCGATGTTGCGAAAGCTTGAAGGCGTCGACGAAAAGCGTGCGTCCAGTGCCGTCAGCCATTGGCTATCCAACACCGATCAAGCATCTGACACCGCGCTAGTCACCATCGATGATTCAATCGCATTGGTTGGCATCAATCAGCCCGCTCGCTGGGTCAGCCGCGCGGCGAAAACATGGCGAGAGATTTCGCTGAGTCCGGACTCGAAGCAGATCGCTTATGTTGAAACCAATGATCTGTATGTGATGCATCTCGCGTCAGGCCGCGTCACTCGCATCACCGACGACGGTTCGCCCACGAAGCTAAACGGGATTCTTGATTGGGTCTATCAAGAAGAGATTTATGGACGAGGCAACTATCGCGGCTATTGGTGGCGAGACGATTCAGCAGCGATTTCATTTTTGCGGCTCGATACCTCCGCGGTGGCCGAGTACTCAATCACAGACAGCAAAGAACCCAAAGGCCGCACGCTTGTTGAAAGATACCCCAAGGCGGGCGACGCGATTCCAAGCGTCGAACTGTGGTGCGCCAAAATCGATGGAACTTCGATTGATTCCGTTCCGATCCTGAAGCCATTGCTTCAGGATTCGCTTGCACCCGATACGTTGATCACGCGAGTGGGATGGCATGAGCAGACGGGCCAAGCACTCGTGCAAACCTCCAACCGAATTCAGAACGATGTCTCTCTGCACCTGATCGACGTCGATAATCCAGCGCGGGTAAACATCCTCGTTCGCGAGCAAACCGATAAGTGGCTTGAGGTGCATGAATTGCCAAAGGTACTGAAGAACGGCGACTACGTTCGGCTCAGCGATCTTCCTGCGGGGCGTCGACGGTTGTGGAAAATGAGCGCTGATGGGGCCAGTCGTATTCCGCTCACTCCCGATGACTTTGACGTACGAGAATTGTTGTTTGTCGATGATGACGGAAACTATGCGATCGTTACCGGGGATCGATTGCGGAACACGATCGGCCAGCAACTGTATCGCGTCGATTTGGTTTCGGTCTCGGCGCCGATGCGATTGACCGACGAGTCACCATGGCATGCGGTTTCGATCAGTCACGATGGCAAGTGGATGGTCGATCGCGTTAGTTCGCTTTCAACTCCGACGACGGCGTCTTTGCGATCACTGATTGATAAGGACAAGCCCGCGATTTTGATTCATCAGGAAAGGCTGAAGCTAAAGCGAGTCCCGATGCAAACCAGTTGGCATTCCATTCCAGCGAAAAACGGGGTAACGCTTCCAGCTTACGTGATTCGACCCTCGTCGGAAGATTCTGCCGCGGATGAAAGCCCGGCAAAGAAGTATCCCGTATTGATCGAGATTTACGGCGGACCGCTGGCGCCTTCGGTGCGAGACGCCTGGTCCAGTGGTCGTTACCTGTTTCACCAAATGCTGGCGCAAGAAGGCATCGCGGTGATGGTTGTCGATAACCGTTCCAGCGGTGGACGTGGGCTCGCGGATAGCTGGACGATTCATCGTCGGATGGGTGAAGTCGAAACAAAAGATATGGTCGCAGCCGCGGAATGGCTCGGGCGTCAACATTGGGTTGACGCAAAACGAATTGCCATCCGTGGATGGAGCTTTGGTGGATTCTTGACACTTCACGCGATGACTCACAGCGATAAATTCATCGCCGGGGTTGCCGGAGGAAGCGTGACCGATTGGCGAAACTATGACGCGGTTTACACCGAGCGGTTTATGGGATTGCCCGCCGATAACAAGGCTGGCTACGACGCCACATCGCCTAAGTTAGCGGCAAGCAAAATGCACGGCCGCGTCTTGATGTTGCATGGTGAAGTTGACGACAACGTGCATTTGGCAAACACGTTACAAATGGCTAACGAACTCCAACGCGCCGGGAAGCCGTTCGAGATGATGATCTATCCCGGCGCGGCACACGCGGTTCATGCACCGGATCAAAATTATCACTTGATGATGATGACGATGGAGTTCTTGCGAGGCGAATTATTGGCCCGCGACTGATTCGATGATCGCCGGCGGTTTTGATTCGATGCTTGCGGTCGTCGCGGGATCGATCTTCGTCTCTGGTGGCGGCGTCTCGGTTCCAAGCAAGCTGTCAAAGGCTTCTTGATAGAACGTTTTTCCGTAGGTCAGCTCCCCGCCTTGATGGCCGACGGCACCCACCATCGCAGCGATTGCCAACAAACCAATCTTCCAGAATTTCGAATTCCGTTCTTCATTACGGCGCATCGCGATGAAGGCGGAGAGCGACGTGATGATGGCAACGGTCGTCAAAATGATCGCCGACCACCGGTGCCAGAAAATTTCGGAATCCATATCGATCTGATTCCAACTTCCGTAGCCCTGCCGGTCTGCGAACGACCAACCCATGGCGGTTGCCGCGATCGAAGATGCGGTTCCCAGGAACAAGCAAACCAGAGCGACGCTGTTACCAACATCGGGGAACTTCCAGCCGACCACGACGAACAAACCGCCAACCAATAGTAGCGCAATTGGAAAATGGACCGTCGCGGGGTGCAGATAACCTTGAAAGGCCCAGACGCGACCGAGCAGCGAAGTCGGACGTACGACCGCAGCCACCTCAGGTTCGGCTGACGCGGTTGCGGGCTCAAGGCTGACCAGGGAACCCTCAGGCCAAGCGGCTCCTTCGGCAATCCAGACGCAAATTAATGCCAATTCGCTCGCCGACAGCGGGCCCCCGTGATTCACAGGCGGCATCTGCATGTCTTCGTCTACGCTTCGCAGATAATCGGTCCATAACGAACTTGCTTCGACGTCTCCCGGTTCGATGAAACCCATGACCGTTTCTTGATCATCGATCCGAAACTCGTTCTTCGCATCCTGGGGACCGTGACATTTCAAGCAACGGGCCGCAAAAACAGGGACAATGTCTCGCTGGAAATCGATCAGTGGCAGATCAGCGGCGCAGGATCGAGGCAGGGAAATCAAAAGCAACACAGGTACGATGAATGAACAAAGCAGCGGCATTGGTTGACGCATCAGCGGCACTTTCATGGCATTGGGTTCTTTAAAATGGGGGGGGTGGGGCAGGCTGGAACCGAACCGATGCCAAAGGAACCAAGCCGCATCACCACTCGCACGCAGCAAATCGTGATCAGACTATTATCTCCCAAGACTTACCGAAGTTCTAGCCGTGAATTCACATCTTTGTGATTGCAAGCATCGATTGCTTTCGTCAGCTAAACTAAAAAATCCCTTGACATCTTTAGCGATTGGACGAGAGATAAAAATGCGAACTTTTCTGTTTGTCGCAACGACACTGCTGTGTACCGCTTCCGGCTTGGAATTATTTGCCGCACCCGGCGAAAACCTCGAAGGCTCGAAGCCAAACATTCTGCTGATTATCACCGACGACCAAGGATACGGCCCCGTCGGTCGCCATGGCCATCCCTGGTTGAAAACGCCAAATCAAGACGAGCTTTTCGACCGCAGCATCCGGTTTGAGAGGTTCATGGCAAGCCCCACCTGCGCTCCGACTCGTTCCGCTCTGATGACGGGGCGGCATCCGATGCGCAACGGAATCACGCATACGATTCTTGAGCGAGAACGCTTAACGCTCGACGCGACGACACTACCTCAGACACTGAAGGCAGTCGGTTACACCAGCGGCATTTTTGGCAAGTGGCATCTTGGCGATGAAGATGCGTATCTGCCGCAAGCCCGAGGCTTTGATGAATCGTTCATCCACGGAGCCGGAGGCATCGGACAAAAATACGATTGCAGTTGCGCCGACGCGCCGAACAACCAATACTTTGATCCCTACATTCGCCATAACGGCAAGTTTGTGAAGACCAAAGGTTTTTGCACCGACGTTTTCTTCAGCGCCGCAATTCAGTGGATGGACAAGAAAAGAACGGGTGACAAACCATTCTTCGCGTACCTAGCGACCAATGCACCGCACGCACCTTATATCGCGCCGCCGAGCAACATCAAACGGTTTAAAGAACTTGGATTCAGCGACAGTCATGCTGGATTTTATGGAATGATTGAAAACATCGATGAAAATCTTGGTCGCTTGACGGCGGCAATGGAGTCGATGGGCCTACTTGAAAATACATTGATCATTTTTATGTCAGACAACGGCATGGCAGGCATCCCGGGTAAGAAAGATAACGCGATCGGCCAAACGCCCGACGGCAAGGATTTGTTTCGATACAACGCGAACATGAAAGGGATGAAAGGCTCCGTTGATGAAGGCGGTGTGCGAGTCCCGTTCTTCGTTCGCTGGGATGGAAAGATTGAAGCCGGTCGTTCGATTTCCCATGTGGTCGCTCACCTTGATGTTTTTCCAACGCTGGCGAGACTTGCAGGCGCAAAGCTACCAAACGATCAAGTCGAGGGCCGCAGCTTGTTACCTTTATTGACCGATTCGAACGCGACTTGGGAGGATCGTTACTTGTTCGACCACAAAGGACGCTGGCCAACGGGCTCAGAACCTAACGACCACGAGTGGAAAGACTTTACGGTGCGAAGTTCTCAGTACCGGCTCGTCGATGGCAATGCGTTATTCGACATGATCGCAGACCCGGGCCAGACGAAAAACTGCATCGATCAGCATCCCGAAGTCGCGGAATCGATGCGCCAGGCTTATGACCAATGGTGGAAACAGACTCGCCCCATGATGGTTAATGAAACCGCACCCATGTCACCCACTCAGCCTTTCCACGAAGCTTTCTACGCCCAGCAAAAAACGGCAGGGATTCCCGATTGGGAAGGCAATGAGTAAGACGAATCGCTGAGGTTTAAACAACTCCCAAGGGACGTCGTTCAAACGTCTTATGCGGTCGTGCAGACCTTCGAGAACTCGCCGCCAAGCGATTGAGGCGAGATTTTCCGAAGTCTTAAGCCGTTTTTCGCGAGCTTCGGAAAGTGCTCGCGTTTGCGATCCAGAGAGCAACGTCTTCAGCTTCCGCGGATGGCGCGGACCGAAGGGTTCCACGACCTTCGGGAGTCGTTGCATATCGTCTCATGATTGCAGCAAGTTTGGAGGCATTGCTGGTAGCGAGCATTTCGGTAGAGCTGCATCCGACACCCACTAGCATTTGGACATCGCGTGGCCGCAGCCCGGGAACTTCGCACATCAGCAGCGTTTGAGCTTGCCAATCTTCGATGACGGATGGTGTTATCCAAGTCTTTTGTAAGCGTCTGGAAATTGCTGCGGCCGGCGTGTCGAGGAACTCACCAATCTTGTGGATTTTGATCTCCGCAAAGGCGACTGCAGTCTTGGGGCCAATCGATGGTGCAACGACTAAATCATCGGACCGATGGATGCATCCGCTCTTCTCGGTGACATACTCGAGTCCGGTTGTGGAATCTTGTTCGCCGTCCGCGTCACGTTTCTCATCTAGCTGAGGCGACTGCGTTTTTGCGATGGCAGCAAATGGAATGCTGACCACGTCATCCGCGCCGGATGTCGTTTCAGCGATAACGGTTTTCATTGGTTTCGAATCCGTGGCGATCGATTCCAGTGTTGCCTCTTCGGGCGTCGTCGAGGCCGTTGCCGATAGCGGTTGCACGACGATTTGTGCAGCTTGAGCGCTCGAAATCGCTCGTGCACGACGAGTCGCACTCCACTGAGCCTCACGCTCGCGAACCTGCATTACCCGTTGTTTGATGTAAACTTCAGCCGGCATGTTTTGGACCACTTTTCCCGTGACGCGGTACTCAGTGATAATGGCTTCGATGGCTTCGCGTTCTTCGCGATTTCCGATCCGCCGGAGCCAAAGTTGTTCGGGGATTTGAAGCACGGCAAGCAGCGAAGATAAATTCAATCCAACCTTGGGCAACGTCACTCCGCAACGCGTTTCCGCTTCACCCGCAGCCCGCTCAATGATTCTTGCAAGGCCCGTGATGGCGAGCCCGAAGAGTGCTGCAAACGTTTCAATGGCATCTTGATCAAGGCCCGCGACGGGATTCTCAACGCCGAGATCAACGTTGTAGCTTTCGACCAAACGCTTGTAACTGCGATTCGCGAAACGGGCTCCCTTTAAAATCGCTTCGCCCAGCCAACCATCACCGTCGCCGAGCTGAAACACGAGACGCAGTTCATCTTCGGTCCAGCGTTTCAAAATTCGGTCGTACGACTTACAGATGCTCCATTCCATTGGCCGATGGACGAGAGCCTCCCGTTCTGACTGAGCCGTATGCAGTGGCATCAGTGGATCAGTAAAGTAGTGCGAAAGAACACCCATGGCGTATGCGGCATCTTCCCATCGCGAGGCAACTAAATGCCCCATCAATCGGTCATACCACAGCATCGCGAGCCGCGGGGCGCCTCCGAAATATCCATCTTGAACGTGGATCACATGATTCTGGAAATCGCGAAAGCGAACGTCGGGAGCCTTGGATCCCTCAAGATATTTTTCGTGATGCTTGAGCAGGATTCCACGTAGTCGCATCCCCGGTCCGGTCTGCACCAAGCGAAGCGAATCAATGGCGAAGAAATGATGCGTGCTTCGGCAATGAGCCGCTCGTAAGATGCTAAGTAGGGGTGACATGACGGTCCCTTCGCGACTGGATTTTCAACACGCCTTCGCGATTTCTCAAGCAGCTTGGCGAGTTGAGTTGTTGCTCACGGTAACGCCATAAACCTGGGCCTGGCGGGCCAACTGGCGTCGAAAAATATCTTCGCCGCCAGCGACTGCGGACGCAGCAAGAAAGCGAGTTTCGAAATGTTCAAACGGAATCGGTCGAAACGGGGTGTGACCGGGAGGAGGCGTTTGCTTGCCATATAACGCTGCTCGTCGACAAGCGTGATCGCGTTTGGCGACTTCGAAGTAAACCGAGTAAAGATCCTGGAGCGTCCCCGGGAGTGGTTCAGGAGAAGCCAGAGCGTGAAACGGCTTCGAGTTCAACTCGTCATTCATGGCAAAAAGCGTCCTTGCCTGTTAGGTGGGTAAGTTTGGTCGACGCAATGCCCGCCATTCCGCCTGGGTGCTCGGCCGAGTTCGGATGATCACTCAAAAGTTTCATTCGACGCAAGGTCGACTACGTGTTTTCCTGTCACGAGAATTTCAACTCGATGGTGGAGCCGCTTCCTGCAACGTTGCCCCTCGCTCCGGATCAATGACCAGGATCGCGAATCGTTGCGTTGTCGCCAATTCACCCGTGCTGTGGCTGGCGTAGTCAAATCGACCGCGAAGGTCGGTGTACCCATCTTTATAGAACAACACCGAACCGTCTTGATGCCTCGCATAAACCTTCACGTAAGCACCTTCGACGGGCTGCCGGTTGACGGAATCTGCGACTTGCAACTGTCCGAACCCTTGTGAAACGTAGGCACTCAGTTTTCCGCCGTAATACAGCGTTGTTGATCGAGCCGCGCCGGACACCACTTCGACAAGCAACGTTTGCCTTGCCAGTTTTTCATCCAAACGGAATTGATGAACGCCGTCTTTTGAATCCGTTTCGATCCGTTCACTTCGTGTTGGCTCGACCATCGCCATCGCCGCCAAATCTTCGCGGACAAACGGAGTCTTGCTGAACAGCAACTCCAAATCCACAGCGTAAAAATTCACCGTTGCGTTTTTTGTATTCCGGTGTTCGATCTTTACCGATGCTCCATCCACGTCCACCTTCAAAAAAGATTCGGCGGTAGCGGCATCCGCATTGCGTTGATCGCGATCAGCCAAGCTCAGGTCCGCGTTGCCGGACAAGACACCGTTATTTTTGCCATTGCCAGTCGCAGCTAATCCCGAACCTTGTAGCAACTGCTCTCGTTGACGAACGTTGGATAGCAGCGTCGAGAATCGTTCGCGCCATCGAGGCACGGGATGATCTTGCTTTCCCAACGCCAATCTTGTCGCCATCGCAAAATCGCTCCGCTGAAGCGCAAGGTAACCTGCCAAATAATCGTATTGCAGTTTCGTTTCGACTTGATCCGCATCCACTTTTTCGAACTGCTGAAGTGCTTCTTCGATTCGGTTTTGCAAGATCAAGTAGTAAACGATCGATAGTCGCTGCGTCGTGTCGGCTTGGGACTGATGCGCGAGGACCTGCATGAGATTCAAGTACTGCTGTTTGAAAGTTGGATTCAAGATGTCGCGTTCATCCTTCAATGGATGAATGCGTGCTTGAACTAGCGGTGAGTACTCGAGCAACTCATACAGGTGTCGATCGATGGGCTCAATATCAAGTAAGTCGCTTTGAAAGGCTGGGCCAACGTCTTTAACAAACGCTGCTTGTTGCGACAAAAAGGTTCTCATCCCGCTGATATCGCGATGATGAAACGCATAACCCCACAACTCCGGTTTATCAATCTGGTTTGCGAATAATTGACGGGTCACGACGTTATAGATGGCTCGATCTTTCATTCGATGAGCGACGAGGCCAAGATCGATCTTTCGCAAATTCGCCTCCGCAAGAAATGCTTCGATCTTTGTTGCGTCACCAAACGCAGCGACGGCGGGCCACGACTCTTCATCAAGCTTGCTCGGCGTTGCGACGACATTGAATGTTCGTTCATTACCACGGGCGACAAGTTGACCATCGATCCCAACGCTGACCGGATAATGACCGAAGTTACCAGCTGTTGGAAAGTAGAACGCGTACTCGATTCGCTGCACCGCAAAGGGTTCCAGCGTCATCGTGCGACTATCGGTCGCCAGGCCACTTGCAAGCGGAAGGCTGCCCGCGGGAATCTGCCATAGCACTTCAACGGTTCGTCGTTTCGGTGTCAGATTGGAAAGAATCACTTCACCACGATAAGCAAGATGCACCACGAACTCATCCGGCGCGACCGGGACGTCCGTGTTCGGATCGTTACGGTTGGTTGATCCGTCTTCCGCGAACCGTTGTCCCACCAGTAACGACGCTTCGCCATCCATCGCTTTGAGTTCGATCACACGCTTCGTCACCAACGCCACCGGATGCGGCGGCGTGAACGGCTTATCATCCATCGGCAACTTGATGTCACCAGATTGCAAAGGCAAGCCGCAAAAAGCGAGTGCTACGAGAGCGGCGTGACGTGAAGTGATTGGCCGAAGCAGATGCTCATTGAGCGTCGTCTTTGCCTCTGCTTCACTAGCGATCGCAAGCCAGAAGGGATCGATCGGAATCAGGTTGGGTGCATTCATTCGAACGCGATCCCAATGACTTTCGGCCCATTCCTTGGTGCGGTCGAGGTTTTGAAAGAAACTAAGCTTGGTCGCACTCTCATCACGGCCGAAAAATCCGAGTTGTTTTTCGGATTCAGACATTTCATTTAACGACTTTGACCTTGAAAGCTTCCGCGACGATTCACGACGTATTTTTATGCTTTCGGAATTCCCGAAAGGATCCTCTGCCATTGACTGTGGCGCCTCAAAAACCATCGCAAAATCCGATTCTGATTTCACATTTGAACCGCTCATTCCCCCGCCCATACCACCGCTCATTCCGTTTGTATTTGCCGTGCCCAGGGACATTTGTCGATCTTGCAATTTCTCGGACATGGCTGAACCTGCGAGTCCTGATTCGACGAGCCTTCTGAGTAGGTCCGCATCGACAGGCTGCATTTCTATCCAATCGCTAAATTCACGAGGCACTGTTTTCGCCATCGCCGGAATTCGCTTCGCCAGCAAAGCTTTTTCTGCTGCATTTAGCTCACGATATCGCCACATCTGCGTCCACGATGTCAAATCATCATCAAGTAAGTAGTGGTCGATGAACTGTTTCTCCGCCTTGTTTCGCAGATACGGACGAACCGCATTTTTGAAGAACACTGGGTCGTGCTGGGACAAGAACAAATGCAACTCATGACATGCCAAGCGACCATACAGCGATCTCTTCACGTCATCATCCAAAGTGTGCCAGGAGCCGATGGCTTGGAACTCTTTCAATCGGTCGTCGCCCTGAAGCGTCATGTATAAACGCATGAGGTCACCCACTGATGAGTAAAGTTGCACCTGAGCCGAGCCCAGTATTTTCAGATCCAGCGGCTTGTCAGGCGTCGCGATCACAACGCCCCTCGCGAATGCCAACGCACGCTTTGCCTCCAGAGACTTCGCAAGTCGCAGGTCTGCAATCTCAGCTTCGTCAAGCGATTGATACACCGTACGTCGCACGATCGACACTGGATCTGCGGCGATGATCTGTACGACTGGCATGCCGTCGATTATCGCCGCAGGAATCGTGATGACGCCGTCTTTGTCTGGCACCAGATTGGTTATGACCGCGCCACTGTCTTTTAAAAAGTCATAGTCGAGTGTGAGTGTGTCAGCAGTCAACGTTCCACGCCGATTTGCTGCGTCACTATCCATCATCGGCGTTCCCGGAGCCGCCGCAGCCATCGGTGCATCGCCAGTCGCGGCAATTTGCGTTTCATTCTCGGTCGATCTTGTTTCCCATGGATTCAAAATCAATCCAGGTTGTGGCAATATCACACCAGGGTACTTTGCCGCGTATTGGCGACGCATCACGTACTGGTACTCGTCACCAAGTCGAAGGTCGCTGATGTAGCCGCTGGTCGCATTCCAAACACCGCGGGTATTCGCGTGGAGGTTCGGCAGACTCAGTTGTTCGAGCGAATCAACGCTGTCAACAAAGCGGCGTGAAATGATATGAACACGAGTCAGCGACGTGGAGCCCGAGATCATTATCCGCATACCATCGTCATTGCGTTCTATTGAATCGATACCAAGCTCTGAACGCGGTACCAGTTCCAATTGGCGAACTTCACCCGCGGCAACGTCACCGACAATCGGGCCCGCGGTGATGCACAATCGCAATTGGTTTCCAAGTTCAAGGTCATGCAGTTGATAATCGCCCGCCGTTAATGGATTGATCGTTAGCAATCCATTTTTGATAACTATCGATGGTGACAAATCGGCTTCAGGTCGATCACTTCGAAGTCGGAGCAATCGGAATCGCGATGCGTCGACGTTCGCCGACGGCATCGGCAAACGCACCATCGTCCCCACGATCGTGTGAATGCGAACGGGCCAAACCGCATCGATGGAACGCAGCGGTATGGAAGTCATTTGGCCATCGCATGTGATGTCGATGGCGTTGATGCCGCTCAGCTTGCCGAGATCGATGCGGCCAGTTTTATCAGCCTGGAGTGTAGCGGAGATCGGTTCTTGACGAACCGATGGATGCAGACGGACTTGCACCATTTTTCCGGCGATGGATTCACCACCACGACCGCGTGTTTCGATCACCCAGTCTTCCGCATCACGCGTCAGATGCGCCGCGGAGGTCAACATCGTCTTTCGCATGGATGCAACGCTCCACGATTGCGAAGCCCTCATGTCCTGCAGATCATTCTTCGCCAAGCCACGAATCTTTGCTGACAAAACGGCGGAAAGATTCGCTAAACGCGGCGGAACGCGAAGCGACAGGATCAACTCGCCTGATTGATTGAGGATCAGTTTCTCGTATCGCTTCGTGGTCGCGATCTCATCGAGATCCGTCGCGGTGACCGTCACGACAACCTCTTGCAACGTCGACGGGTCAATCGCTTTGTCCGACATCAGCAATCGAGGGCGAATGATCAAATCCGCTTGATTCGCCGTTTGCAGCTGCTGGCGATCAACATACATCGCAGCCTGCAATGAATAACTCTCCGCCAAATGCGTAAAGGTCACCGGCACAGCAATTGAATCGTCATGAAGCACCGCCACTCTTTCCACCTGTTTATCCACCGGCGGGATATCGATTTGACCGTCTTCATTGGCGACTAACTCTTGCGATGCAATCGTCAACTTCGCGCCGGCGATCGGCTTGCGATTTTCATCCATTGCGGTCATGCGAATGCCGTTTGCCGATTGCGAGATTGTGTAACGCAGATCGCCTCGACGAATCATCGCGCGGGCCCGAAGCCCACCGCCGAGCAAGTCAATAATCCAAACACCGCGACCTTGGATTTCGGGAAGCTCAATCGTCTCGCGATGTCGGCGAGTCAGTGGAAATGAATAACCGATTTGACGTTCGATCGTGGGAACCAATCCATCGAGATCAATATCGGTGTCGACTTGGTTAGTGCGAGTTCGATAGTACGAAAGTGTGTTGATGCGATAGACGCGAACAACAAGCTTGTCGACCTGCTTAAGATCCAAAACAAGCGAACTCGGTTTTGTCGCGTCATGAGTGCGAGGATTGGTCGGGGCAAGCGTCACTTCAACTCGGTCGCGAATCTGCTTGCGCTGGTTCGTTTCCAACATCGCAAACCAACGGTCCGCAGGCTCGACTCCATGAAGCAGTTTGGTCTCTGCAAAAACCGATCGAAGATAATTGGGAAGCAGCAATCCATCGAACGCAGCGGTCGACTCCACATCTTTGAGAAAGTGTTCCAGATAAGTTCGAACGAGCGGCTGTTCGTCGCTGATGGCGGGAAGCAGTGCGAGGTCGTTGAAGTCCGTTCCAAGTTCCGCCAGCAGGCGAGGGACGGACAGATTTATTTCTGGGACAAGCCAACTTCGACGCGGTAACTTCAAGTAGCGAATGAAACGGTCGCGATTGAATTCACCGCAAGAAAGGTCATGTTGAAGGCGTTGATAAAGAGTCGCCGCCTTCAACGACAAGTATGCTTCGGGTAACGTATTGACGTAACGCCCAATCCGCTCCAAGTAAGCCACTCGCACCTCGGGTTGCTGCCGCATGTCCTCGTCATCCGTTGGCCGCAGTCGACGCAAAACAGCGGAGACCATCGCATCGGAAGCGGCAAGGTTGGGGACCGCTTTGGCGATTGTCTGAAGTTGCTCCAGCGTCAGCCACTGATGAGCTTGTCGATCACCGAAGGTCTGTTGAAATGGTGTGGAGAGCGATTGTTCTTTGATGATTAACTGGTCAAGGTTCGGCATCCACGGGCCATCGATTTGATCAAGCATCGCCGTGATCCGTTGTCGAGGCAACGTGACTTCGTTGGCGAGCACGCGAGCGGCGAGACGGCGCAATCCCGCGCGGGTGAGTTGCCGCTGTTCGACCGTATCGATCAGAGAATTCGGTTCCAACGCAGCATTGTCAAACGTTGACGGATATAGAACTTCACCGACGGCGACAGGCGGTGTGTGATCAAGTTTGATGTTCAGCCGATTGAGGAAGTAGTCGATCGAACGATCGGCCGAACGGTTGTAGGTGAGCAAACGCTGGCGGTCTTCGCTGCCCTGGATCAAACGGCTGTTTTGGGCATTTGTGTCCACTTTCCATTGTGCCAATAGTGCCTCAGCTTTCTCCGATTCGCCGCTGACTTGGTAATGCAAGCAGTAGTAGAAGTAGTGGTCCTCGCTACCCGGAATCAACTCGTTCAGCACCGACGGCCGATCGGCTAGATATGCATATCTCTCCATCCAATCCAGAGTTTGTGCGACGACGGGAGGAGCCGATGCCAGCGTGCAAATGGATAGAAATGCGAAGATGAGACAACGCATGAGATATTTCCTTCGCGAGAGAATGCAAGGTCACAGCCGACAAGGGGCGCGTCAAACGCCGAGGCAATCTGCCTAGTTTACGTTTGAAATACGGTGCAAACGGAATTTTCTTAGGTGAAATTCAGCGATTTTTGCACCAGCCTTCGCGATGGCAAAGACGAACACTCAACCCATCGCGAGATACCCCCGCGTTTTGCTTGGACAAGCGAAGATGTAAAACTCATTGTCATGGTGTCCGATACAGAAAACGTCTAAATGGGTCGCGTTGAGTTTGGATTCTTACACAAAACAGGTCTTTTTGAGCACGATTCTCATCCAGCTTTTCCAATCATGGGATTGGATTGATCTCGACTTCCGACAGGAACGTCCATTCCGCTGTGTTTGTCATTCCGATCCGCACGAACCGAGCGGTGGATCCGTCGATCATGATGTTTGCCGTTCGCCTGGCAAGTTGGTAAACGCCCAACCCGTCTGGCGAGTCATCCAGCTGGCTCGCTTCGACGGCGGTAAAATATTCTTGGCCGTCGGTACTGAAAGAGACGACAACGCTCTTGGGTGCGTGAATGCCGCCAGGACTTTGGTTCACACCGTAAGTGATTCGTAAAGCATGGATCTCGGTCGGCTCACCCAAGTCGAAAACAATCTGGTGTTCACGTAAGCCTGCGGAGTGTTTGAACCCAACCCATGTGCCATCTTTAAAAATATCGGAACCGAAGTTGGCATCGTTCAGCTTAGGCTGTTTCATGTCGTCGCTATATTCTTGACTTGGTCCGCTCGGTTCGACAAACGCGTACTTGGGGCTGATCCCGCCGGAACCAAGGAAGGCAAGCAAGTCTTTCATCTCACGAAGAGGAACCAAGCGTCCCATCCCTTCAGGCATCAGCGATACACCAGTATTTTGCAACGCTTCGAGGTCACTGCGAAGGATCACATGCTGCTTGCCATCCGGGGCCTTCATGGTGATGCTGCTGGACGACTCCGATTCTATGATGCCGGTGACAAGGACTCCCTGGTTGGTGATTGCCGAATAGGTTGCATATCGCTGGTCGATCGCCGCGTTAGGATCTAGGATTGCGGTCAAGAAAGCTTGCTTCGATCGATCCGTAAGTGACATCAGGTCGGGACCGACCGTATGTCCGATCGTGTCAACGCGGTGACAGGCGGCACACTGCTTTGTGAAAATTTCCTTACCAAGGTTTTTATCACCTCGGCTTGGGTCGATCGTCTTATACTCCGCCACCACCTCCGCGATTTGGTCGCTTGTCGCAGTTGTGAAAAGGGCCTGCCATCGTGCTTTTATTTCTGCATCTGGATGATTTGCCAGAGTTTGGCGGCGACCTGGATCGATCAGTCCGCGTGGCAAATTGCCCGATTCCAACCGAGCGATCAACTCGGTGGTGAGTGCCTTGCGAGCAACCGCTTCATCGAGCACCGTCGCTTGAACCGCTGGTGTCAGCCGCGCAAAGTTGTCAAACAATAGTGACGTTGAGGTTGCTGAGTTGATCGACGCCAGCGCGATCACCGCCGCTTGCTGTACTTCAACAGAAGATTGCGGGCGAAGGATTTCGGTGAGTGCAACCACGGGATTCTCACTACCTTTGATGTGTGGCAGCAACGGGATAACCAAGACTCGCAAATCGTCTGAATGGTCATCATCGTTGGCGATGGCGATGGCCTTATCGGTCATTTGATTCCAAGATTTTAAACGCTCGTCATCAAGCGTCAGCGGACGTGCATTCAACGTCTGCATCAACGGAGGCATCAAGGTCCATTGCCAATGGGCATACTCTCCGTTTTTTGATTCGACGACGCGATCAATTGCTGTGATCAATGCTTGATCGTCGCCCATTTTGACGGTGAGTGGCAGGATTTCGCCAACCAAAGGGTCGACATGGTCGCCATCCGTCAACTGCTCGAGAGTCATCGCCAGCGCGGTGCCAATGTTTGCTCGGTTCAAACTGCTGAAGATGGCGCCTTTGATCAAGTTGTCATTTGCCGACTTAAAAGCCATCTGCATCAGGACGCGTCCTGCCTTGGGATGCTTCCATTGGCCAAGACTATATGCCAACTGCATACGAACTTGGTCGTCGGGGTCATCGGCAAGTTTCGCCCATTGTTTTGCAAGAGCTTCGTTTTGATTGATCAGTGATTCGGCAAGCCGGACCGCATGTCGACGCACGCCAGGATGATGGTCCTGTAACGCGCTGGTGACGAGCTCTGTGCTCACCGCATCAAATGCATCAAGCAACGTCAACGATTGGATCCGACTCTGAGGCAGATCTGCTTGCTCAGCCACAACCTTCAGCAGGGGAACCGCCTCGATGTCGCGACGCCACAGCAACTGCAAATGTGCCATATCTCGCAACGCACCATTGGCTGACTTTATCAACTCGACTAATTCGGTGGTGTTGGCCTTGACGAGATTGGGGAGCGCCGCCGGAACAAACGATTTTGGTACGACGCGGTAGATCCGCCCCAACTGATCGCCAGCGCGAACGTCAATCTCCGCTCTTGCCGACTCGGTCAAGAATCGCGGATGTTCGATCATGTATCGATACATATCCACGACATATAGTGCTCCGTCAGGCCCTGTTTTCGCTTGAACCGGGCGAAACCAACGATCCGTCGATGAAAGGAACTCTCGATCGGATTCGGAGAGGGGACGTTGACCCGTAAACGTCAAACCATCGGGGACGATCTGCAGTCGGTGCACCAGTTGATTGACCGGCTCGCAGGTGAATGAGTTGTTTGAATAATCTTCACCCAACACAACGTCACGATAGATTCCTACTCCACATGCCGCAGTCGGCTTCCCAGGCGGACCGCTGAGTGCCCACTGCACGAGCGGGCCGGTTGGAAACAGTGTTCGTGATGCCGCGATGGATAGAGATGGGTTCGTGGCGGCGACATGTGGGTTGCGGCGATGATAATGATCGGTGGTTGGGAAATGGAACAACAGATTGCTGTTGTCGCATCCGAACCAGTTTCCCCAGTCGTCACGAACACGCCCTTGCTGCGACCGCCCGCTGACCGGTTCGATCGCATCCGTATCAGGATGAAACCGAAAGTCGCGATTGCTGGAATCGACGGTGGTTCCGTTTGCCGTGGTCAATTTGCCGCCGAAAATCCCCGCGGCTCCATGGATCCAGTTGTCCAGTCCGAGGGAGAGCCCGTTCACGCGTGCCTGGAAATTTTCTGTATAGAACCCGTTGAGCACCGTTCGCACCGTATCGGCTTTTCCATCGCCGGTGGTGTCCTCCGCATACAGAACATCAGGCGCGGCACAGATCAAAACGCCGCTTCGCCAAGCGGTTACACCGGTCGGAAAGGCGAGTCCATCCAGAAATGTGGTTGCGCGATCATAACGACTATCCCCGTCGGTATCTTCTAAGAATTTCACGCGGCCGCCGGGCTTGTATTGACCATCAAGGCCTTCGGGGTAGTCGTGCATTTCCACGACCCAAAGTTTTCCGTCGTGGCCAAAGTCAACGGCCACCGGATCGGCGATCAACGGTTCTGCCGCGACGAGTTCAATTCGCAAATGATCATGAGTTTGCATGGCATGGATGGAATCACCCGGTGACATCGGGCGAGTGCCGCCGGTGCAAGTGGCGTCGTGCTCCGCATCAAATACGCCGCCGAGTTGGTTGCGCACTTCGTCAACGATTCGCTTTTGCAGTCCGCTTGCGAAAACGGCTGGTTGATCATACCAAACCATCGCACCTCCGCCTTCATACCCTCCCTCCTTTAAGACTCTTTCCGAAGGGATATAACATGCCACATCATTCGCATATGCCGTTATCCAAAGCCGGTCAGCATCTAACGATTTCCTCAGCTCATGCGAATAGTCCGCGACCACTTCGCCGCCAAGAAAAACCATTGCTAAGTCGTCGCCAAAAGTCCATGTCTGCACTGGGTATGCGATTTCCTTGGGTAATGTTTCCCCCGACGAAATCCGATCCAGATTCTTTTTGGCATGGTAGCCCGTGATCCCCTTCTCCTTTTCGCGAGCTTCCCATTCAGAATTGGATGGCAAGTCAACAAGAGGCAGTTTGATTTCTGAAAACTTGGCATCGATGTTTCCAACAATCGGAAGCAGGGGTTCGCCCAATAACCTTGTGATCTCTGTCGCGATTGAACGTCCTTGTTCTTGCGCCGCCTCAAGGCTGTTTCTCTGCTTTGGGTTTTGGTCCGCACCGCACCCAATCAGGACGATTGCGGTTGCGTCAGGATGGTTGGCTTCGATCGCTTCCGCCGCGTAGCCAGCCCAATCACCACACATGTTCATGCCATTTCCCGCGGCAACGCAGTGGCAGGCATAGTTTGTGATTATCGCTCGGCGTTTTCCGTTGCCATCCGTTGCGATCAACAGAGGCAATCGATGGTCAACGATCGCCGCGCCACGGCGATTCATGGCGAAATCGACTTGTCCATAGGTCAGGCTCATCCGTGCCGGGCTGCGGCTTTGGATCGCGTCGCCAGCGACTTTGATTAGTTTTTGAGTCAGTTCCTGGGTGTAGCGATCAACTGCCCTCTGCTCGGATTCCTCGAGGTCGCGAACCGGCAAATTGTTTAACACGCCGGTTAGCATCGGAGCGCTATGCGTGTGCGTCGATGTGATTGTCAATCTTTCGGGTTCGATTTCAAAAAGCCGCTTCAGTTCCGAGGCGACGGCACGCCGTACCGTCGCGGGGACTCCACAGTTATCAACGGCAACCAACACGGCGGGACGATTCAACTCCGTCTCGATCGCCATCGCCCTCGCCACCAGCGGTTGTGATACTTCCTGGGTCAACCGCTGGGGGCGTCCGGCATAACCGCTTAACAGCACGGGGAAGGTTGGTGTGATGTCAACCTTGGCAACACCCAGCAGGTAGATCGACTCCGTGGTTGGTTCCGTGGCTAGACCGCGTGGCATCGAGATCAACAAAGTCAGCAAACCGGCGAGCCTCAACCGAGATGCAGATCGCAGCAGAAATGCGGAGATTCGGAACATGATCATTCCCCTCGCTTGAAGTTTCTTATTCATGACGACCTCTTATTCATGACGACTGGCGCAGCGGCAATTCGGTCGATGTCGCAGCGGCTCAGGTGCAGCAGTCTCGTGAATCAACCAAGTTATACTGCATTCGGCGGAAGGCAAATGGAAACGCTCTCGATGGAATTCTCAGTGGAAAACGTATGCTCGTCCGCGTGGCAGGATGAGCAGGTGCATCAACGCGGACAACGTTGCCGCAACAAGAAAGCCCCGTCCCGCCGTGTGAGGATATGGTCTGCCATGGTGGCGAAACAACTCGGTGCTCCTCCGATGACTTGCTCTGCTTGGCCCGCTATGGCTTGTTTCGTGGTTCGAATACCATTGAGTTGTAAAATCGATGATTCGATAAAGGTGCCTGTCGGGACCGGTCTGGGGTTATGGAAGCCGGAGCCGGAATGGCGGACGTCATGGGGACGAGTCCAAATTAGGCATCTCGATTTGAAAATTCTCAGTCTTTTAAAATAGAAATGAGCCCATCTTGAACGCTCGCATCGCTAGCCATTTCATCAATGGCAAGATTGCGTCGGACGCGACTGGTCGTGCCCTGAGTACTCTCTTGTCGCCGATCGATGGCGAGAGTCAAGGAACCGTTCACGTGGCGGGAGCAAGCCTCGTCAGCGAAGCGGTTGAAGCGGCTGAGGACGCCTTCGCTTCATGGAGCACGACTCCGGTAAAGGAGCGGGTTCAAGTGATGTATCGCTTCAAGTCATTGGTTGAGGCCAAGGTTGACGAGATCGCGAAACAGGTCACCGCCGAAAATGGTAAGACGCATGCGGAGTCGGTCGCGAGCATCCTGCGCGGGATCGAAGTCGTTGAGTATGCGGCAAGTGTGCCCGCGTTATTCGCGGGCGAGTTGATGGAAGTTAGCCGCGGTGTTGATTGTTATACGCGTCGATTTCCGATCGGCGTTGTCGCCGGTATCACACCGTTCAACTTTCCCGCGATGGTGCCGATGTGGATGTTCCCCATGGCGATTGCATGCGGCAATACGTTCATTTTGAAGCCGAGCGAACAAGTCCCGTTTACTTCGTTGATGTTGGCGGACCTACTAAAGCAAGCGGGACTTCCCGATGGCGTCTTCAGTGTCGTGCAGGGCGATCGCGAAACGGTCGAAGCGATTCTTGATCATCCCGGGATCTGTGCGGCTGCGTTCGTGGGTTCAACGCCGATCGCAAAGTTGGTTTTCGAACGAGGCACGGCGGCAAACAAAAGAATGCTGACTCTTGGCGGCGCGAAGAATCACTTGGTCGTCGTACCGGACGCGGATCCTGACGTCACCGCAAAGAACGTCGTTTCATCAGCGATCGGCTGCGCCGGACAACGTTGTATGGCGGCGAGCGTTTTGATTGCAGTGGGCGATTGCGATCATATCCTCAATGCGATCGAAGCCGAAATGCGAGGCTATCAAGCCGGTTGCGAAGTCGGGGCGATCATTAGCAAAGCGGCAAAGCAGCGCATTGAAGGTTACATTGAGCGGGCCGCGACTCGTGGGGCGAAAGTCCGCTTGGATGGACGTGATGTCAAAATTGCCGGTAAGGAATTCGGCAATTACGTCGGGCCGACGTTGATTGACGGAATCACGGCGAGCGATGAAAGTGTTCATGATGAAATTTTTGGCCCGGTGCTGAGCGTGCTTCGCGTTGCAACGTTGGATGAGGCGATCGCGATTGAAAATGGCAATCCCTATGGCAACGCGGCCTGCATCTATACGACAAGCGGCGCGACGGCGCGGTACTTCGAGATGCATGCGGAAGCCGGCATGATCGGCATCAACATCGGTGTGCCCGTGCCTCGCGACCCATTCGGCTTCGGTGGTTGGAACGCATCAAAATTCGGTGCTGGCGATATCACTGGGCCTGACGCGATTCACTTCTGGACAAAGACAAAAAAGGTGACGGAGAAGTGGACCGCTAATTCGAGCAATTGGATGAGTTGATCGCGATGAAGCTACACTTCTATTGCGGCGTTGATTGTGCGTCCGCTCCTGCGCGAAGTGCATATGACATTACTAGGGCGGCAACAACGACGATCAAGCTCATCGCGACAACGCTACAAAACGAATGGTTCTTCTCGGATTTTAGTGGCATCTGTCCAGCATGGGGGATTTTTGCAGGCATCCGCTCCTGCGTCCAATGATTTGGCAGCAGACGTTGAAACGTGGTACTCTCGTAAGTGCCGGGAAAAACCGACTCAAGCTCTGCGGGGACGCAACTTGGGAAGGGAT
>Ga0105052_10001336_pt1 | contig 32822 bp, 32 predicted proteins | sample FRY03_FD_78094 | JGI IMG/M metagenome (GOLD analysis project Ga0105052, IMG submission 78094) | Freshwater microbial communities from Lake Fryxell liftoff mats and glacier meltwater in Antarctica - FRY-03 | ecosystem: Environmental > Aquatic > Freshwater > Ice > Glacier meltwater ... | reverse complement strand
GAGAAGTTTGCACTTCACCTCAAAGAATCAGAATTTAGATTTAACTGTAGATTACAAAAAGAAAATATGTATAATAAGTTACTAAAAATGTGTAGGAAATTTACTCAACTAGTCTAGACCCAAGTTATTATGCCCTTGTGGTACAACTTTGTTAGTTAGAAGAGTTCACCTAAGGTACTAGCTTCGCGTCGTCCTCGAGGACTATAGTACCGTGTAACGGTGAACACATGACAGCAAACCTTCTACGATGCCCGGATGGGTACACATGACTTACTAGATTACAAAGATTTTAGAGTAAGTCGTGAAGTTTTGCAGTGTTTCCTTAACCTCCCATTTTACACTAAAAGGATCGGATCAATTTATACTTCATCACAATCACCACTTATGTTTACAATTATTAAAAGAGTCTGACTACTGATCTTATCCAGTCTTGCTATCATGATAATGCTCGGGATCGTGCTCAATCTGATCCAGTATTTTTTCAACATCCGTATTGATACCGGCAACTATCAAGGATTGATGATCATCTCACTCGTCTTTGGATTTGGTAGTGCGATGATAGGACTGTGGACATCTCGCTGGACTGCCAAGAGAGTCTATAGCATCAAGCTGTTTGGTGAATCTATCTCTGATCCAAAACTCCAAACAGTCTATCAAGTCGTCGCACGTATCGCTCAACAACAAGGTATCACTATGCCCGAAGTGTGATATTATAAAGCACAAGACGCTAATGCATTTGCTACATGAGCCAGCAAAAACTCAGCTCTCGTGGCAGTCAGCACCTGACTTGTTCAATCAATGAACGAAGATGCGATCCGCGGAGTAATCGGTCATGAGATGGCACACATCCTCAACGGCGACATGGTCACTACTACCCTCTTACAATGAATCCTCAATACTCTTGTAATATTCGTAGCACGTGTCCTGGCGGGACTGATTTCGGGCGCAATAAGCGATGATGACAATGGGGGTGGTATCGCAAGTACGTGAAGTTATTTTATCATCAGTATAATACTTGATGTGATATTTGGTCTCGGTGTGACTTTAATACTGATGTGGCACTCCAGACGTAGAGAGTTTGCAGCAGACGCTGGAAGTGTAGAATTTTTAGGCAGCAAACAACCGATGCTTGACTGACTTCGCAGTCTCCAGAGATTATATGATCCAACTACTATTGAGTCTGACGGTTTTGCTACTCTCAAAATCTCTGGTAAACTCTCATGACTTTTTGCGTCACATCCTAGCTTAGAATCAAGGATTGCTGCTGTAGAAAAACTATAGAATCCAACCAGGATACATTATTATTTCATAAATCATAATATTTAACTATCTCAAAGAAACACTGCAAAACCTCACGATGTTCTCAATAATCATCGCAATTTATTGCATCAAGTACACCCATTTGGGTACCGTAGAGGATTTGCTGTCATACATTTCCTCGGGAAAACGCTTCCAACAAACAAAGTTGTGCCCAAAAGGCATGATAACTTTGATATAGAATAGCGAACATTGTAATCAAGATCAACTTTGATGGTTATTCAGCGTTTCCTGATACTAATAATTAATTATACACCCCCCCCCTTCAGCATTTGTCAAACATTTTGTACTGCTGATTATGTAAAGACTCGACATTATTATTTTTTAAAGATACGATTTTACATGTCCATTACCAAATCTCAGTTTATCTTACGTAAAGATCTTGTTCCCTCATACACAACTATTATCCCATAACAATTCACCAAATCATTGATTACACTTGATATTACTACCACAATCTGTAGATCTAGACTAGATTAGTCAGATTTTTTATGATTATCATAATGTGATGGATATTGTCGTCTTCTTATTGGGAATATTGATCGGAGCTGGATTGGGATATGGTGTTTTTTATTTTCGTTATAATGATACTAAGTCGATTGATGGACTCAGATGAAACCTTGATAAAATCAATCGTGATCATACTCGTCTGCAAGCCGAAACCAAAGAGCTTATTGAACAAAATCTCCTCCTAAAGGAAAAAGTCACAGAATATATGATGAAAAATAATGATCTGAGTAGTATTGTAGGAGAACTCAACAGGTATTACTACTATCTTAAGGAGTGATATGCTAAAGCCACAGAACTCGTCAACATGCTCAAGTGAGTCGATCCAGTCATGGAAGAAAAGATCAAAAAAATAGTGAGTTCTATGGAGTCAGGACAAAAACCTCCTCAAGCATCATGAACGAGTCAATCAAATAACATACCTCCAATGCCTCAACTAAGTAAAAAACGATAAACTCTCTATCATATTTTATTCTCGATATGAATATTCCATTATTTCTTGTACCTTTGATCGTGGGAGGCATCATCCAAGCATGTAAAGTAGTGATTGATTTTGCGATCGAAAAACAGATCAATCTTAGTTCTCTGCGAAGAGCTGGAGGATTTCCCTCAGTGCACAGTGGTATCTCAAGTAGTGTATGTGTAGTGATTGGGTTGAGTACAGGGCGAAGCTGACCGCTGTTTGCGTTGGCATTTGGTGTGTCATTTTTGTTTTGGTATGATGCGATGAATGTCAGATACCAAGCAGGTATGCACGCCAAGTACCTCAATGATATTAGACTCGAGCTACAAGACTTACTCAAAGTAGGTCAAAATCTTCAGTTTCTCAAAGAAAGATTGGGTCATACATTTATGGAAGTAGCATGAGGTATTGTGGTAGGTGGTATACTTACTTTTGTGGTGATGTGGTTTGTGGATCCAACTTTCCAACCTGCATTTGAGTTGCTAACAATACGAAATAAATTATTCTTTCCTCAGACATTTTATTAATATTACATCACATTAGTATGAATAACATCCTTGATACGATAGTCTCCCCTGAAGTGTTTGATAAGTTTAGCTCTATCTGATGGGTTTTTATTGCGATAATATGGATCTACACGATTCTTTGGACTGCAAGAGACATCTATGCAAGAAGCGATAATGGAGGTTTTCAGTTTGTGTGTATCTTGCTGGTGATTGTGGGAAGTCCTTTGATTGGTTTGCCATTATATCTTCTAATCAGACCGATCTCACTCAAAGATGATATTGTAGGTCGACAGACACTGATCGATATGGAGTCTGTGACATGTGGTAGTTGTATGAGGCCGAATCTGACTGGATATGATCATTGTGTGTTTTGTGGAAGTACTCTCAAGATCCATTGTAAAAACTGCAAAGAGATGTACCCACATACTCATCGTTATTGTTTTAAATGTGGAGCACCAAATCTGACGTGGAAAGAATAATCCCTCTTCAATCTTGACTTTGGAGATATAAATCTGTATTACTGTGATAGTAATACTTTTTTTATACCAATGAGTAAACTCGAAATTCTTAATTCTCGTCAAAAATCATTGACTGAACAACTTAACGAACATAAAGATATGATTATTAATGATTGACTCAAAAATCAAGAACGTGCTACAATAAAAATTGGTGCAGAGTTTGATGTGAAGAAAGCAAAAGAAATGAAGCTTTTCAATAATCAAGTAGCTAGGTTAAATGAACTCAAACTGGATATTTCTAAGACAAATCCAGAATGATTAGTTAAAATTATTGATTTTAGTAATAGTCTCGATAATTCCATCACAAGTACTGCATAATTTACTCCTACGTCACTATGTCCAAGAAAAAATCCTCTGGAAAATCTACTCTCAGTACCTTACTAGATGTAGTCATCGAAAACTATATCCATAAGGGTGATCCAATCGGATCAAAGTTTCTCCATACTGTCGAATGAGTTGAGTATGCGCCGAGTACCTTACGTAAATACCTTAATCAGCTTGAGCAAGAATGACTCGTCTATCAAGCTTATAACTCCAGTGGTCGTATCCCTACCATCGAGGGTATGAAAGCATATGTGACTAGTATGATCGAAAATGATATTCAGCTTCCGGTCCCTAAAACAACTTACGACTTTGAGATCAGCACGACGAGGACCGGACTGAGATATTTAGTGGAGACATTGAGTAGCTACGTCGATGGTGTAGTCACAGGATTTATCCGCAATGATGATTATTATTTTTTGGGTATTAATAAGTTGTTAAAAGGTGAGATGCTGACTGAATGAGAGCTGGTCAAGTACATTATTGAATTTATCGAGAGTCAGTGAGTGATATCAGTCCTATCCTCTCGCATGATCAAAAATCATCAGATCTACCATACATTTGTGCAAGAAGATGAAAAAGTCATCTCGATCATGTACACCAAGCTCGTCGTCAATGACTATGAGACTATCTTGTCGATCATCGGTCCAATGCGTAGCAACTACAAACAAAATCTTGATGTGTTGCAGCAGTTTGTCGATACCTATAGAAGTAGAGAACAATAATATCTACCTATCGAAATCGTCGTCCAAATCATTATAGTTAGAAGATGAAATCAAATCACCAAAATCAACTAAGTAATATCCCTGTGATTGCTATCGTTGGTGCTAGTTTTGGCTGACTATCCGCACTTTTGATGCTACGTAAACGTCTGTGAAACAATGTGATTATTAAGTTATTCGATTCAAGAACACAATTTACACATATTCCAGGTCTACATGATGCGATCCTAAACAATGAAGATACTCTTACTGATATGCAGATCGATCTTGCGCTTCATTATCCTGAGTATATCCATGCGACAGTTGATCGTATCGAATCAAATCAGCTTGTGAGTTCTGATGGTAGTATCCACGAGTTTAATTATTGTGTAATTGCTACTGGCTCTCGTACCAAATTTCCTCATGATGAAGCAAGTAGGCAATATGCTTATACGTTAAACTATGCCTGTGATGTAATAAAGCTCAACGATATACTACGTGAACCTTGTACCAAACGCATCACTATTATTGGAGGGTGATACACTGGAATAGAGATTGCTAGTATCATTGCTCAACGCAAACGTACTGATCAACATATCACGCTGATCAATACGCAGTCAATGTTTTTCCCTAAACTCGATCGTACAACATGAACCAAAGTACAAAAACGGTTTGATGATCACGATATTAATACATTACATCACAGTAAAGTAGATACGATCCAGTCAGATCAACTCATTCTCAGTACTGGTAAAATTATCAAGTCTGACTGTCATATTGTGGCTCGAGGGATCAAAGTCAATGATGAGTCGTTTGCTTCTTATTTGACCTTTGATGATGCATATCAGTCCAAAGATCACAATCATATCTATTTGTGTGGCGATGTAGCTCAACATGGACTAATTGCTACTGCGCACAATGCAATGTTTGAATGAAGAAGAATGGGAAATCTTATTGCTGATCATATCCAACAAATAACTCGTTCCTATCCACCTTTGACTAATCGAGATAAATTAGCTATCGCTTTGGGTCAATACGATGGTATAATTACGATAAACTCAAGATGATATTATATACCATGGCTTATGGGGCTTGTTAAAAAGATCATCCAATGGAGAGTGTTGATAGAGTTTAAATATCGTGTGATGTTACCAGTCTAAAATATATTGTATCAGCTTTTGAGATCTGTATCACAGTACGATAGTATCAATACTCTTTACATCTATAATATCTTCACGATGATCGCTAAAGAACAAGACGAAGCATTACGAAACTTATTTATCAGTCAGACTAACACTTCAGAGTGTGTGTATATGTTGATCGATTCCAACAATAATTACGCAGTACTTACTCCCGAAGCAGACGACAAATCCTGAGTAGAAAACCCGGTGTATTTTATGTTTTCCAATTCTGACATGGCTCAAAAAGTTGTGGATCATGGATTTGAAGATTGTAGCGTAGTAACATTGGACTATCAGGAGTGTATGTGATTATTACGTGAGCTCAATACTGATGGTATGGGAATCATGCTCAATCCACAAGCTCCCGACATGATGGCAGAAGAATATGATAGCGGAGATGTATATAATGAGCTTGGCGAAGCGTGGGATATGTTTGAGGATTAATAACTTGATACAAAGATTTATACGATTTAGCATTTGAGAAAAAACTAATGAAATTATCACAATTATTTACCAAAGTACGTAAAGAAGATCCTTCACATGAAGAAAGTACAAATGCAAAACTCCTTATAAAATGAGGTTTCGTATATAAAGAAATGGCGTGAGTCTATACATTTTTGCCTCTAGGACTAAGGGTACTTAATAAGATAGAAAATATTATCCGTAAGCATATGGACAAAGTATGAACTGAGATGTTGATGACTGCTCTCGCTCCCAAAGAAAACTGGGAAGCAACTGGAAGAATCGACACTGTCGATGTACTGATGAAAACGATGGGTGCAAATGATATCTCTCGCAACAAATCAACTAATGAATATATCCTCAACTGTACTCACGAGGACATGGTAACCCCGATCATCAAATCTTATGTAAATTCATATAAGGATCTTCCAGTTACTGTCTATCAGATTCAAAATAAATTTAGAAATGAAGCAAGAGCTAAGAGTGGTATTATGAGAGGAAGAGAGTTTCGTATGAAAGATCTTTATAGTTTTCATCCGGATCAGGAGTCATTTGCAGCTTACTATGAACAAGTCAAACAAGTATATGTCAATATTTTTGAGGAATTATGAATTGGAAAATATACATACATAACACTTGCAAGTGGTGGAGATTTTACCTCGAGATATAGTCATGAGTTTCAAACAGTAGTAGATGTAGGAGAAGATCTAATCTATATTGATAAAACTACCAAGCAAGCAATCAATGAAGAAGTATGGAATGATGAAACTCGTGCATTATTTGCTCATGATACACAATTTGAAAAGGTAGCTGCAAGTGAAGTAGGCAATATCTTCCCACTTGAAAGTAGATTTTCTAATGCATTAGATTTCCATTATGTAAATGCTAACAACCAAAAACAACCAATCGTCATGGGAAGTTACGGTATCTGACCATCTCGCACGATGTGAGTGATTGTGGAGAAATTCCATGACGAAAAAGGTATTGTACGACCAGAGAATATTGCGCCATTTACCTATATCATCATTCCGATTGGTGAGACTGCGATGAGCAAATGATTAGAACTATATAACACGATGAAAGCACAAGGCATCGATGTTGCACTTGACGATAGAACGGATTGACCATGATCAAAATTTAAAGATGCTGACTTAATTGGTTATCCTTACCAGATCGTACTCTCTGAAAAAACTCTAGAGCAATGAGAGGATATGGTAGAATTGATCACAAGGAAAACTGGAAAGAAAGAAATAATATCAAGTTGAAAAATTTCAGATTTCTTCAAAACTATTAAATAATATAATTAAAAACAAACACCAAAACTTCATCTTTTATTACGCCAAAAATCATTATAATAGTATCTATCTTTAGATATTAGCTGTTAATCATGTCCAACCAATCCAATCCTGTCATCCTACGTTTTGACAATGTATCTTTTGCATTTGATGAGAAGAAAGTCATCCTCGAGTATGCAGACTTTTCGATCCGTGAAAACACCAAGATCACTATCATGGGTCAAAACGGTGCTGGTAAGTCCACCATCTTCAAGATGATCTTAGGTGAACTCACTCCACAAGTGGGTAAGATCATCATCGCGAAGGACAAAAAGGTAGCCATCTCACGTCAAGTGATCCCCAGAGATCAGATGGATATGACCGTCGTAGAATGGTTTGCGACAGCATACGATGACATCAACTATCAACTTACTCGCGATATCGATAAAGTTTTACAAGAAGTCAGTCTTCTCGCCGATCATCATAAGAAGTTGAAAGATTTCTCTGGCTGACAACAAGCACGTTTGTTATTGGCATTTGCGTTGATCCAAGATCCTGATATCTTACTACTCGATGAGCCAACCAATAATTTGGATGGAGATGGGATCGGGAATTTGATAGGATTCTTGTTGTGATATGACAAGACTGTCGTCGTGATCTCGCATGATGCAGACTTTTTGAATATGTTTACCGATGGGGTATTATATCTCAATGTACATCTGAGAAAGGTGGAGCAGTTTTGGGGAGATTATTACGATGCAGTAGAGCAAATCGCCCGTCAGATCGAACGTGATGAGATGAACAATGCTCGTATGGAAAAAGAAATCCAAGACAAAAAAGACAAAGTCAACTTCTTTGCCAACAAGTGAGGTAAGATGCGTAAGCTTGCAAGTAAATTTCGTGATGATATCGAAGATGCAGAAGACAGCAAAGTAGAAGTCAGAAGAGATGACAAGACGATCACCGAGTTTGTCATACCATTTCCTAATCTCAACGGACCGATCGTTACGATCAATAACGTATCACTCATGTGACTTGATCGACAGCCTGAATCACACAAACTCGATCTTGAGCTCAGAAAATGAGATAGAGTAATACTTACTGGACCAAATGGTATCGGTAAGACTACCCTGCTACGTAGACTGGTCAGTGCACATGATGGTGATGCGACGATCCATGATGGAGTCAGAGTATGATATTATAGCCAAGATTTCAATGCACTGGATATGGATATGATTGTGCGAGATGCTCTACGTGAGATGTCTGATGAGATCACTGATCAAGATGCGTATCGTGTCGCTGCACAGTTCTTGCTCAAAGGAGAAACACTCAAAACTACCGTATCAGCACTTTCAGAAGGTCAGAAATGATTGCTCTGTTATGCTAGATTTGTGATCCAAGAACCTCATCTTCTCATCTTAGATGAGCCTACCAATCATATCAACTTCCGTCACCTCCCTGTGATCGCACAAGCGATCAGTAATTATAAAGGCGCAATCATAGTAGTTTCACATGATCAGGCATTTGTCGATCAGCTTGGGGATATTAAGGTTGTAGATCTTGGGAGATTGAGAAAATAATTAATTGACTTAAATATATAAATAATTACTATAAATATAGGTAATTATTTTTTTTCAATGAAAGATCTTAGAAAGTTTTTACAGACCCTTAGTGATCATTCACTATGGAACCTTATTGAGCATGGAAATAAGAGATATAAAAAGGATCTTATAGATGTTTTGAATCAAACATCAAGGTTAAAAAATTATTTGATTTGATTCAAAGTACAAATTCTCCAAACTGGATTGCATTAGCACAATGTCTTAATATATGATGCAAATGATTAATCAATAATACCCAAATTGACACATGACGGAATAAAATTTACGGTGAAATTCTTAGTTCAATTACATGACAATCGGAAGAATTTATTTTTCAATACTATCAACAATATATAATTGTCATGGATCAGTGAGATGTAAGTTTTGAGAAGTGGTTTGATGTAAGTTTTGAGAAGTGGTTTGATACAATTTGGGATAAAATTAAAGACCAGTTGACTGAAATAGTTTTGTAGTAGTATTACTTCACAATTTTCCCATCCTTGAGCCTAATCACATCATCGGCAAACTGTAGCAGAGACTTGTCATGTTCGATCATCAAAATCGTATCTCATCTATTGAGAAAGTGCTGGAGGACATAAAGAAGTTTCTGGATATCTTCAGGATGTAGACCAACAGTCGGCTCATCCAAGAAATAGATTGAGTGACCTTTATATTGTTTGAGGAGGTGCTTGACGAGTTTGAGTCTTTGAGATTCTCCTCATGATAATGTCTGAGCTGACTGACCGAGCTTAATATATCACAGACCGATGTCGACCATGATCTTGAGCTCTTCAGCAATAAACCCAATATCAGAAAAGAAATCAAATGCCTCATGTACATACATATCCAAGATCTCAAAAATAGTCTTACCATGCCGGCGCACCGTCAGAATCTCGGATTTATACCTACGACCTTTACATAGCTCACATGGTACATATGTGTCAGGAAGGAACTGAAGTTCGATCTTTTTGATACCATATCCATCACATTCAGGACAAGCTCCTTTTTTACTATTGAATGAAAAATACGAGTCATTAAATCCTAAGATCTTCGCATCTTGCGTCCCCGCGAACATCCTACGGATATTATCAAACACACCGATAAAGGTCGCAGGACAGCTACGAGGCGTCTTACCGATGCTCGACTGATCCACATAGATCACATTGGATACTGTGTCATAACCTGTGATACTTTCGACCTTAATCTCTTCCATAAACTTGACCACTGCCTGCTCTTCCATCTGCGAGTATTCTTCTTTGCGTACCGCAGTCGAAGTCAAGATATCTTTCCATGCGATACCACGCTGCATCATTGCGAGACGGATATATCATTGGACATATTTGAGTCTATCTTCCAAAAACTTATATAAGGTATGATACATCAGCGTCGTCTTACCTGCTCCACTCGCTCCAGTAATGATGGTAAAACTTCATAATCTGACTGATGCATTGATATGATCGAGGTTATGTTGGTGTGCTCACTTAATAGAGATGGTGTAATTGGTCGGGGTATGATTGAAGTCGATCTCGACTTGCTTGCGTCATGTGACATACTGAGCAGTCAGAGTATCAGTCTTGATAAATGCATCATAAGGACCAGAATAGATTAACTCTCATCAGAAGTCTCCTGCACCAGGTCAGATCTCTACTACCCAATCAGATGCTTGGATAAACTCTTCGTTATGCTCCACAACTACGATGGTATTACCCATATCTTTGAGTGATCTGATCGCAACAATCACTCTTTGAATCTCATCATCATCCAGTCAGATCGTCGGCTCATCAAGCACATACATAATACCAGTAAGTTTATTACCCAACTGCTTCGCGAGTCTAAGTCTTTGGATCTCTCATCACGACAGTGTATCCATACTACGCGCGAGGTTGATATATCATAGTCACAGATTACCAATCGTCTGAGCTCTTTCGATGAGGGGATTGAGGATACGCTCGATCAGCTGTATCGGTTTGCTTGTCGTATCTTTGTACGTCTGCAAAAATGCTACCAAATCACGGATCGGCAGATGCTGGAGCTGAGCAAGGTTATAGCGTGATGTAGGAAGATTTGATCAGATGATAGCGGATGATGTAGAGACATCGCTTTTGGTCTGTCCACCTATGATTCATTTTCTCACCATTACTATTTCATTCATTACTTCTCCACTAGGAAACGTATATGTTTCTATTTGATTAGGAATAATTTCAAACCCTTTTGATTTATAAAACTTAATTGAACTCATATTGTACTCGACCACGTTTGAATATATTTCTTTTGACTCATGTCATTTGAGCGACATTTCCATCAATGCCGAACCTATTCATTTACCTTGATGTTCTTTGAGCAAATATATTCCTCCCAATCTTAATTTACCATTGTCATTTCGAGGCTCGTACTTAAATCCTACAATAGATCATGCATCTTTTACAAGCAATATTTTTTTACCTTCTTTGAGAATAGTTTTTACTTTTTCGATATTTTTATCCTTATTTGTATTAAATTTCTCTTCAATGATTTTTGCAGTAATTTTAGCTTTCTTATTAACATACGTTTCTATCCAAGCTTGCTTTCTTACTTTTTCTAATTCTTCGGCATCTTTATTAGATGCTAGCTCAATTATAATTCAATCGGGTAGTTGGATTGCTTCATTCTTCGTAATGACATGATTAGAAGCAATATTTTTTGAATTTAAATTTGACAATTCTAAAAATACATTCAAGCTCTCCGGTCTGAGTTTATCACCATGACAGTCAGGACATGGTTTGAGGTTGAACATGTGCTGGAAGTCGACTCACAATACTCATTTGTTATACTGAGATGTCAGAACATCATTGAGTCCGCGATAGGTCATCGTCATGTATTTACCTCATTGAGAGATACGAATACTCTCACCGTCACCATCCACTATAATATTGATAAAGTATTCCGGTAAGTCAGACCATCTTAGCTTATCATTGATACCATATTTTTGGGCAAGTTTGGCAAGGATTTGTTGACCAAGCGTGGAATCTTTCCATGGGATGATCGCTTCCATCAGAGGCGAAGTCGTATCGACGACCGCAGTCAGATCGACATCAAGCGTCTCTCCGATACCATGACAGGTCGGACATGCTCACTCGATACGATTAGGTGAAAAGTGCTGAGTGGTAAACTCAGGATACGTAATGTTACAATGAGGACAGAACACCTTGTCGGTATATCGAGAAATCGTTTGCTGACTATCATAGACATCTTTACCGATCTTCATGCTTGCTCCGTCGTCGACATCTGCTCACTCCAGACTTTGATATACACCGAACTTCGTACCTTCATTGAGGAGTTTGACAATATCTTCACGCATACGATCGTGATTTTCTGCGTTGACGGTGATACGATCGAAGATCCCGTAGACTTTGATCGGGAAGAACTTATCTGGGATGGCAGGACTTTCGAGATAGAAATACTCGACGATTGAGTCATCTTCCAGTAAAGTCAGATATCTCGTATATCATTCACTACGATCCATACGAGTACGGTTACGTTTGATGAACTTTTGAAACTCCTTGAGCGTGTCATAGTTACCGATCTCTTGTAAGATATAAATCTTTTCATCGGTATGAGTTTCATAGATCTGCTCCATAATTCCTTCCACCGACTGTGCACGGATAGGCAATCCACAATTGTAACAATATGCATCACCGACCTTGGCATATAATAATCTGAGATAATCATCAATCTCAGTGAGTGTACCCACCGACGATCTGACATTACCAATACGTTTGTTTTGCTCGATCGCGACTGCTGGCGAGAGACCAGAACTGTACTCGATCTCTGGCTTGGATCCTAAATTGAAAAACTGCCTCAGATAACTACTCAGCGACTCGATATAACGGAACTGTCATTCTTTATACAGCGTATCAAACGCAAAACTCGACTTACCACTTCCACTTACTCCAGTCACCGTGATGATCTGACCCTTTGGTAAGTCAATATCGATACCTCTCAGGTTATTGGTCGTGATACCTCTAAGAATAATCTTCTCCCCTACTGGCTCATGGATATAATCTGGGTTGTGTATATGTGTCGGCTGACTAAATTCTTGTACGGCGATCGCATCTGCGTCGTATGTTTTCCTCATCTTGGATGATTTGAGCGTAGGATCTTTCGTTACAACTTTTTTAGATTTTGGCATATATAATAATAGTATTATAAATTAATGAGACTCCTAAGTATATCAGAAAGTACTACCAAATTTCAAGGTAAAAAGAAACCCGTTACTAAAAAAGCGACGGATTCTAAGTAACATTTCACAACACGAACAATTCTTTATACTCATTGATTGGAAGCTAATCTACAAATATCTACATGTTTTCTCGATCTGCAATGATACATTTTATGACTTGCATCGCTGCATCCACAAGCATCATGTTATGTCCTAATTCTATTGCTGGATAATCCCAGCAACAAAAATATAATTTATTGTCAGTCATTTTGACATGACCGATTATTGAGCACACTTGATATTTACTCATGTATGTCTCAATTTCATTCTTATTTTCCGCACTCAGGCGAAATAATCCTTTCTCCCCAATAATAGATATATTGGGATGATCAGAAATCTTTTTAGGATGATGAGCAAAAGATTTATTTCGCTCAACTTGTTTTTTTGTTAGTCTAGTCATAATTGTAAATTTCTTTGTTGATGAAAAATTTATTTATGCTAGAGAAGGGTGTGAATTTTTGTTTTGGAATTATTTTATAACTGATGTGATCAGTAAGTCAAATCAATATGTGAGATCAAATTTAATTAAAAGAAAGCCCGCACTGTAAAACAGGCGGGCATTCTCGTGTTGATTATTGTATATACAGCATAATCAGTTTTTTGATATCTTCAGAAAAGCTTTCCTTAGATATTACCACACTTAAAGTGGTATTTTTTACTCGAACACTTGGCTTACCAAGAACGATTGTTCTTTCTAAGAGAAGTGATCTAAGACCTAATTCTTTGAGAAAGCTCTTAACGTCTTCCTCTTCTTCCACAGTAAGACAAGGTTTTGAGTATTTGTCTATAAAGACTACGGAAATATAATTTTTCACTACAATATATCCAACTTCTGGATATCCAAGCTCCTTATCTAAAGATAAGTTTTTTGAAGTTTTACCTTTGTGTGTGTGGGATTTTTGACCCACGAAATGATCGATTTTAATTCTTGCTCCGATCTTTGAAGTATGAGGATTCATAAATTTTTTGGGTTTGGTTTATATTTTGTTTAGTTCTCAACACGAGAAATAAGATTATACTCTCCTATTACTCAAAGTCAAGCGTAAGTTATGTGTTGCAGATATGATTTACATCTTCTTTACCACAAAGATACCTCATGTGTCAGGCTGATGAATGACGGTGCCATCAGAGTATTTGTACTGCGTATGTCATTCTTTACCGATGTATTGGCATCACGCCAGCTGGATCAATGCGTGCATCTCGACCAAGATCCCAGGCATCATCACCGATAAAGTCAGCCACTCTTTTGTTCCATCAGCATTAGATTGGACTTTCGAGATTTTGACTTCATGGAGATATCCATGTTGCTCATGATAGACTTCAGATATCACGATACCATCATTGTCAGTACGAGTATCGTTGTAGGTATAGTTGATGATGTATTCTCTTTTTTTGATCTCTCATTCTGGAAACACCGATACTTGCTCATAATTATACACACTTCCTCTATCTCTGAGGATCTCATAGTTATTGTTAATAACAATATCTGACTGCTCCAGTTGTCCTTGTCACGCGATCGTTCGCATAGGAAATACCTTAGTGAGTGTCGTAGCTACCATATATAATGGCTCGTTGACTCTTTCTGGATCACGTACCAGACGACGTATAATCAGATCTTCTGCTTGACTATAGACAAAGATCTTAAGTGGATCAAACTGGCTGGCCAGTTCATTGATCACATACAGACCTTCTACTATGATGTAGTCAAAGGATCAGGTGATAGTTTTGTAGGAGACTCTCGTCTTTTCGATAAACGAGTATTCTGGCATCTCAAATGTACCCGTACTGAGAAGTTGTTGGAGGTTTTCATTGAGTAGATCATGATCGATCAGATTGGGATGGTCATAGGTACCATAGATCATAGCTTGTACTGCACTATCTGGTGCATAATAATGATCTACTGATATTATCAAGACTTTTTTGTCTTGAGCAATGAGTTGTTGAGTGATCTGTTTAGCGATATATGATTTACCGCTTGCGGTAGCTCCTGCCAGATAGATGATTTTTTTATCACTCGAGAGGATTGTTTCCACTACGGTAGCGAGCTGATCATAAAGGAATGTTTTCATCAGAAGAAGAAAAATACTATAGTACTATTATATTGCTCACAAGCAAAAAATGCAAATCAGTCAGACGATGTAATTTTATAATCATAATAATAATGCAACGAGTTGAAACATTGTCTAACAAGTGTATGATATGATCATTATATTGCCTATCTAGTATCTGCCAATGCAACTACTTTCATGACGTGCACTCGCACTTACCATCAAGACTCAACTCATTCAACGAGTAAGCCAACGTATCACTGCCGACCAGTATATTGTGATCCTACGGTATGGAGATGATCCTGCCAGTGCTAAGTATGTACATATGAAACAAAAGTTCTGACGTGATGTGGGTATTGCAACACGCTTGATAGGTCAAGGTAGTACTCCTGATGTAGAAGAAGTCATCGCAACCATCCAGCATTACAATCAAGACCCTCAATGTATCGGCATGATGTGTCAGTTACCACTCCCGCAATGATTGTATGAGCACAGAGCACAGATCTTAGAGACGATCGATCCTCGTAAGGATATCGATGGACTTACTGGTACTGCCAATGGCCGCACGATTTGGTGAGCAAATGATATCTATCCTGCGACTGTTGCTTCGATCCTTGGTATCTTGGATCATTATGGGTATGGCTCGATGTACGGTAAAACTATCACCATTATCAATAGATCCAACCTGATCGGCAAACCTCTTGCCATGGCACTAGTATGACGTAATGCACAAGTTACCCTAATCGGTAAGGGCGCGCATCCCACTCGAGTACAACAACAATGTCAGATGTCAGATATTCTCATCACCGCTACAGGCAAAGGTCATTTGATCTGACTCAATCATATCCATCCTGATCAAGTGATAGTCGATGCTGGAGCTGATTGGATCGACGGTAAACTCGTGGGTGATGTCAATCGAGATGCGATCGATGGTAAAATCAAAGCATGTACTCCTGCTATTGGCTGAGTCTGACCGATGACAGTGGCTTGTTTGTTTGATAATGTAAGAATACTATATGAGGCAAATCATCAATCAGATAGTAATATGTAACATCTATTCTATTTTACACCCTCAAAGACTTATGACCCAAATAGAACGCAGATTTCGAAAAATCATCACGTGGTTTGGAGCGTTACCAGGAATATTTGTGCCAATACTAGTAATAGGGATTTTACACTACATCATTCCCATCTCATCGAGTGAAATCACTGCTATTAGTACAGTATCAGTACTGATTAACTCTATCATGATCATGACGATCGTAGGAATATGAATTGGATTAAGCTATACGATCTGATTGTTTATCAAGTACTATTATTACAAGCCAAGACCAATACCATCAAATACTGGTACTACTTGGCAAAAAATCTCTGCTTCATCATTTCCGAGTATCCACAGTTGTAATTCTGTCATAATAGCTTCATTTGCGATATATTCGCTATCACACATCATTATCACACCGGTGGGATTAATACTGACAATATTGTTTCGATTTACTCTTTATCTCAGTATTGCTTTATCTCGTATTGCCTTACAAAAACATTTTCCCATTGATGTATTGGGGTGATCAATATTAGGACTAGTGATTAGCTTGGTAGTCATTTCATACAACTGACAGATTATATCACGAATATATTATCTACTTCCATAAAATAATGTCCAATTCAATACTTCAAACACTCGATGGTATGTGAATCATCTATCGTCTTCATCATCATGAAGCGGTGTTCACGGTAGCAGAAAGCAAACATCTTATGAGCCAGATCATAGCATTTCATACTAAAAATCTATTTCTGACTGATAAATCGTGACATCATCATTTGGTATGTATCGGTGCACATGAGCGTTTGAGTATCAAAAACTTTGCACGCCACTATGGACTCAAGGATCTTTGCTTTGGGTCTGAGGAAGATCTTCAACAACAACTCCACTCCACACCATGAAGTGTCAGTATATTTGGTATTGTCTATCAGACTAATACCACATTATACTGTGATGTTGACATTATCAATCAACCAGCAATCGCTCGACACCCTAATGACAATACTATGACACTCACTATTTCTCATCAAGAACTTCTTCGTTTTTTACAGATGCAGTGAATCACTATTCACTACTGCACATCAGAAGTATTTGTATAAAAAAATCCACTCAGTATTGAGTGGATTTTTTTGAAAAGAATAAGGTATTATTTTGTTGTAGTTGTTTCTTCTTTTTCAGTTTTTGGAGCTTTTTCTTCCTTGGTCACTTTAGGTATTTCACTCAGTTCAGTCTCCTTATTTGATTGAGTAGTATCTACATCATCTAGAGTAGAAGTGGGTCTTGGAGCTCTTCTCATTGGTGGTCTATCAGATCTATCTGATTGATTAGTTTTGGTTGGCTCATAAGGAATTCCCTTTTCTTCACAGATGAGAGCTTTGATACTCAATCAGATCTTACGATGTCTGATATCCAGAGTAATAATTTTCGCTTTGACGACTTGTCCAAGCTTAAGTTTTTCTGCAGGATTATAGACATTTTCATCACTGATCTCCGTGATATGCACAAGACCATTGATATCTTCATACATCCTAACAAACGCTCCATATGGTACAAATCTGACTACTTCTCATTGGACAGTATCACCTTGGTTGAAAGTATCACCGATGACTTGCCATGGGTCTTGTTTGACTTGTTTGATCGAAAGTGATATCTTACCTCCATCAAGTCAGATGATTTTGACTTGCACTTTATCTCCCACTTTACCGAATTTGTCGACGTTATCGACGTGCCCATAGGTAATCTCTGAGATATGCACAAGACCTTCCAATGCTCCACCGATCGTAACAAAGAATCCATAAGAACTCAAACCACTGATCACACCATCATAGATGTTTTCGATAGCCATCGTAGACATGATTTCATCTCTTTCTTCTCTCAGAGCTTCTCTTTCTGATAAGATCACACGTCTTGCGTCTTCGTCGATTGTGATGATTCTGACTTTGAATTCTTTACCAATCAATGCGATAAGTTTATCAAAGATTTTCTCTTGGTCGCCATCTTCCACTCTCGGATAATTGACTGGAGCAAGTTGAGACAGTGGAATAAATCCTTTGATACCATGCATATCAATCAATAAACCACCAAGATTGGCTTCAGTAGGGATCACAGTAATAATTTCATCATTGTCAGCAGTTCCTTTGAGAGATTCTCGAACACCGTGTTGTAATAGTCTTGTGACAGAAATAATATAATATCACTCTTCGTGCATCACATCAGTACTCATGATCTCTGCTTCAAGTTCAGTACCAGGCAAAAGATCAGTTTTGGATCTTTCAAGGTCTCTTAACTCCTTCGTCATAATAACACCGATGAATGAGTTATTTTCACAACTGATCATCAATCAGCTATCAGTTTTTTTAAGTACAATACCTTTGATCTTTTGACCTACGGCAATCGTAGGTACGGTAATATTTTCTAAGGTAAAATGAGATGAGGTTGTTTTAGCCATGAGGAAATAAATAAATTAGATAAATAAATAACGATATATATGTTTATGCTTTAAGACCGAGTTGTTTTGCTACTAAGTTGTAGCGCTCGAGGTCAATATTTTTGAGGAATTTCATTAACATTCTTCTTTTTGCTACTTTTCTGAGTAATGATCTTTTTGCATCCACATCATGGATGTTAGTGTTAACATGATCCTGTAGTACTTTGATCTCTTGTGAAAGCAATCCAATTTGGACTTCTGGAGATCAGTTGTCTTGCGCGTGTCTTTGTAATGATTGGACTGAATCTGACAATTTGCTGGTTTGGGTAGTTTTAGCCATAAGTAATATAAATATAAATAAAGAAGATACCACCATCTACATCAGTAGCAACACCGATCAGCGTGGTAATAATAGAAATAATAGAATCTGCTCCTGGGGGGAATCGAACCCTCATCTAACCCTTAGGACGGGCCTATTCTATCCGTTGAACTACAAGAGCCCCTTGTGGAATAATCTATCCCTTGAACAATAAGGATTTTGATTGCAAAAACAACTCAGAATTTCTATAATATAATAACAATATTCAAAAAACTTGTATTTACTAAATATATAGTTAATCTAAATTTATATCTTCGATAAAAAAAGATCTTAAATAATTCCTATTAATAATTTTGATAAAATCATGCAAGTTACTATTTTAGGGTCATGAGCACGAGAAGGCATACCTGCTGCATTCTGTTTATGCAATGTTTGCAAAGATGCAAAAAATTTAGATTCAAAAAATAATAGGACAAGACCAGAAATCTTAATTAAAACTGAAGAATGACAGTTTCTATTAGAAATTAGTCCTGATATACGTACTCAATCGACTAAATTCAATTTATCAAATATAAATGATTTTCTGATCAGCCATTGGCATTTTGATCATATGTACGGCTTATTAGAACTGGATGTTCGAAGTAAATTTGTATCAATTAATGCACCAAAATTATACTGCTCTCAAAATACTAGTCAATGGTTAAATCAAAACTTCGGTCATATATCTAAAGAAATAAAAGTTATTAAAGCATTTCAAGCATTCACCTTATTTGGAGTTCAAATAACCCCTATTCCAGTTTATCATATGAAAGAACAAGACAAAGAGACAAAAGATAAGTTATTAGATAATACGTTTGGGTTTATTTTAGAACATAATAATATACGCATCGTCTATCTAGCAGATTATTACAAAATATCTCCTCAATCTTTTCAATTAATCAAACATTCTGACGTTATTATCTGTGATTGAACTTATTTATTTGAGGAAATGTTTCCAAATAATTATTTACATAACGAACTGAAACTTGATCAAGATCATCTCCATTGAGAAGATATAATTAATTTCGCTAAAAGTCTTGAAGCAAAAAAAATAATATTTCATAGTATATCTCATCAGACAGAAAAATCTCACTTTGAACTACAAAACATGCTTCCTAAAGGAATGTACATATCATATGATTGAATGAATTTATAATATGATAGTTAATTTACGTCAAGACAAAAAGTTTTAAATATTAAAAAAATGGAAATGATTCCATTTTTTTAAATTCAAATAAGTAGTATATAAATTTAAGATTAATATTTCTATTTAATCTTCTATCTGACCATATTCGGTCAAATCTTCGACGATGTTTTTCATGAGATCTTTGCGATCAGCTTCAGAGTCTACCGCATCAAGATTCTCACCGGTAAACATACCCAAATCATCATACGCATCTAGATTGGAAGCAGTCAGACCACTCAATCATAATCATGCAATCTTGCTAGCTCTCATACGATCAATACTTTGCATCTCCTCGAGAGTAAGAGGTTGGATACGTTGAGCAAGACCTTTGAGTAAGTTGACCAAAAGGTTGTATGATTCTGGAGTACCAGTGATTTTGACTTGTTGACCTTTGATGATCGCTTCGTAAGATTTATTACGTCATTGGAGATCATCAGACTTGATCGTAAGCATCTCTTGCAGAGTATGTACCGCACCATATGCCTCGAGCGCCCATACCTCCATCTCTCCAAACTTCTGTCCACCGCTACGAGCTTTACCTCACAAAGGCTGCTGGGTAATTAATGAATAAGGACCTACACCACGAGCATGCATCTTATCTTCTACCATATGGATAAGCTTGAGCAGATACATATATCCTACGGTGACAGGTTTTGGGAATTTCTCTCCAGAACGACCATCATACATATCCATTTTACCATCTTTGGGAAGATTAGCAGCCTTGAGCTTACTAGTAATGAGTGTGATCTGATCTTGTGTGAGTCCAGCTTGAAGAAGTTGTTCAGTATCATAATCAGTGAGAGCACCCAGGAGATAACGTTCGATATCTTGAGCTTCAAACCCTGAGAATAATGGTACTGCGAAAGAGGTGCCGATTGCTTTTGCGACAAGTCCAAGTTGATTTTCAAATGACTGACCAATATTCATACGAGAAATTACACCCAATGGATTGAGAATAATATCAATCGGCTGACCATCAGCAGTAAATGGCATATCTTCTTCTGGCAAGATGACAGAAATAATACCTTTGTTACCATGTCTACCAGCGAGTTTATCACCCACTTCGATCTTACGGGTCATTGCCACATATACTTTGATCTTATTTTTGACTCCAGGCATCAGACGATCACCGTTTTTGGAGTCAAGCATGACAATATCGATAACCTTACCTTCACTACCAGATGGGAGATACAGTGAAGTATCCTTTACATTTTTGGATTTGTCACCGAATACAGCTTGGATAAGCTTCTCTTCGGCACTAAGTTCTCATTCAGATTTAGGAGTAATCTTACCTACCAAGATATCACCTCATTTGACCACTGATCCAATACGCACGATACCATTTTCATCAAGATCTTTGAGCTTAGAAAGAGCTACTCAGGGGATATCGTTAGTTGTTTCTTCTGCTCATAATTTAGTATCTGCAACTTCGATTTCGTATTGTTCGATATGGATAGAAGTTAGTTCATCATCTTTGACAAGTCTTTTGGAAATAACCATAGCATCCTCATAATTATATCATTTCCATGCCATAAATGCTACTCTAAGATTCTTACCAAGAGATAATTCTCCATTGACGATACTTGCACCTTCAGCGATTATATCACCTTTGGCAACCATTTGTCCCAGTGATACTTTTGGTCTCATGTGGATGATTGTTTTTTGGTTAGATTTGCTGAATTTAGGAAGATTGTATTCTTTGATTTCTTTACCGTATTTGACCTTAATGACATAATTAAGGCTATCATAACTTGTTGCTTCGGTTCATTCATTAGGTTTTTTACCTCAGACGTAGATCACTTCACCAGCAGCAGTCGCCTTGATCACCTGTGATGTCATATCCACAATGTCAGCCTCCAATCATGTACCTACCAATGGAGCTTCTGGCTTCATCAATGGCACAGCTTGTCTTTGTTGATTGGTACCCATGTTGGCACGAGCACTATCGTCATGATCAACAAACGGTATCAATGCAGTAGAAGGAGAAAATACTTGAGATGGATTGACGTCAATATGTGTAATCGTAGAAGCATGGAAATATCCTACTTCCATATATTGTCTTGCAGGCACTCTTTTAGCCATAATTGTACCATACTCATCCAAAGCGACTGATCCATCCACAATCGTGTATTTGTAATCTTGTTCAGGAGAGATGTATTCGATCTCTTGAGAAACAAATGGTCTGACTTTGATAAAGTTGGTTTCAGATTTTGCAGATTTTACGATGGTAGCTGCAAGTTTTGCATCGACAAATGTGTCAGTGCTAGCAATTACCTTACCTTTCGCATCGACAACATCTTGATCAAGATATTTATTAACTAATTGGTCCTCGAGCACGTGGACCATATTATATACTTTTGCTGCAGGAGTCTCAACAAAACCGTCTTCATTGATTCTACTATATAATGCTAGATTAATCACCAATCCAATACTTGGTCATTCAGGAGTCTCGATCGGACAGATACGACCGTAATGGGAAATATGGACATCACGAACATCAAATTTTGCAGTTTCTTTCTTTAGTCCTCCAGGCCCGAGAGCAGTCATTTTACGTTTGTTTTCAAGCTCAGCAAGAATATTAGTTTGATCGGCAAATGAGGACATTTGAGACGTAGAGAAGAAACTTCTAATACCATTGTCAATCATTTTGAAATTAACAATATCAACTAATCTGACAGTTGGTCTGACTGTGATGGCGTCAATGTTATATTTTTTAAGAAGTTTGATATGTGTAGCGCCAAGTTTGGTGTGATCTTTGATAATGACTTTTTCGTCGTGGGTTACATCTCACACCGTGATAGAACCAATTACTTTATCATACTTATCATTGAGATCTTTTGCTTTCTTTTCAGATTTTGCTACTTCTTCTGAAGTCATTTCTTCTTCGTTATCATCGTCGAGATTAACATCATCTTCATCGCTCGACTCATCATGAAAAACAATCTTTTGTTCAAGTCAGATGACTGATAATTTACCTCTTGTAGATTTTTGAAACTTACGCATCGTAGGCAATAAGTGAGAGTAGAGCAATTCTCCAGCGGTTCTGATTCTTTTGTTCGCAAGATGATCGGCATCGTCGACAAAAAATCCTTTTTTATGATTGGATAAATTACAAAGATATTTGAGAGCAAAGATAATATCTTCAAGATCAATATGATTGATATCTTTTTTGGTGTTGAGTCATAGTTTGACGTTGATCTTGCGTCTTGCAATACCACCCAGATTGATTCTCTCACCACCAAATAGACTCTTAATATAAGAAATCGCATTATCTACATCAATCAACTCACCAGGTCTTAGTTTATTATAAATATACAATGCAGCTTCACCGGCAGTAGATGTAGTGTCTTTTTTGAGGGTATATTCAATATAGTTAAAATCTTCTTCATCAAAGATGCCACCAAAAAGCTCGTTGATTACTTCGTCTGACTCAAGCTCAAATACTCTGAGTAACATTGTAATAGGGAATTTTCTGGTTTTGTTGATACGAGCAGTAATTGCTCCAGATTTCTCTACCGAGACTTCGATCCATGGTCCACTTTCTGGAATGAATTTGAATGAGTTAAGTCAGAATTTTTTGTCTGCAGCAAAGAATATACCATAGGATCTAATAATCTGAGAAATTACAATGTTTTCTACACCAGAAATCACATACGTACCATCTCTACTCATCAAAGGCATTGTACCAATATTGGCACGAGCATTAAATAATAACTCACCTGTCACTCTATCGACCAACTCGACTTGAGCACTCACTACACCACCGAAAGTCAGCTCTTTCTTTTTGCAATCTTCAATAACGCGATCTAGCTCAGCATCACTTACATCCTTACCATCACCGTTGTTGTTTCTATCGATTGCGACTTCTTTGACAGTTAGCATGAGTCTTTCACCTGCAATATCCTCAATAGGACAAATATCAGCAAAAAGCTTATTGAGATACAATTCTTCAAATTTTTGAAATCATTCGTTTTGCACATCTAACAAATCATGCAATGGAGAAAATTGTCTCAAAGGTCTTACAGTAATTCTATTTGGCAACGATGTTATAGTTTTAGGCATTGTGATGTAAGAAATATGTAATAAATTATTCTAGTATAAGAGTGATTATTGATATGATACTCTCTATTCTGATACGCAAAAAAATAATAGTATACTCTCGATGAGTTAGCTATTATCTTCACAATAAACTAGCATGTAAGCCATTAGTATCATAGCCGAACATAAGAAAAACAAAAAGTCAGAACAATTATTTTGTATGACGAACACACAATTCATGTCTTCCTTTGAGTCTTCTTCTGGCAAGAACTGCTCTACCTGGAGTAGTGGACATTCTCGCTCTAAATCCATGTATCTTTAACCTTTTAGACCATTTGATCTTTCTAATTCTTCTGAGTTTACTTGCCATGAGAAACAATACATAAGGTAAAAATAAGCTTTATATCAGAATTATACTAATTATCTAATATAAGGTATAAGTCATAATTCTCTCGCTCTAATAATAGCCTTTCTTGTCGCTTTTTGGTAAGAAACGTTATTACCAGTAAATTTTCTTGGTTTGATGTTACCAAATCTAGTAATATAATGTTGTAATAATACAGTAGATTTCCAGGTAATATCTTCGATTGGAACAATCACCTGAGGGATTTTCTTATTGACCATAATACAATATAATTGTGATATAAAAGATAGACAGAGACACACGAATAACGATATAATTATGCAGCAAGTTTTGATTTCTTTGAAGTTTGATTGAGCTCTTCTAGTTTCTGAGTATATTTTGCATTGATTTCTTTGAAGTTTACAATTGGATTATGCTTATCTACCACATATACTACGTGTCTGAGAACTCATCTCATGAGTTGTAGTTTCTTCTTGAGAGCAGGAAGTTCTGTAGAGGGTATATTGATATACCAAGAGACAAAATATCAAACTCATGAAGTAGTTGCAGTAAATTGATATACTTTTTGCAAACCAATTTCATCTTTTTGCTCAACAGTTACACCTTCTGGTAATGATCATTCAATCTGAGTAATCAAAGATTGTTGGTCTTCTTGTGATAGTTGTGGATCAATAATTGCCACTAGTTCATACAATTTCATCTCTGGATAACGTAATAAGTAAATAACCTAAATAGCAAATCTGTGCGCTTCAACAAACTCAAATCCTGTTCCGATCATATCTTTGATTGTTTTAGATTCATCTCAGATATAACCTTGATTCATCAAGACGAGGTCAGCAAAGTATTTATTAAGTTTACCTTCAGCAATTTGAGTAATCATTGCTTCTGGCTTACCAGCAGCTTTGAGCTCTTCTGCAAATTCTTGTTTTTTGGCAGTAAGATCATCTTGTGGGATTTGATCTTGGGTCATATAAGTAGGGTTCATCGCAGCGATATGCATTGCAATTTGTTTTGCAGTAAGTAGTGCGTCATCATTACCATTACGATACAATACTACAGATGCTATCTTATTGCCTTGGTGCATATAGGTAGCAGCTTGATTATCATTCAGATCCATTGCAAATACGTCGGTGATTTGGATATTTTCTCCCAATTTAGCAATATATTGATGCATTGCTTCTTTTGCCTGAGCAATAAACGTAGGATCTATATCATCAAGAGATTTTATGGTACCAGTTGCTCCAGCAAGAATCACACCTACTTCATCAAGCATTTGAGTAAACATGTCGTTCTTTGCGACAAAATCAGTCTCACAACCAACTTTGAATACAGTCAGACGCTTATCATTAGATATAATTTTAATCTGACCATCATTAAGTTCTCTATCAGCTTTCTTCGCAGCATTTGAGACTCATTTTTTGACAAGCCGTTGTTGTGCAGCTTCGAGATCACCATTGGTTTCATCAAGTGCTGTTTTGCAGTCTTTCAGTGATGCATAGGTAGCATCTCTGAGTTGTTTTACTAATTGTACGTCTACAGACATCGATACATATTGAAATAATAAATCGCGACAAACATATGTCATATTACTTTAGCTACGAGTCACAGTAACAGTATGATCAAAGATCATAAGAATCCATGTACCGAGACTAGTAAGAAGTCATTGTTCTGGGTAGTGTCATTGGTAGGCACGATATACTTGATATCACACATATCACAATGCACCAGCCCCAATAATAGCAATCACCATCGTACCATAAGGTATAAACCATAATGGTGAAGTAATAATAGCAGCTACTATCACCAGAATAAACCATCCAAGGGATTGTTTGAGGTGTTGGTATTCGTATACCGTCAACTGAGACTTTGCAAGCTGAATCATGATTCCGATAAGTAGATACATCATCAATACTCTTTTAATCTCTACTGATGTAGGAATATAACGTTGATCTGCAATCTGACTAATATCTAGCATGTCGCTCAGTTGGATCAAAAAATACTTTATTGTGCAATACCAAACAGATAATTACATACGAACAATAAACTATAATAGTTATTTACGTTAGCAATTACAAGATCATCTTCTGACCAGAACTGGTTAAAGTCAGTAGAAGACAGAACAATACTTTCTTTGTTCATCTTATCAACCTCACGGATTAACTTGAACATTGATTTACCATCAATCACAATCACTAAGTCAGGGATTTTATTCAAGTTTTGTACACCTGCATAAATGCGTTGTACTTTTTTGAGTTCTCTTTTCTTAGTCAATTGTTCTTTTTTGGTAATCTTTTCAAACTCTTCACTTTCAATAAATTTTGAAAGAACGTTCATTGATTTGATTCTTTGGACAAGTGTATTAAAATTTGTCAAGATACCACTTGGCACATTATAATTAAAATAATGACATCCAAATTTTTCTGAAATATCTTTGACTTGGTCAGCAAACACTGATTTTTCACATACAATCAAGACTTCTTTCTTCTCAGAAAGAGCGAGTTGTACTCTTTGTTTGGCATTTTCAAGTTGTTGAGCAATAACTGCAGGATCAATCACTGTAATATTATTCTGTACACCCAACCGGTAAGGTCTTGTTTTGGGATGTGAAAACTTTTTGAGTGATCAAATATGGACATTATTGTCTACAATTGCTTGTTCAAGGTTTTGATCAGCGACTGTACTCATCGGTAGACAATCTCGTATAAGGAATAAAAAAAATAGCGTAACTACACAGAATATTATTTAAGGTTAACTTTTGCACCAGCTTCTTCAAGCTTCGCTTTGAGTGCTTCTGCTTCTTCAGATTTAACATTTTCTTTGATGTTAACTGGAGCTTTTTCAACCATGTCTTTTGCAGCTTTAAGATCTACATTGAGGATTTCTTTCACAACTTTGATCACAGCGATCTTTTGTTGACCAGCTTCAGCAAGTTCAACAGTCACGGAATCATTGTCAGCAGCAGCAGCGTCTCCAGCAGCAGCAGGACCAGCCATCATTACACCAGCGGCAGCTGATACACCAAATTCTTCTTCCATTGCTTTTACCAAAGCATTCATTTCGATAACACTAAGATCTTTAACAAGATCAAGGATTTTTTGAGCGTTTGCAGTAAGTTCCATAAGATATAACGTAATAAGTTAAAATAAATGAGTAATTGAGAGAGTTTTATGATAATATAGTTATTCTGACGTAGTTTCAGACTTTTCTGTTTTGGGTAGTAATTCTTCTGTTATTGCGTCTTCGATCGTTTCGCTTGTTACATCTTCAATAGTAGCTTCAGTTTCAGTTGTAGTATCTTCAGTGGTTTTATTCGATTCTTTTTCTGTAGTTTCAGTGTTTGAGGCTTCAGATGTAGACTCTTCTACTTTTTCTACTTCTGTAGCATCTTCAGCTTTTGGCTTTTCGCTTTCTACCTCGTTACCTTCAGATCACTTTTCTGCGATTTGATGAAGTACTGATGTAAATGATTGGATAGGATGTTTGAATAAGAACATCATCTTGCCGATCAATTCTTCTTTGCTTGGAAGATTTGCTACTTCAGTCATCATTGTACTGTCGAGCCATTCTTTTTTCATCCAACCACCTTGGAATTCGATCGTAAACAATTTCTTATCTTTTTTACCATCTTTGATAAACTGTGAGACAGTCTTGATTGGTCCAAAGGTATTGTCAGGCGTCGTATAAACTACCCAGATTGCACCATTAAGATCATCAAGTTGTACAGCACCAAAGTCAGTCTCACTCACCGCTCTTACAAACAATCTTTTCTTGGTCACTTGGAGTAGTCAGCCTTCTCTCTTGATCAATTTTCTGAGATTGTTACTTTCGTTGACACTCAGTCCACTTTGTGAGAAGATTGCGACATTACCAGCAGCGTTGAGTTGATCGATGTATGTGCTGTGGAGTTGGACTTTCTTTTGCTTGGAGATTGCCATGAGTCCTAATCACATAATAAATAAAAAATCGTTGCACTACCGGACAACGACATAATAACAGTTGCAATGCACGCATTGATAAGCTGTTACCTCGATAGGAATTATAGTCGTAACGACCACCTATTGTCATTGGTAGATTGAATTATATATAATGATATCTGACTTGATTGCAAGATGATTATGGTGATGGCGAATGAGTTGACAGATGAAGTCAAAAAAGTTATAATTAATACAATATAATTATAATAAACATTATAAACATGGAACAATACCTCACTGAACAACAAGTTACTAATCTTATCATGATAAAAATTAAAAATTATAAAGGAATTTTTGAAATTTTAGAACTAAGTGTGCCAGTTATAGTCTCTAAAATAATGTATAATAAAGAAATTACCGAATTATTTTATGCATATAAATTTGATGCTGCTGCTGATGCAATTATAGAAACATATCTACAACCTCCTGAAAAACCTGCTTATAGTTTTACTGCAGAGCTAATTAATAGTTTTATAAAAAAGTATATCAAAAATGAAGACATCAAATCGTTAACACAACAATACTATGAAAATAAATATTTCAAACCAATCGGAGCTCATTATGCCAATCAATTAACTCCATTCAGATTACTTTATGAAAGCAATAAAAACACACAGTGAAAAAATATTCTTTCGATATCTAGTTTTGATAGCTTGGAAAAGTTTTACGGATCAACTAACACTGGTGGAGAGATACACTCAGAACATGAGGAATACTACAATGAGATGAATATTAAGTTTCCTCCATTATTTCAGCAGATCAATGAGGTTAGTAATCAATTATGTCTGGACTTTAAAACTATGAACGAGTCAGGATGAAATATTACATCGCTGATGATTGATCAGTATAATTTTATTTGTCTAGTAATTTTTGGTGAAGAGTTATATAATAAATATAACTTTATTAAACACATCGAGTAGAAATATTGTTATAATTTTGTAATTGCCTCAAAAAATTGATCAATATCTTCTTTGGTATTATAGATATACAATGATAAACGTCCCAACTGATCATGACCGAGTTGCTCTACCAATGGATGTGCACAATGACCTCAGGTACGGATACAGATACCCTGTTGTCCTAGATTCTCACCCAGCTTGAGCACACTCGATCAGTCTGTGAGATAAAATGAGAAGACTCATAATTGAGTGCAGGAGATAGCGAGGTCACGAGGTGTCGAGGTCTGTCACTCACTGACACTTTTACTCGCTAATTTGATCACGCTCTGCTGTTCTAATTTGAACATAAAATAATCGATCAGCTCTTGTTCGTATGTTTCCCACCAGTCATATCCACCGATAGAGTCAAAATATTGGAGTGCATACAGATATGATGCAGCTGAAATCAGATTGGGAGTACCAGGCTCTCGTGTGATCGATCATCTCTGTAAAGTATAAGTCGACGAGCTTACCTCTTCGATCACTCCCCCACCTACTCGAGGACAAGTCAGACGAGACATCCATTTTGTATTCAGATACATTATTCATAATCCAGTAAACCCAAGCATCTTATGTGTAGTCCAGATCAAAACATCGACTCACAGCGCTTGTACATCCACACGACGATTGGGCACCAGCTGACTACCATCGATCGCGAACAATACATCAGACCCAATGATCTGTCTCACACGAGCAATATCGGTGATCGCACCAGTCACATTACTCGCTCCAGTGAGCGATACCACTTGTACCGTCTCATCCATCTGATCGACTAAGTCATCATAATCCAATCCTCCATCCACAGTAATACCGATCATCTTGATGATAAATCTATGACTCTGACTCAACTTTTGCCATATCACAAGGTTGGCGTGATGCTCACTGATGGAGAGAATAATAGACGATCAATGGGTCAGAATACCGGATTCTACCAGACTATATGCCAGCATATTATATGCATAAGTACTACTATGAGTATAAATGATTTGGTCAGCACTCGCGCTGATCAGTCTAGCCGCAGCGGCTTTGCTTGCATCATAGATATCTTCTGACTCCATCGCAAGTGGATAGCTTCCACGTCAGATATTGGCATAAGAATTTGCAATATAATGATCAGTTTGATCAATCACAAAATCTGGCTTATGTGTCGTACTCGCACTATCTAGATATACAAGATCAGGATGTGTAGCAAAAATAGGAAAGTCAGATTTGATATTCATCATTAAAATCCAGATTGTAATTCTACCATTTTATGGTATTTTCATTTCATTGCAATGAGTTCATTGTGAGTTCAAGATTCGATGATCTGAGAACCTCACCCCGACCCTCTCCCAACAGGAGAGGGAGACTTATCGATATACAAGATCTGATCCGCGTGTTTGACTGTCTGGAGACGATGTGCGATGACGATAACAGTCTTACCTTTAAATAATTCATTGAGTGCTTGAGTAACAAGCTCTTCATTTTCAGAGTCCAATGCACTGGTAGGTTCATCAAGGAGAATAATTGCCGGATTTTTGAGCATGATCTTTGCAATCGCAAGACGTTGACGTTGACCTCAGGACAATCTCACTCCTTTCTCGCCAATCTCCGTCATCAGTCAGTCCTTAAACTCATGGATAAACTCACAACGAGCGAGTTTGATTACTTTGTCTATATCTCCAGATAGTAAAGACGTATACCCGTGAGGGTATAAATCGGGAAAAGGCTCGGACAAATCAGAAACAATTTTGTTACTTTTGTCCGATCTTTCTGAATTTTTGTCTGATTTTTCTGGATCTTGTCCTTCCATTTTGTTCTGTAACCCATATGTCAGATTCTCCCAGATCGTCCCATCAAATACTGATGGTTCTTGAGTAAGATATCAGATATGTGGGTAGTATGATTGGAGAGAAATATGATCTGTATTCTGTCATCCTGAGTGCAGCGAAGGATCCATATGGATTCTTCATTTCGTTTCACTTCATTCTGAATGACAATTCTGTGGAGTAGGAAGTGCTTGACCATCGACCAATATATCACCTGACAAAGGATGTAAATATCATGCGATTAATTTCATTAGAGTAGATTTACCTCATCATGAAGGTCAAACTAAGGCAATACGGTTTCATCATATTATTGATAAAGAAAAATTTTGAAATATCTGTTCTGTATCTTGATAAGAATAATTAACATTTTTCATTTGGATTGATCATTGTTGCGGTTTATATTCACTTCAAGAACTATAACCAAGTATTTGAGGGAGATCATCAAAAGTCATTCGTAGTTTATCAACATAAATTCGTTGTTGATGAAAGTTTGTAATATATTCATTAAGATCTTCAACATTTCATCACAGAGTATTAAGAAGCATTCGCACTAAAGCAAGTTCACCTACTGTGTGAGTTCACTGGTACACTCACCATCATATATACAATATAAGTCATACTCTAAGTAAATCGATAGCTGTTCTCTGTAAATCAAAAGAAATAATCATTCATTTAGATTCTCTAAGATAATATTCATATATTCTTAAAATATTTTCATTTAATCATGTAAGTTCAAAAGAAGATTGATTGTTTTGTAAGATCTCAAACTTAGACATGATCATTTTGATAATACTTCTATCTATATCATTATATAAGTCTCTTCTCAACTTTCTCCATTTAGCACTGATTTTGTTACCATATTGTGCTAGGCCAAAAGATCATATAAACAAGATAAAAACAGCGACAAATCCCCAGACTCCAATACTACTTGCTACCAAGGTCAGTGAAGTAGTAATACCTATTACAATAGCGGTAAAGTTTAGTGGTATTCTTCTTAGTATTCATACTCGATTATCAATTCCCCTAATCATTACACTATTTGATTTTCCTGTTCCCATCTGATCTACAATTGTATTTTTTCATTGGAAATATTGTGAAAGATATTGCAGGTATAACTTTCATTGAATACTATTTTGCAACCTGAAATCATTAATTCTTACAAAATATCACAAGATGTCTTTAATCGCTAGCACAATTACCATAACGATAAAATAACGAAGAAACATATTCCAATCTTTGAGAGGAAGATAATCTACCATATTTTTGATACAAATCGCTAATATTGATCCATATAAACCAAAAAATACTCACCTGAATAATAAAATACTGAGAGATTTTGGATATCACTTAAGAGGTTGAATAAATCTTTTGATTAAAAGCCAAGTTTTCATAGTGATATAAAGTTATTAGGGTCTAGACTAGTTGAGTAAATTTCCTACACATTTTTAGTAACTTATTATACATATTTTCTTTTTGTAATCTACAGTTAAATCTAAATTCTGATTCTTTGAGGTGAAGTGCAAACTTCT
>Ga0105052_10001328_pt1 | contig 33038 bp, 25 predicted proteins | sample FRY03_FD_78094 | JGI IMG/M metagenome (GOLD analysis project Ga0105052, IMG submission 78094) | Freshwater microbial communities from Lake Fryxell liftoff mats and glacier meltwater in Antarctica - FRY-03 | ecosystem: Environmental > Aquatic > Freshwater > Ice > Glacier meltwater ... | reverse complement strand
TAACAAAAGTGCAGATGCTGTTCGTAGCATGAATGAAGTATTGAAGACTTTATAATTCATTATCAATTGATTAAAACGGATAGCCAATCGCTAAGTTAAATATCAAATTTGCATTTCTCCACGAACCGCTAAAAAAATTTATTTCGTTAATAACCCAACGTTGTCCGTCAGGTAAATAAGGTTTTCTGATAGGAATAGCCAAATCAGTTCTAAGAACTAAAAAACTGAAATCAAATCGTAAACCAACACCAATATCAACTGCAATTTCTTTTATAAAATCTTTAGTAAATTGGGAACCAGGTTTATATATATCATTGTTTAAAAGCCAAATATTTCCGGCATCAATGAATGTGGCCCCATATATAAATCGGTAAATTTTAGATCTGTATTCTGTATTAAATTCTAATTTAATATCTCCAGATTGATCGGGTATAAACGTACTTGTAACATTCCTACCATCATAAGTTCCAGGGCCTAAAGCTCTCGCACGAAAACCTCTCAAGCTACTTGTACCACCAATAAAAAATTGTTTGATATAAGGAATCACATCGGAATTACCATATGCAAAAGCTGCTCCAATGATTAGTCTACTTTTTATTAAAGAATTTTTACTGAATTTATAGGTATGCTTAAACTCATTATCCATTTTTATAAACTGACTAAAAGGTATTCCTAAAATTTTACTAGTATCATCTTTTTTAACATTAGCACCAACAACTAAACCATATGTATTTCCCGACAAATCAATTCCACCTTTGTAATAGAATGTATTACTTCTTTTTTGATTCATTTCGGTATTGTACGTATAAGCATAGGTGGGTCCAAAAATCAATTGCTCTATAATTACATTTTTTAATGAAGGATTTAAAACAACTTGTTCGTTATATAAGTCGGTTATATTTTTAGGACTTGCAAAAGTAATTTCTGTAATATTCAACAAATGTTCGCTATTTAAATTTTCTTTCCACGCGTACCCAAATGATGCTTTAAATGTTTGCACAGAATATAATTGCTGTCGATTTTGAAATTCATAGCCAATAGTTGCATTTGTTCTTGGAACATATCCACTAGAAGATTTAAGTTTAAATGGAGAAACAAATCTTGGCCATGTTAAAGAAGCTTCCGAACCAATACGAAATACATTAAAACCATTGTTTTGTCCACCAAATTGTGTTTCAAATCCACCAAAAGCAGATATTTTTAATAATTCAGCACTATGAAATGTATTGCGGTTACTCCAATTTATTTTTAACTCGGCGCCAGTATAGTTTGCCGAATTAGTTTTTGCTAGAATTTCAGTACTAAAAGATTTTTGTGGCAATGGAGTTAAGTAATAATATGCATCCAAATAATTTACAATAGTATCAGAAACTCTAAACTGATTTTTAACAAACTTAAAAGTTCCTAAATTCACTAATCTATTCAACGATAAATTATGGTTCGTTCTATTATATAAATCATCTTTTTTAAAGTATAATGTATGGTCATAAATCCTTGGTTTAAATAAATCATTATTTCCAATAATAGTGAAATATTTATATTTTTCTTCTTTGCTGAGGCTATCCTGATTTAGCGCATAATTGGGGTAAATAACAATTTTGTTGATTTTGAAAATTGTTTTTGACAATTTTGGAGCTTCGTCTTTCACTTTTACAATTAAATCTACTTCGTGGTTCCCAAAAGTACTATCTATCTGAACTTTCAAATAATCAGAATTGAAGTAGTAAAAGCCTTTTTCTTTTAAACGCGTATCAATTCTGATTCTTTCTGTTTTTATTGCATCAAGATTATACGCCTCTCCAACTTTAAGCAAACTTTTTCTTTGGGTTTTTTTTACTGCTTTGCCAACATCGGAAGAATCAGTAGGATATTCAACCGATTTAATTTTATATTGTTGACTAGGTATTACTATATATTGAGCAGTTACCTTTTTACCATGTATAGTTGAATCGGCACTGGTTTTAGTATTGAAATAGCCACTGTTCTCTAAAAAATTTTGTAATAAAGATCTATTGTATTCCAAATCAACTTTACTATATAATACTGGTGCTTCTCCAAGCGTATATTTAAGCCAATGTCGAAATCCTTTTTCCTTTGTAACGTTACCGGCAATATTGTAAAAGAATAATTTTGGACGAAGCCCTAAAAAACTTTTATTGGGTATTGGACGAATAATTTCCTCTAGTTTAGACTGCAATATTCTGCGTTCTTTTCGTTTTAGTATGCTATCTTTTACCGTTACTTTTCCGCCAATATAGAGTAGTTCATCTTGTACAAGGTATTTTGTATTGCTACAAGATGCTGCAAATAATACAAGAAATATTATATATATTGATTTCTTAATCATCTGATTTCTTTTTAGCTTTTTTGGGTAAAACTGTAACTTTTTTAGAATGAAATAATTCTTCGAATTTGTTGTAATCCATTGTGATCACAAATCCAATTCCAGATTCAATAACTTGACCTTGTAATGCTACCTGATATAAGTTTTTTCTATAGGCACGAATTTTATATCGACCATCTTTCGAAAGTTGGTATTCTAAAGAAATATCACCAGCAAATGTATTTGCATCTTTATTTTTTTGTTCTGGACCTTCAATACCAAAACTGCTACCTATAGTAACTTTTAATCGATCGTTTAAGAGTTTTTTAGAAAGACCCACATTCAAATCAGTTTTATTTGCTTTTTCGCCAGTAGTAAAATCTTCTGAAGAAGCTAGATTGAAATCAACTTCAAAACCTTTTATCAAATCGCTTGCAAGATTATTAAGCTGTTGCGACAATATTTTACTAGCGCTTTCCCTTGCTAAAGATGAAGCAGTTGTTCTTCCACTTTCACTGGAAAATGGATCTTCACCAATGAATCTGCCCAACAAAAGCAAAGCAAAAACTTGCTTGTTCATTTCATCTGGATCCTGTCGCAATTGAGCTAATTTAGCTTCAGTGTTAGTAATAATAACACTAGAAACACTATTATTTCCTTCTGGAAGAATAATATCGAATGTAATATTTGGCTTTAGCAACTCACCTTTCATTTTAAGCTCTGTTTCGAATGGAATTTTTTGTTTGTAAGTATTTCTTTCTTGCGAAGTAAGTGTAGACAATTGATTGATTAATAAATCGATTGGTGCAGTTGCAATTTTATAAACGGCAGTAATATTGATATCGGCTTTGGTTGGTTCCCCAGTCCAAAGGAGATAACTCCCTTTCTTAATATCAAATTTTCGCTTAATTAAATTAAAATTCATCTCATAACTTCCATTCTCCAATTCATATCGTCCAGTTAAAGTAGTTTTTCCTGAAGGATCTATTCCACCTGTTAGTTGAGCCTCCCCATTTAATTTTAGAAAATCACCATTACTTTTGTCTATAATAATAGATATTTCAGCATCTTTATCGATCTCAATATTAACACTTGCATTGATCCCTTTAATTTCAGTTTTACTTAAAGTATCATACACCAAAAAAGTTGTAAACAATTTGGGCTGATCCCGATCTATAAACTCTACAATACCGTCTCTGTCAGCAATTGATGGATCATCTTGTGGTAATACTATAGTGAATTTAGTTCCTTTGTTTATTTTGATATTACCTTCAATCATTGGGCTATTCATACTTCCTTTAACTATAAGATGATTGTCTAAAAATAATTCACCATAAAATATTTCATTGTCTTTTGCTTTTGAATTTACTGCTTTAAAATTATCTGCATCTATTGTCAAATCAAACCCTAAATTGGCATAATCCTGATTATCAATTTTTCCGTTGATAGTTAAATCATTATCTTTTTCATCTTTAATAGTGAAATCATCAAAGAGTATTGCGTTGTCGCCAAAAACTAATTTATCATTCATCGATTTGAAATTAGCATTCAGTTTTTTGGCTTTAAATCCAATTTCATTAAATTTCAATTCTCCATTTAATTTTGGATTACTAGTATTACCTAAAATCTTGAATTTCCCATTCAAAAAACCAGTTCCGTCTGTAATATTATCTATTGAGAAAACTTGTATTGATTTTAGATTTAGTTTCTGAATATCCAAATTCATGTTCAGATTATCATTGGCTGATGAGTAATTTCCATCCAAATTAACTTGATTGTCCTGTCCCGTAATTTCAATATTAGTGGTATAAGTATCAGCAATATCGTTATTCACTTTTATCTTAATATTTCCAACAATTTCTTTTCTAAAAGCGAAACTATCAACATTTAAATTAGCTGTGAAAAGCATTTTCGTCATTAAATTTTTAAAATTAGCATTACCATTTATAGTTCCATCTATCTCGTAATTTTTTAACTTAACAAAATTGGAAATAGTTTGAATTTTAAAATTTTTAAAATTGACCGCCAACGGTGGATTTGAATCTTGTGTTTCTGATTGAAGAGTGATGCTGCTTCCATTTCTACTCAATTCAAAATTATCAACATAAATTTCGTTACTATCAAAACGTATTTTGTTGCTGTTAGACACTACCCAATTTTCATAATTTAAGAAAAGATTTTTCGGGTCTATTGAAATTTCAACACTACTATTTTTAGATAGTAAATTACCTGCTATTTGATAGCGGTCTTTATTTTTTATATCTTTCATCAGTAGTACATAATCAACAACGTTATCGGCAACTTGTCCGATTAGAGTTGTGTTGGGTATTTCAATTGATGCATTTTTAATTTGTGCTACACTCATGCTGTAAAGCAGCGTATTGTCTTTTTTGTGAATTTTAAATATTGCATTTGATATACTATTTGATCCATAAACCAAATTTGGAATTGAGCCATTCACAATAATGGAATCATTCTCCGAATTATATCTTCCATTGATAGATATAGGTTCCAAGCTTTTTAAATCGGGAACTAGCTTCAATAAAATAGGAGCACTTTTAATTTTTACATTAAACGTTAGCTGCTGTTTGTTGTAAGCGGCACTTTTTGAATTAATTTTAAAATTAAAATATTTAGAAAAACTGTTTTTTACTGAACTTACTACGGTTGATAATTTATATTTTCCAATGAATTCCGCATCCATAAATGGAGAATTTAAAAGAATCAAATTTTTATCAGAAGTGGAAACTGCAACTACATTAATAGAATCGGTTGCAAATTGTTCTTTTTCATTGGCAATTATTAAATGATGAATGCTCATATTCCCATTCAGATAATCTATATCAGCAGACTGAATATCGGCATCAACAATACCACGAATTTTTATTTGTTTAGTATATAGGTTGAGTTTGTATAAATCAGCAATATCAACGTTTAAGTGAATTTTCCCTTTTGGATATTCATCCTTAAAATCACCACTAGAAACCAAATTGAATTTCAGGTTTGGATCTTTTATGTTTGCAATAGCAGTAAATGATCCATTATTAATTTTTCCGTTTACATCTAAATTCTGATAGGTATAGCTATTAAAGTTTGCCTTGCTAATAGCAGCATTTATGATAGCATTTGCAGTTTTAGGATTAAAGCCAGTTCCGTTAATATTTGTTGTAAGGGTGATTTTTCCGATTGAATCGTTTTTGAGCAATCTTCCCAAATCAAAATTATCTAATGAAACTTCAAAATTGTACTTTTCCCTATTCTTAATTCGGTTGTCCAAAACACCTTTGACTATTCCATTTCCTAAACTAGATTTTAAATTCAAATCAGTTTTGAAATTATTTAGGTTTCCTTTAAAAGTTCCTTTTGTACTAAATAGTGTGGGAAGTTGAATGGTATTCGGAATCGTATTTATAGGTAAAAAATTATAAATATCTTTTGCAGTTGATTCTAAATTTTTGATGTTCAAATTGAAATATGCTTTATTTATATCTGGCAACCCTATAATTGTTCCGTTAGCATTTATTTTGGTTGAACCAATACCACTCAACTGAAGATTTGGAATTGTAAGATTACCTAGTTTTCCCAAAACTGTTGTGTTCAAAAACAAAATCGCATTCGGATTATCCCTGAAAGGATTAGTTTTTGATAAAGTTGGAACAAAAGTCAAAATATCTTTAAAACCTATTCTACTATTGTTCAAGTTGGCATTGATGATTAGTTCACCAAGGTTTTTAGAAATATATTCGACAGAAGGATAGGCTACAATAATTTGGTTTTGAAGTATTGTTTGAGGAGTTTTTAAATACAAGTTTTTTAAATAAGCAAATCTCTGACCATAGTAAAATATTGTTCTTATCGATTCAACTTTTAAACCACTTTTTTCGTCTAATCTCATGGAATTAATTTTTCCAGAAATAGCCTGAGAATTATAATCGATTTTTTCAGCATCGAGATTAAGATTTTGAACTTGTAAATGATTGTAATCGATTCCTTTTTTAATAGTTATTGAACTGTTGTCATTATAATTAAAATTTACTTTGTCAAAAGCAACTTCGTTAAATTTTATTTTCCAGTTATTTGAATCGGATGTCAAATTTTTCTTGTCTTTTTGATTGATGATTTTGCCAAAATTAAGGTTACCATTAGCTTCTGACAGTTTAATGGATTCAACATTTAATAAATTGTTACTTAAATCAAATAAATTGATTTTTATCAATAATTTTTTAAAATCAATTTTGCTCATTAACTTCAAATTTTCATCAAAGTATTCTACTTTGATTCTAGATAAATCGACTATTCCTAATTTGAGTTTTAAAACGGGACTTTTAGATTTATCGGATTTTTCATTTATGACATTTTGAACAACTTCTTGTTTATATAACAATTGCAAACCATCAATCTTTAATTTTGGGACTTCAAAATTCATTTGGTTCAGGTTGAAAGTTTTGACTCTTGTATCAAGATGATCTAAAGTAAGTTTCAAATCATTTTTGGAAAAGTCATCAACATAGTTGATTTTAATATTGTCCAATTTAATTTTATCAATAAAAAATTCCATTGGAAGTGAATTATCTTTCTTTTTTTGTGACTGAAAAGCTTTTATGATATAATCAAAATTGAATTCAGATTTTGAATTTCTGTAAACGTTGGCAACTATGCTTTCTAATTCTACCGAATTGATTTCAACTTTATTGCTTAGCAATTCATATAGGTTGATGTTTAAAACAAGTTTTTTTCCTGCAAAAAGTGTATCTTTTTTTTGGTCTTCAAAATAAACACCTTCGAGAATAACGTCTTTGGAGAAACCAATCTGTACTTTGTTAATGGAGACTTTGGTTTTAATTTTTCCTTCTAAATAGGCTACCACTTTTTCTTTCGAATAGCGTTGAACTGCAGGGATTTGTAAGACGATAAAGATTAATAGGGCTAATCCTACTATTAGTAATATTAGCCAAAGGATAAAATTAAAGCCCCTTTTGAAGTATATTTTCAAATTAAAATTAACACAAGTAAAAATTTATTATATTAAGCTGTGTTAGTAAAACAAAGTTGAAAATATATAAACAAAGAAAATTATATTATTATATAAAAGATTTGCAAGATTATTGGATTTCATTTCAAATTACATCCAACTTTTTTTAAAATCTGCCATATTTACATCTAAAGCATGCGGTTACAAGTTCAACATTGAACAGGTGTGCACTTACTAATCCCTAATAAATTAAGGTATTTAAATGATTTGCTAATGATTTCAAGTTTGGCGTATAGTGGACTTTTAAAATCGCCTTTGCATGCAATTCCAAAACTTTATACTCGGAATCAATTCTTAATTAAGGTCTAGTTTATTTAAACTTTCCATTTTGTCTGCTGGTTTGTCTATTGGCAATGTAAAATAAAAAGAGGAACCTTTTCCTTCAATACTTTCTACCCAAATTTCACCACCATTTCTTTCTAAAAAGCCTTTTACTAACAATAAACCAATACCAGCTCCTTTATTTTCAGCTCTTGCTTTAGAAAGTGAAGACATTTGTGGAGCAAAAAGTTTTTCCATTATTTCTTTCGACATTCCAATGCCATTATCCTTCACTTCGATAATTAGTTTCTCTTCGTACCTTTTAGCAGTAATTGTAATTTCCCCCCCTAGTTTAGTATGCTTTAAAGCATTTGAAACTATATTTTGCAAAATAGAAAGTAACATTTTCCCATCTGCAAAAACACTTTCGTTTTCTTCAATTTCGTGATGAAGATTAATTGCATTTACACTAGCAATTTCCTTCAACTTATCAAAAACCTGATTTATATATTTTATAAGTTCAATTTTTGTTGGAGAAAATACTTCTGATGCATATTTGATTCTTGCCCACTCCAGCAAATAGTCTAACATGCTCAACTCATCAATGGATGATTTATAAAGAAGTTCTAGCATCTCCTTTACTGCCTCTGACTCCATCTTTTCAAAATTGTCTTTTAAATATTTAGCAGTTCCAATTATTGAAGATAGAGGACTTCGTAAATCGTGAGAAAGAATTGCAAGCACACTTTCTTTGTGCGTATTCAATTCTTCAAGTTCTTTAACGTAATTTTTAATAGAATCTTCTGCTTTCTTTCTCTCTGTGAGATCCCGCAGTATTTTTACATATCCTAACATTTCTCCATCTATACTTGTAAGTGGAAATACTAAGCCATAAGCATAAAATGTACTTTCATCTTTGCAAATATGCCAACGGTTGTCTACAGCCCTTCCTTCTTTTAAAGCTTTGTCAATTTCTCGCTGGGGAATTCCATTTTTTTTATCCTCGTCAGTAAAAATAATGTCAAAACTTTTGCCTAAAACATCTTCCGATTCATAACCAAAAATGCTGACAGAACCAGAGCTCCAACTATTTATTTTTAATTCCATATCCAACGTAAGGATGGAATAATCTTGTAAACTATCTATAATCTGGCTGTAAAATTCCGAAGTGGGAATATATTGACTTCTCAGTAACTTAGAATCTTTCTGTGTATCGGCCATTTAAAAAAAATTTGAGTAGCTATAAGGATATTTAATATAAGTTATTCTGTTTACAATGAAGATAGTCAATTCAATCAAAACAACAGATAATTGCTTGTGAAAGTATAATTATGAATGGGTGTTGTTATTGGAGGAAATTGTGCAAAATAAAGTAATAACTGAAATGGCATACCCTATAACAACGCCTATTATTTTTGGATCATTTTACCAATTTTCTATTAAATTGATAGGTTTCTTGATAAAGCAACAATTTTACGATACAATAATTTTTCATCAACAGGTTTAGAGATATAATCATTCATTCCAACCGCTTTGCATTTTTCTAAATCAACTGTAGTTACATCGGCTGTTAAAGCAATAATAGGAATGTCAGAATTCATTTTTTTACGAATATACTCTGTTGTTTCAAAGCCGTTCATTTCGGGCATTTGCAAGTCCATCAAAATAACATCATAGAAGTTATTTACTCCGCTGGTGCCTCTTTGAACTAATTTCTCGATTGCGATTTTCCCGTTGGAGGCAAAATCGTACCCAAATCCGAAATCATCTAATAGTATTTTCATAAGTAGCTGATTGAGAGCCATGTCTTCTACTACTAATATTTTTATATTTTTAATTTCACTTTCTGCTACCTCTGTTTCTTCTCGAAGGATATCCAGATTGGTTTCAGTTTTGGTTTTCAAAAAACTAAGGGTAAAGCTAAAAGTAGAACCTTCTTCAATTTTACTTTTCACACTAATTTTTCCATTCTGCCCCTCTACCAGTTGTTTAGCTATGGCAAGACCCAATCCTGTTCCTCCAAATATTTTTGAAGTAGAATTTGACGCCTGTTGAAAATTTTCAAAAATCTTTTCTAATTTATTTTCCGCAATTCCAATTCCTGTATCGGTAACTGCAAATTCTATGGTTGCTTGTTCATCGTCTTGAATTACCATTTGAACTCGCACTATAATTTTTCCTTTTAAGGTAAATTTTACAGAATTACTTACGAGATTTAAAATAATTTGGTGCAAACGAACATGGTCGCCAAGTAGAACTTCAGGAATTCTATTATCGTATTCTATAACCAACTCCAAATTCTTTTCCTGAATTTTTGTTTCAAATAAATGAAGCATGGCTGATAAGGACGTCGCCATTTTGAAAGGTGCTTGTTCAAAGGTCATTTTCCCTGCATCCACTTTTGCCAAATCGAGTATGTCATTAATAAGCACTATCAGGTTATCACCACTTACTTTTATAGCTTGTAAATATTCTTTTTGTTTTTCTGATAAATCTGTTTTCGATAACACTTGTGTAAACCCCATTATCGCATTCATTGGTGTCCGAATTTCGTGACTCATATTTGATAAAAATTGCTGCTTCGCTTTCATGGCATCTTCTGCAATACGAGTGGCGGTTTCAGCTTTGCTTTTTGCCTCTGCTAATTCTGCCGAAATTCTTTTTTGGGCTTTAACATCCCCATAAAGCGTTATCATTTCTTCACGTTGAACTAATAATTCATGATTTTTTTTATACAAATCCGCAAAAATTGCCACTTTTGCCTTTAATATTTCCGGAATAAGCGGTTTAATCATGTAATCAACTGCACCTGCTTGGTATCCCTTAGAAATATACATAGATCGGTCCATACTGGCAGTTAAAAAAATAATTGGAACATATTTAAGTGTTTCAATTTCCTGAATTAATTCAACAGTTTCAAAACCATCCATCTCCGGCATTTGCACGTCCATTAATATAATTGCGAAATTCTGTTCCCTTAACAGAATTTTCAATGCTTCATTTCCGGAATTTGCTCTCACAAAAAAATAATTTTTATCGGCGAGAATTAATTCTAAGGCAAACAAATTTTCGGGCAAATCATCAACCAATAAAATTTTGACAAGATTAGTTTTTTTCATTTCAATTTTATAAATAAATTATTTACTTAACCACACACGCATCAATGATAGCAAACGTTCTACCTCAATAGGTTTAGTAATGTAATCATTGGCACCCGCATCAATACATTTTTGTTTATCATCTTTCATAGCTTTTGCTGTGAGCGCAATTACAGGTAAATTTTTGAATTTCACCTGAGATCGAATTCGTTTCATTGCTTCGTAACCATCCATTTCTGGCATCATAATATCCATCAATACCATGTTAATATCCGGATGTTTTTCCAGCATCTCGAAAGCATTTTTTCCGTTTTCTGCTTTTATTATTTCCATTCCACGTTCTTTTAATATTTTTGATAATGCAAATAAATTTCGCATATCATCATCTACCAATAATATTTTTTTAGCATGAAATACTGCTTCTTTATCGTACAGATTATTTATAATCAATTGTTTTGATTTGGGCATATTACTAATCGTTCTGTGAAGGAAAAGAGCTGTTTCATCTAGCAATCGTTCTTCTGACTTTACTCCTTTTATGATTATGCTTTCAGCATATTTCTGAAGCTCATTGTTTTCTTCTTTTGTAAGTTCCTTACCGGTGTAAACAATAATGGGAGGTATGCTATGACCTTGTATATTCTCCAGTTTATGAATGAGGTCAAAACCACTCATATCTGGCAACCCAATATCTAGTATCACACAATCAATGTGATTCTGCTGGTATAAAACCAAAGCCTCGCTGCCAGTTCCTGCTTCAAAACATTTTACATCACCATTGCCAATAAGTATGCGCATTGCCTTTCTTGAATTTTCATTGTCCTCAATAATTAGCAGGTTTTTTATTTTCCTATTAACAAAATTTTCAATCCTGTTAAATGCTTCTTCCAAATCTTCTTTAGCAACTGGTTTCATTAAATACTCAACGGCTCCTTCTCTAATTGGTTCCAACGAACGTTCTTTAGCAGATATGATATGCACGGGAATATGTCTTATAGCTGGATTTGCTTTTAATTCAAGCAATACAAAATGTCCGCTGATACCCGGCAAAATCATATCCAGAATAATTGCTTGCGGTTTATGTTTTAATGCAAGCAATAAACCATCTTCCCCGGTTGCTGCCGATAAACATTTAAATCCCTTTTTATTGGCTTGCTTTAAAAGTATTGAAGCAAATTTCAGATCATCTTCAATGATAAGTACTGTTTTATCATCAACGGATATCGTATCCCTGTCATCTTGTATGTTGGGATAATTTAGATATTTAGATTCTTTTAATAAGCTTGGGTTAAACAAAGCAGATTCTTTATCCCGATAGCTATCAGGAGTACTTGTGTTTTTATGTTCCAGCTCCTCATGTATTTCTAATGGAATAATAAGAGAAAAAATTGAGCCTTCATTTAATTTACTACTAAGCTTAATTTCACCTCCTAATAATTTTGCAAGCTCACGTGAAATGGAAAGACCTAAACCTGTACCGCCATATTTTCTGGATGTTCCCCCTTCGGCTTGTTGAAAAGCTTCAAATATGGCTAATTGTTTGTCTTCCTGTATTCCAATCCCTGTATCAGTAATCGAAATAATTACTGTGTTTTCTGTATTTCGGTCAATACTAATACTTACATTTCCTTTATCCGTAAATTTTATGGCGTTTGATAAAAGATTTTTCAATATCTGATTCAAACGTTGCGAATCAGTTCGAATTAATTCAGGTAATTCCTGATCCAATTTAGCATTTAGCTTCAACCCTTTTTGCTCAGCATGATGTTTAAATTCACGCATGAGTTCATTTGTGAATATTTTTAGTGATAAAGGTTCAATATTCAAAGACATTTTCCCTGCTTCAATTTTAGATAGGTCAAGCACTTCATTAATTAATACAAGCAGATCACAACCACTTTTATAAATTATTTCTGCACTCTCAACCTGAATAGTATCTAGATTTTTATTTCTGTTTTCAGATAAATCTTTTGATAGGATTAGCAAACTATTAAGCGGTGTTCGTAATTCATGCGACATGTTGGCAAGGAATTCCGATTTATACCTGCTGCTTATTTCTAATTGTTTTGTTTTTTGCTCAATGTCATTTTTCGAAGTTTCAACTTCTAAATTTTTCGCTTCCAATGATTGTGTTTGTTCCTCTAATTCCTCATTGGTCATTTGTAATTCTTCTTGCTGCTGCTTCAGGTTTTGCGCCTGTTCTTCCAGCTCTTCATTCATTTGTTTCAGCTCTTCCTGTTGTGTTTGAAGTTCTTCGCCTTGCTTAGCCAGCTCCTCCATTTGGTTTTTTGTAGTAGTAATGTCAAATCGGATGCCCACGTATTTTTCTATTTTACCATCAACTCCTTTAAAAGGTGTAATTGTGGTATCCACCCAATAAAATGTTCCGTCTTTCGCTTTATTTACAATTTCTCCTTTCCATGTTCTACCGCTGCTAATCAATTTCCACATACCAATAAACATTCCATCAGGTTGTTTTCCAGATTTCAACATTCTATGATTATTTCCTATTAATTCCTCTCTCGAATATTTCGAAATCTTACAGAAATTATCATTTGCATATATTATATCTCCATTTGCATCTGCAATAGAAAGAATAGCCGCTTGATTCAGAGAATGTAGTTGCTGACCAATTTCCAACGCTGATATTTCCATTTCGTTTTTTTGCGACTGAATTTTTTCTAAAAACTCTCGCAGCGCTTCCTGATTGAAGGCCGTATTTACTGCGATAGCAATACTGTTCATAGAAGTATTGATAAATTCTTTTTCTATTTCGTTAAAATCAGTAAGGCTCCCAATTTCTATTACACCCATTGTTTTACCTTCAAACAAGAAAGGGGTAATGAGTATATGTTTTGGTTTTGCATTCAGAACAGAGGAGGTAATACGAATATGTTCTGCTGTTATACCTGTTAACGAAATTTGTTTTTGTTCCTGCGCTGCCTGACCAATCAGTCCTTCATTCAGCATAAATTTTTCTTTAGTATCGGCAGAGAATGAAAGGGCATATTGTCCGTTTAGCATCAGGGCATTTTCTTCATCATTAAACAAATAAACGGCTCCAATATTTGCTTTCAAATACCTACATAAAAAACTAATGGTGTTGTTTGCTAGCTCTTCTAAGCTTTTATCTCCAATTAATTTTTCGTTAAGCTCCTTGTTGCCTGTAAGTAGCCAGTTTTTACTGGCAGTTTCCGCTTCTGCTCTCTTAAGTATTTTTAAATTTGAAGTAACTATACTGTAAACAACAATAAGAACGATAATGATGATGAGTATTAAAATGACAAAAACCACATTAAAATTGTTGGCATCATCCTCACTAGCTTGCTTTCTTTCAGCAAGTAATGTTAGTTCTAGTTTTTGTATACTACCAATTATTTCTCGTATTCTATCTTGTGATTCTTTACCAATTCCAGAGACTACAAATTCCCTTGACTTTTCAATCCCGATAGCTGCTGGAACTATTTTTCGAAGAGCAATACCGCTTTTTAAATGAGTGAAACGTATTTTTATTTCTTTTTCAAGTTCCTTAATCTTTTGCTGAACGGTATTGTCTTTTGTTAGTTCCTTTACTTTAATAATATGTTCACCAATAGCACTTTCAGCATTTACAAAATGTTCCAAATGAGCTTCATCGCCTGTAATGATATACCCGCGATTGCCTGTCTCTGCATCTGTAACAGCAGTTAGAATTTGGCTGAATTCATACAACACCTTGTTGGTTTGATCTACCAAAGTATTGGATGCGATAAATTTTTCACTGTTTTTATAAGAGAAAATTCCAACTCCAAAAAGTATCACAGCACATGCTATAAATCCGATCAATATTTTTTTACCAAGTGTCATCTTTATTTTATTGTTTAAATGTTTGTGTTAGTTTTATTAGCAACTGAACTATTTTCTCCAGCGGTAAAATATAGTCTGGTAGAATAGCAGCAATTGCTGATGCAGGCATAGTAGAAGATTCAGCTGTTTCAGGATCCTGAATAATGGCTAAACCCCCGTATTCTTTTACTCGTTTTATACCTTTTGCCCCGTCATTATTAGAGCCTGTAAGAATCACCCCAATCAATTTGTTTTTGTATGCGTCAGCTGCCGATTCAAACAACACATCAATGGATGGTCTTGCAAAATTTACGTGTTCATCAATTGTAAGCAAAAAGGTTTTATCTTTTTCAATCATTAAATGATAATTAGCTGGGGCGATATAAACATTTCCACTTTCTATTTTTTCTTTTTCATCCACTTCTTTTATAGTAAGATTGCTTTTATCGTTTAAAAGGTTTATCCATTCGTTATCGGAACGTGCGCTCACATGTTGCACAATAATAATTGGTAAGCAAAAATCGGCAGGCAATGCTGAGAAAATAAATTTCAGAGCAGACATGCCGCCGGAAGAAACCCCAATTACAATTACCTCGTACTGCATTTTTAATATTTCTTTTTAAATATTCGCTGCTTTTTATCCAACTCAATATATTTTTCATAAAACTCAGTAAACCGTAACCCTTCTTTTGACCCCAAACATAAAATGCCCCCATTAATAAGGCTATCATAAAAAAGTTTTTGCACTTTATTTTGTAAATTGTTATCAAAATAAATCAATACGTTTCTGCATAATATTAAATGTGCCTCTGTGAAAACGCTGTCGGTAACCAAATTATGATTTGCCCAAACAATGTTATTTTTTAGTGATTGATTCATGATAATGTTATCATAATTGGAAGTATAATAACTTGAAAAAGATTCTTTTCCACCCGACAATTGATAATTGATAGTATATTCCTTCATCATTGCATTCGAAAAGATTCCTTCTTTTGCCCTGTTTAAAGCGTGTTGGTTAAAATCAGTAGCATAAATTGTTGCCCTATCATACAATCCTTCTTCGTGCAAGATGATTGCCATTGAATAAGCTTCTTCACCTGTTGCACATCCAGCATGCCATATTTTTATAAAAGGATAGGTTCTTAGAATAGGGATTACATTTTCTCGTAACGACCTGTAAAAATCCTGATCACGAAACATTTCAGTTACCGTTATCGACAGGTCCTGAAACAACTCATAGGCAAATGTTTCATCCTTCAGAACTTTTGATTGAATTTGAAAAATATCTTCAAATCCAGATAGCCGCATCCTGTTCATGACCCGGCGATTGATGTGTGCTTTGGAATATTGCCTGAAATCATAACCGTATTTTTGAAAAATAGCCTCTAACAATAAGGAAATTTCTAGGTCTGAAGTGTCTTCACTTGTCATACTACTCAATATTACGCAACTTAAAAATAAAAGAGTTACATCATTTTGTAAATAAGTTACATAAATCACACATCTTGAAATAATAGAGAGCTGAAAAATATTCGGAAAACCAAAAAAATTTGGGTTTCAAATGCAGATTTAATTAGTTCAATTTTTGTAAGAGTTCGGTCCCGTTTTTAACAAGCAATAAGCCGATTATGCTCTGTTACAATAAAACAACTTTATCTATAATGATATTACAAATTTGATAAAAGTAAAACATTAATAAATCATTCTCTTTGCAGTATCTGCAATCAACACAATATCCTGTAGCCGCATGCATTTAAAATGGCTTTTAGGGCAAGTTTTTGTGCCATAATTAGAACATGGCTGGCAGGGTAAATTGGGTACAATAAAATTCTGATAAGCAATACTATCTGTATGAGCCTGCAGTTGATGAATACCATAATAAGGTTCTACATCTAACAAGGGCGATGTTCCACCCCAAATAGCCAACACCTTTTTATTAAATGCACAAGCAATATATTGAAACCCAGTATCGTGTGAAATAACCAACTTCGATTGTTGTACTAAATCGGCCGATTCGTGCAGACTAAATTTTCCACATGCATTGTAAATTTTTACTGAATCAATTGCAGCAATGTGCTCCCCTGCTTTTACATCTTCTTTACCTCCAATTAAAATAATAGGAAATTGTAATGATGTACAAAGTTCCTGTAATTTTTTTACTGGTAATTTTTTAGTGAAATAAGAAGCTCCTATAACTAAAGCAATAAATCCAGATTGATGTGAGGTAGGAATATCTGTACTTTTAATATGATGATCCAAAGGAATAAAATAGTCTAATCCCATTCCATCATTTACAACTCCTAACGGTGCAATAGTGTCCATGCATCTATCTGTAATATGCCTACCAGGCATTTTATTAATACCGAAACGAGTTAGCAAAAACTTTTGAAAGTTTAATTTTTTATATGAAATCGAAAGAACATCTAACCGAAATTTAATAATTTCAGTTCTAAAATTTCTATGTAAATCAATAATCAAATCGAAGTTTTCTTTTTTCAACTGATCAATCAACTCACTTAAATTATTATCGTAATAATGAAATTGATCAATATATGGATTGGCTTCTGTTACTGCTTTAAAAGATCGCTTTGTTAAAAAATGTACATCAGCACCAGGCAGCTGCGTTTTTAAACATCGTATTGCAGGAGTTGCAAGCACAATGTCTCCAATTGAAGAAAAACGAATGAATAAAAATTTTCTATTGCTCCACATAATTCAAATCCTTATGAAATGTTTCTTCTGTAAAATAAAACGCTATCATGGTTATAGTCATAATTATAACTCCAGTTACAATTCCACTTTGTAATAAACTCCAATTCCAAGTTTTTTGAAACAGATTTAAAAAGAGTAAATTAATTAATGGTAAAGCGCCTCTTACCATATTTGGAATTGTAGTTGCTGCTGTTGCCCTCAAATTAGTGCCAAACTGTTCTGCCCCCATAGTGATGAAAATAGCCCAAAAGCCTGTACTAAAGCCCAATAAAGCACAAATGGCATACATCCGATTATCACTATTATTTAAACTGCTATAAAACAATATCAATGAGGCTATACAAAGCAAATAAAATGTAAGCAAAGCTTTTTTTCTACTCTTAAAATACTGGCTTACCAATCCAATTAATATGTCACCAATAGCAATACCTACGTATGCAAACATGATTGCTTTGCCACTTTCAATATTATTATCGCCATATAATTCACTTGCAAATCTGTTACTTAGATTTACTAGTACCCCTATTACATACCATGTAGGTAATCCAATTAAAATAGCAAGTATGTATTTTTTAAATCTTTTACTGTTATTCAAAAACATAAAAAAATTGCCACGCTGAATTCCCACTTGGTGTTTTACATTGGCAAACATGCCACTCTCTGCAACTGAAACTCGCATTAACAATAATCCTATTCCTAATCCTCCGCCAATTTTATAACATAATCTCCAATCGTTGGTAGTTTTATAAACAAAGTATGCAAACACTGCACCGAACAAACCAATACCTGCTACCAATGATGTTCCAACACCTCTTTTTTCTTTTGGCAATAATTCACTAACCAATGTGATACCCGCACCCAATTCGCCTGCTAAGCCAACACCAGCAACAAATCTAGCCCATGCATATTGATCAACTGTTTGCACATAACCCGTAATAAAATTAGCAATTGAATACAAAGCAATTGAACCGAATAACACGCTTAATCTTCCTTTTTTATCGCCAATTGTTCCCCATAAAATTCCGCCAATTAACAAACCTACCATTTGCCAATTAATAATTTTTGTACTTGCTGCTAATACTTGAATCTTATCAGCTAAATCAACTCCTATTCCTTGCAAACTAGGTTCTCTAACAATAGTAAATAACAACAAATCATAAATGTCTACAAAATAACCCAATGCAGCTACTATTACTGGTAGAGAAAAAATGCCCACTTTTTTTAATGTCATAAAAATAATTTCAAATCATGATTTTATTAAACTACTCTTCTATAAAATTCAAGTCTTTTCCAAATGTTTCTTCAATACTAAATGCTGCAATAATTGCTATACTCATCAATAACAAACCAGTAATCCATCCCCCAGTTATATAACTACCTGTATAATCTCTCAGTGCTTTAAACAGTAAGATAATCAATGGTAATGCACCTCTTACCATATTGGGTACTGAAATTGCTGCTGTTGCTCTCAAATTGGTTCCAAACTGTTCGGCACTCATTGTAATATACACCACAGAAAATCCTGTACCAAATCCTAATCCAGCACAAATCCAATACATGCCCTGTGCAGTTCCTCCCTGCTGTAAAAAATACAACACCATAAAAAAAATAGTGATCCCATAAAAAATAAACAATGCTTTCTTTCTGCTTTTCAAATAATTACTCAATAACCCTACAGAAATATCTCCAAATGCGATTGCAGTGTACTGATACATAATGGCTTTACCCGGATCAATATTGGGTATGCCAAATACTTCTCCAAATTTATCAGAAAAAGTTACCAATACGCCAATTACAAACCATGCAGGAATTCCAATTAAAATACATTTTAAGTACCTTAAAAATCTTTCTCTATTATTAAATAACATCCAAAAGTTTCCACGTACTACTTTACTTTCTTTTAATTTGCTATATAATCCACTTTCAAAAATGCTTACTCTTAATACTAGCAAAGCCAAGCCCATCCCTCCTCCTATAAAATAGCAAGTTCGCCAATCAAAATTTTCTTTCAGAAAAAATGCCAGAACAGCACCAACAATACCAAACCCAGCTATAACGGATGAAGCAATTCCTCTTTTTTCTTTTGGAAGCAATTCACTAACCAGTGTAATACTCGCTCCTAGTTCTCCTGCTAAACCAACACCAGCAATAAATCGCATTAAGGTATATTGAGGAACAGTGGTTACAAATCCATTGGCTATATTGGCTAAGGAATACATTAAAATAGATCCGAAGAGTACACTTAATCTTCCCTTCTTATCTCCCATAATACCCCAAATAATGCCACCTATCAATAAACCAATCATCTGCACACTAATAATTATTTCTCCTTGATGCAAAACTTCTTCGGCATTTAATCCCAATGAAATTAAACTTGGTTTTCGTATGATTCCAAATAGTAATAAATCATATACATCAACAAAAAAACCCAAAGCACCTACTAAAACGGGCAAAGAAAAAATACCGTATACTTTTTGAGAAGTTTGCAATTACTTTTTCTTATTAAATACTAACTTAATAATTACAGGTGCAGTTGTTACTAAAACAATCCCCAATACAATTACTTCTAAATGCAATTTCAAATCAAAGCCAAACTGAGCAAGAATCCATTTTTGTAAAAAATGACCAGCAATTAACATACTTGATACCCAAGCAACACTTCCTACAATATTAAAAAAAATAAATTTCTTTCTATTCATACCTACTATCCCTGCAACAATTGGAGCAAATGTTCTTACAATAGGAATAAATCTTGCAATAATAATAGCACCTCCACCATGTTTTTCATAAAACTCATGTGCCTGACTTAAAAATTTTTGTTTGAAAAAGAAATTGTCTTTCCATTCGTGCATGGTATGTCCCACTTTTTTACCAAACCAATAACCAGTTAAATTGCCTAAAATACCTGCAATAGAAATGAGTATCATTAATTGTAAAATATCTAAATACTCATTTCCTGTTGGAATAAATTCGTTGGCAATATCGGTACTGTAAATACCCGCAACAAATAACAAACTATCGCCTGGTAAAAAAAATCCTGCAAACAAACCTGTTTCTGCATATACCACAAAAAGTATTAACCATAGCCCTCCATGCTCAATATAAAACTGCGGCTGAAATAATTGTGTCCAATGAAAATCCATTAATATTTGGAGTAACATACTTTATAGCTTTCTAATAATTAATTGGTTGATTCTGGTTGTAGTTCACCTTCCCATTTACTCACTACACTTGTTGCCAATGCATTTCCTAAAACATTGGTTCCTGTTCTAAACATATCGCAAAAATGATCGATAGGTAAAATTAATGCTACCCCTTCTGGTGGAATTTTAAACATAGCGCAAGTGGCTAAAACAATTATTAACGAAGCACGAGGAACACCCGCAATCCCTTTACTAGTAAGCATTAATACCAATAGCATGGTAATCTGCTCTCCAATTGGCATGTTAATTCCATAGGCTTGTGCAATGGCTAAACTTGCAAATGTCATGTACATCATACTACCATCTAAATTAAAAGAGTATCCCAATGGTAAAATAAATGAAACAATTTTATTTTTACAACCAAAACGCTCTAGCTCCTCCGTTAATTTTGGAAAAACAGCTTCGCTACTTGTTGTGCTAAATGCAACCAATAACGGGTTAGCTATATGCTTTAATAAACTCTTTAATCGTTTTCCTAAAATGAGGTATCCTACCGAACATAAAATAAACCAAAGTATAGCTATACCTAAAACAAAGTATCCAAAATAAATAAAGTAAAAACTAAAAATGCTTAACCCTTTTTCGGCAACCACCGCAGCCAAGGTTCCAAAGACACCGAATGGTGCAAAATTCATTACATATCCTACAATTTTTAAAATAATATGAGCAACTACATCTAATGCTTTAATCACTGGCTTTGAATAATCTCCCAAATTAGCAGCAGCCACTCCAAACAATATAGAGAATATTACAATTTGCAAAATTTCATTGGTACTCAATGCTTCAAAAATGCTTGAAGGAACAACATGTTCAATAAATTTTTGTAAAGAAAATTCTGTTGTTTTACCCATCAAATCTTTTAACCCCTCAGTATCAGCCTGAGATAAATCGATGTAAGTACCTGGCTTAAAATAATTCACTAAAATCATTCCAACCAATAAACTCACCAATGATGCGCTTACAAACCAAAGCATTGCTTTACCTCCTACTCTTCCTACTGCCTTTAAATCGCCTAGCTTGGCAATTCCAACTACTAAAGTGGTAAATACCAATGGAGCAATAATGGTTTTTACTAGTCTAATAAAAATAGTGCCCAGTAGTTTTATGTTTTTGGCAAAAGAAGTAATAGTTTCCGGAGCAGCAGTTTCATGCACCACATAACCGACCACTATCCCCAAAACCATGGCAATTAATATAAAAATCGTTAGCTTATTCTTCATCCAACAGGTATTTGAAAGGGCAATATAAACGTAAAATTTCAAAAACCCCATTACCAATTAGTATAAAGTTTTTAATGAAAGAAAGCAATTAAATGCCTATTTTGCTCGATCAATTGTAAACTGAACCCAATTAATTAAGCTATGAGTTTATTTAGAAAAAAATCGCTCTCTGCCATGCTGGCGCATACGAACGATTCCGAAAATGGTTTAAAACGAACCCTAGGTGCAGGCAATCTTATCGCTCTTGGCATTGGTGCCATCATTGGTGCTGGATTATTTGTAAGAACTGCCGCTGCTGCAGGACAAGCAGCTGGACCAGCTGTAACTATTTCATTTATTATTGCTGCCGTTGGTTGTGCTTTTGCTGGACTTTGCTATGCAGAATTTGCAGCAATGATACCTATCTCAGGAAGTGCATACGCATACTCTTATGTTACTTTAGGAGAATTGGTTGCATGGATCATTGGCTGGGCATTAATTATGGAATATGCATTAGGTGCAGCTACTGTTTCTATTGCTTGGAGTGAGTATTTAAATAAATTATTTGGAGGAACCATCCCCTATGAATGGTGCCACTCCCCTTTTGAAAGCTTTACCGATTCCGCAGGTATTCTGCACCAAGGTATAATGAACGCCCCTGCCTTAGTAGTGCTTCTATTAATAACTCTTTTATTAATTAAAGGAACTCAAGAGTCTGCCATTGTTAATGCTATCATCGTATTTATTAAAGTAGCAATCGTTTTGCTTTTTATTGCAATTGGATGGCAGTTTATTAAACCAGAAAATCATACTCCTTACTTAATTCCAGAAGGAACCGCTGCTGTTGTAGATAGTGCCGGAAAAGTAATTGCAGATTACAGTCCTTTTAACAAACATGGTTGGGGTGGAGTTTTAGGTGGAGCAGCAATTGTATTCTTTGCCTTTATTGGTTTTGATGCCGTTTCTACTGCTGCTCAAGAAGCTAAGAATCCTAAAAGAGATATGCCAATAGGTATTCTTGGTTCTTTGGTAGTGTGTACTATTTTATACATTTTATTTGGACACGTATTAACAGGAGTTGCTAACTGGAAAGATTTTGTTGATCCTGAAAAAGGTCGTGAGGCCTCAGTTGCTTATGCAATATCTGCTTATATGACAGGATACGGCTGGTTAGCCAAAGCGGTTACCATTGCTATTCTTGCAGGATTCTCTTCTGTAATATTGGTAATGTTAATGGGACAAAGTAGAATTTTCTACTCAATGAGTAACGATGGTTTAATACCAAAAGCATTTGGAGAATTACATCCAAAATTTAAAACGCCTTACAAAGCCAATATTATTTTGTTTGTATTTGTAGGATTATTTGCTGCTTTTGTACCAGGGCATGTTGCTGGTGATTTAACATCATTCGGAACATTGTTTGCCTTTGTATTAGTAAGTGTTGGTGTTTGGGTACTAAGGGTTAAATCTCCTGAAATTGAACGCCCTTTCAAAGCACCATTGGTTCCAGTTGTTTGTACTTTAGGTGTTCTTATTTGTTCTTCAATGATATTTGTTTTAGATGCAACTACACTAAAAGTAGCTTTTGGATGGATGGCACTCGGATTAGCAGTCTATTTCCTTTACAGCAAAAAAAGGAGCAAATTGCAAAATCCTAGCGATATCATTCCTCATGCTTCTGATTTTGAGAAACATTAGATTAAATTGATAATACGCAAACCGTCTCATTAATATTGAGGCGGTTTTTTTATGAAACATCGTTGGCTGATAAGCTGCTAAGCGTTAATTTTGCCATCCGAAACACTTGAACCATGGGAAGAATTTTTGAAGTACGTAAAGCAAGCATGTTTGCCCGTTGGGATAAAATGGCCAAAAATTTTACCCGTATTGGTAAAGAGATTGTAATTGCCGTGAAAGCAAATGGCCCAGATACTGCTACCAACCCAGCTCTTAGAAGGTGCTACCAAAATGCCAAAAGTGTTGGTATGCCTAAAGACCGTGTAGAAGCGGCTATTAAAAGGGCAATGGGAAAAGATACTTCTACTTATGAAGAAATTTTATATGAAGGATATGCCCCTCATGGTGTAGCACTATTAGTAGAAACAGCAACCGATAATCACGTTCGTACAGTTGCCAACGTAAAAAGTCATTTTAATAAAGGTCACGGTGCATTAGGTAATAGTGGTAGTGTAAGTTTTCAATTTAAGAAAATGGGTGTTTTTAAATTAAAATTAGAAGGTTTAGATTTAGATGAAATGGAATTAGATTTAATTGATCATGGTTTAGATGAATTAGGTGAAAGCAACGACGATGATGGTAATGAAATATTAGTTTTGAGATGTGAATTTACCGATTTTGGGAAATTACAAAAAGCACTAGAAGATAAAGGTCTTTCACCAATTAGTGCCGAACTAGAGTGGATTCCAACTACTTCTGTTCCCATGACCGATGAACAAGCGGATGATGTTAGCAAATTAATTGAAAGGCTTGAACAAGATGAAGATGTAAACAAGGTTTTTCATAATATGGCTTAAGAATTATGAGTTATGAATGATGATACTGAATATGAACATCCGATTATACTATTTGATGGAGTGTGTAATTTATGCGCTAGAAGTGTTCAGTTAATTATAAAAAATGATCCAAAGCAACATTTCCGTTTTGCTTCACAACAAAGTGATATTGGAAGAGAACTATTTATTAAATACAATATCAATTCTGCAAAAACTAATTCACTTATTTTAATTGAACAAGGTAAGATTTATCAAAAATCTACCGGGGCTTTAAGAATAGCTAAAGAATTATCCAATGGATGGAGTTTGATGTATGTCTTTATAATTGTACCGCCATTTATAAGAAACCCTATTTATAATTTCATTGCAGCCAATCGCTATAAATGGTTTGGCAAAAAAGAAGCATGTTGGATTCCAACACCAGCATTAAAAAATCTTTTTCTCGATAGTAATTAATTCGTCTGGTATTCTACTCTTAATGTTATTGAAGCCGTTTTTTCTTTGGAGCTTGTATTGAAAGAACCACCATAGCTGTAATTTTCATTGTCGTTCTTTCCAGTAATTTGAAATACACCCATGGTTGCTTTTTTAAGCGAGCCTAAATTAGCTGATGAACTCTTTGCAATTGTTTCTGCCCTTAGCTTTCCATCTTCTGCTGCTTTAGCCAACAAATCTATTTTAAGTTCATTTAATTTGCTATAATAATAGGCAGGTTTAAGCGAATTAAATTCAATCCCTTTTTGTAATAATTCCGTAACTTCTCTTGAAACTTTTTCAACTAATGCAATATTTCGCGAATCAACTTTTACCTCACCTGTTAATGTGTAGCCACTAAAAACAGATTTAGTATTTCTTCCTGAAGCATCGAACTCAGCCTGAAAATTTTTTTGAACATCAATAGCAGAGAAAATAATACTACTATCTAGTATGCCTTTTGTTTTTAAATAATTTTTAATTGTTAACTCGTCATCTTTAATAATGGTATATGCTTGTTTCAAATCGAACCCATTTCTAGTAAAACTTCCTTTCCAAACAATTTGATCACTAATAAAATCTTTTTCAGAAAGACCAGTTACCACAATGGTTTCGCTGCTAATAAATTTATACTTATATGCATTACCTAAAATAAATACCGAAATCAAAACAACTATTCCAATAATAATAGTACTTAACTGATTTTTCATACTTCCATATATTTATTATTCTCTTATCATTTCTCTAATTACTCTAATTACATCTTCGGCATTTGGCTTACTAAAATAATCGCCATCACTTCCGTAGCTTGCTCTATGAGCTTCTGCAGTAAGTGTACGTGGACTAACATCCAACCATTGAAAAGCATGCTGTCCTTCAATTACCTGATTGTACATATATGCTGCAGCCCCACCTGGCACATCTTCATCAACAAATAAAATACGATTTGTTTTTTTTAATGATTCTACAATCATATGATTAATATCGAATGGCAATAAAGTTTGTACATCAATAATTTCACAACTAATTGCTTCTTTGTGTAAACGTTCGGCAGCATCCTGAATAATTCGTAATGTAGAACCATATGAAACGATAGTAACATCATCTCCTTCTTTAATAATTTCTGGCACTCCTAATGGAACAGCAAACTCCAATAAATTGGCAGGCATTTTTTCTTTTAATCGATATCCATTTAAACATTCAATTACTAATGCTGGATCATTACTTGCCAATAAAGTATTGTACATTCCTACTGCTTGCACCATATTTCTTGGAACACAAACATACATGCCTCTTAATGAATTAATGATCATACCTAATGGAGAACCACTATGCCAAATACCTTCTAGTCGATGCCCTCTTGTTCTAATAATTAATGGACAACTTTGCTGTCCTTTGGTTCTAAAATGTGTGGTTGCAACATCATCACTTAATACTTGTAATCCATATAATAAATAATCGAGGTATTGAATTTCTGCTATTGGTCTCAATCCCCTCAAAGCCATACCCAGAGCTTGTCCTACTATAGTTAACTCTCTAATACCTGTATCTAAAATACGGTCTTTACCGTGCTTGTCTTGCAATCCTGCTAATCCCTGATTTACATCTCCAATATAACCTACATCTTCTCCAAAAGCATATACTTTAGGGTTCTGTGTAAACAAGGCATCAAAATATTTATTCAGAATTTCAAAACCATTTACTAAAGGAGCATCAAAAGAAATGAGTGGCTTTATTTCAGCAACTTTTAATGCACTTTTATTGCTTTGACTGTATAAATGAGAATTATACAATTTTTTGCTTTCTGCTAATAATTCTTGATAATACAATTTAACGTCATCTGCAGAAGGCGATTCTGGAGCAATTTCTGTAGCAATACATAATGCCCTTAATACATCTCTTCGTTGAGGTTCTTTTAATGAAATTAGTTCGTTCGACATTTGCTGCAACTGGCTATATTTATCAATATCATTAACCACCATTTCTTTTAATAAAGTAGCGGTATTAGCAGCTTGATCTTTTATCGGATCAAAATATTTATTAAAAGCAGTTAATCTTGCTTCGCGAACATATTCCTTTGCAGCAATTTCTATATCAGATAATTCTTCTTCGTTGGATAGTCCATTTTCGAACATCCATTCTTTCATTTTTTTAATACAATCCCATTCTTTTTCCCATGCTAAACGTTCTGCAGATTTATATCTTTCATGACTGCCACTGGTAGAATGTCCTTGAGGTTGTGTAACTTCTTCTACATGAAACATAACAGGTACATGTGTTTCACGAACTCGTTGCAATGCTTCCTCAAACACCTGACACATTCCGGCATAATCCCAAGCCTTTAATTTATAAATATGAATTCCATTACTGTCTTCATTTTTTTCCAATCCTTTTAATGCCTCAGAAATAGAGCCCTTAGTAGTCTGAAAATTCTTTGGAACAGAAATACCATAACCATCATCCCATACAAAAACTGCCAAAGGCACTTGCAATACTCCGGCAGCATTCATTGTTTCCCAAAAATGGCCTTCAGTTGTACTTGCATCGCCAATAGTACAGAAACAAATTTCATTACCGTTGTGACTTAAATTATCGAACTGCGATAATTGCAATCCTTGTCTAAAACATTTTGATGCAAAAGCCAATCCCAAAGCTCTAGGCATTTGTGAAGCTGTTGGGGCCATATCGGCTGAAATATTTTTTCTATTGGCAAGATCAAGCCAATTTCCATTATCATCAACAAACTTTGTTGCAAAGTGAGCATTCATTTGTCGGCCAGCACTAAAGGGGTCATTTTTTAAATCTGGATCGCCATATAATTGTGCAAAAAATTGCTCAACACTAGATAATCCTGTAGCAAACATAAAAGTCTGATCTCTGTAATAACCGCTTCTAAAATCGCCAGGTTGAAAAAATTTAGCCATAGCTAGCTGTGCCACTTCTTTACCATCTCCAAAAATGCCAAACTTAGCTTTGCCGGTAAGAACTTCTCGTCTGCCTAACAAACTTACTTCTCTACTAGTAATAGCAATTTTAAAGTCTTCCAGAACTGTTTTCCGAAATACTTCAAAAGAGATCATATCTTCTTTGTGCTGAATAGAGGCTGCTGATTCCATAAGGCAAAAATAGCACTAGCAGGTTAATAGACTAACAATTATTAGTATTATCTGATAGATTGGTCACAAATTATTGATAATAAATGAACAGATTTCATCCTAAGTTAATTTTTTAGTTATAAGATTATGTAATTTTGTTGCATAAAATATTAAGTATGAAATATTTATTGTTAATAACAGCGCTATTTGCTCTTTCAATGGCTACCAAAGCACAGTCAGTTTCCTTTAAAAATGAGAAATATGAAATGGGCAAAATAACTTATGGTAAACCTGTTGAGTATAATGTTGAGATAACCAATACCGGAAATGATACGCTCACTTTAGAAACTGCAAGGGCAGGATGTGGCTGCACAACGCCCAATTTTACCCCCAATCAAAAATTTGGACCGGGTGAAACAGTTAAAGTATTAATTCAATTTAATGGCAGTGTAATGGGTGCATTTACTAGGTTTACAGACATTGTATTATCTGGTGGAATTGTAAAACAAGTAAGTTTTACTGGCGAAGGTGTTCAACAACAATAAATTTATCTTAAATCAAACCTTATTTATGAAGTCATTTTTGTTTTTTTTGTGTGTTTTTTCAAGTGTTAGCCTTTTTTCACAAGCTGATATTAGCTTTAAAGAAACAAAGCACAATTTTGGTAAAATAAAAAAAGATATTCCTGCAACTTATGTGTTTACATACACCAATAAAGCAACAAAGCCGGTAGTAATAGAATTTGCAAATGCAGAATGTGGTTGTACAAAACCAGTTTATTCAAATGCGCCAATTGCTGTTGGGAAATCGAGTACTATAAAAGTTACTTATAATGCTGCATCTATGGGTACTTTTAAAAAGAATGTGGATGTAAAATTTGCGCATTCAACTCAGCCATATACACTTACTATAAATGGCGAAGTTGTAGAAGTTAAAAAGAAATAATACATTATTTACCAATTGATTAATTGCATATGTTAGCGATAAGCCAAAGGGGCAATGCCATGCCAGCATCTCCAATAAGAAAATTAGTTCCTTTTGCAGAAGCAGCAAAAAAAAGAGGAATTAAAGTATACCATTTAAATATTGGTCAACCTGATATTGAAACGCCCAAAGCAATTTTAGATGCAGTTCGCCAAAGTGATTTTAAAGTGCTGGAATACAGTCACAGTGCAGGTAATGAGAGTTATCGTAAAAAATTAGTACACTATTATCATTCAGTTGGTATTGAAGTAAATTATCAGCAAATTATCATTACTACTGGAGGAAGTGAAGCAATTCAATTTGGATTTTTAGCTTGCTTAGATGCGGGTGATGAAGTAATTATTCCAGAACCTTTTTATGCAAATTATAATGGGTTTGCTGTTGCTGCAGGAGTAAAAGTTGTGCCAATTACGTCAACTATTGAAACTGGTTTTGCCTTACCTCCTATTGCAGAATTTGAAGCAAAAATTACTTCAAAAACAAAAGCAATTGTAATATGTAATCCTAATAATCCAACTGGATATTTATACAGTAGAGATGAAATGGAACAATTAAAAGCATTAATCATTAAATACAATTTATTTTTATTTTCTGATGAAGCTTACAGAGAATTTTGTTATGGTGGTGAACAAGTAAGTGCCATGCATTTAACTGGTGTTGACGACAATGTAATTATAATGGATACAATCAGTAAAAGGTACAGCGCATGTGGTGGAAGAATTGGCGCATTGGTAACAAAAAATCAACAAGTATTAGACGCTGTAATGAAATTTGCTCAGGCTAGATTAAGTCCACCTAGTTTTGCTCAAATTGCTGGGGAAGCAGCGATTGATTTGCCCGCTGATTATTTTGATATTACTAAAGCAGAATATCAGTCTCGAAGAGATTTAATTGTAGCAAGATTAAATGCCATGGAAGGAGTATTTTGTCCCAATCCTGGAGGTGCTTTTTATGCAATTGCTAAATTACCTATTGATGATTCCGATAAATTTTGTCAGTGGCTTTTAGAAGAATTTTCTTTCGAAAATCAAACTTTAATGTTAGCGCCTGCTACCGGATTTTATGGAACTCCAGGTTTAGGGAAACAAGAAGTTAGACTAGCATATGTGTTAAACCGAAGTGACATTAAAAAAGCTATGGATTGTTTAGCTAAAGCTATTCAGGAGTATCCTGGGAGAATTTAAGTATGAATTGGAGGGAATGATATTATATTATAATTAATTATATATTAATTTATTGTTACCAATTACTTAGTATTTTATTAAATTATTTGAAAAAATATCGACTAATTCATGATTTATAATATTTTTTATATACTTTTACACTACCAACAATATATATAAAGAATCTCTTATAATGGCAAGCAATCGAAAAAAGCCCTTCGTTTCTACGAGGGGCTTTCTATTTATGAAATATCATCCTCGCTATTGAATAAATGAATGTGTTTTCCGTTATTATTCTAGTGTTTACAGTTAACAACCGATTTTCAATTAAACCATTACTTTTTTGGTTATCAAGTTCTTTGGTAGCCTCTATAAATATTAATGCCCAAAATTATCATGCATTGAATGGTTCATCATATGCAGGGGCAACCAGTATTTTTAATAATCCTGCATCTCCTAATAATAGTTTGCAAAAATGGGACCTTAATATTTTTGCTTTTCAATTAAGTAATATCACCAATACCATCTACGCCAAAAACCTTAAACTTCCATCTTTCAGCAATACAAGTATTCAATTAACAGAGGGAAACTTTAATAGGTACAATCACCAATCAATTGATATGAATTTATTCAATGCGATGTATCAAATTGATAAAAGACAAACTATTTCTGGAGGAATTAGATTAAGAAGTTATAGTCACTATAAAGCAAGCGCTTTTGAAGCGAATGATTCTACTAGCAGTCTTAAACAATTTCTTATTAACAACAGAACAACCCCATTTTTACAAGGATTTGCCACACAGTCTGGTTGGTTAGAAGGAAATTTAAATTATAGCAGGGTTATTCATGAATCATCCGATGGCCGATTAAGTGGTGGTATTACATTACAAATATTAAAAAATATTTCTGGGGCTTATTCAAGAATAAATAGATTAAGCTATTTAGAAACCAAAGGTGCAACTGATACTAGTTATACGTTTACAGGAGGCTCAGGTTCTTTTGCATATTCTGCCAATTATGATTTATTAAGTGAGAACATATCATTGCAAGGCAATATCAATCAAATGATAAAAGCGTCTCCTGGTGGGCTTGGACTGAGCTTGGGGATAGAATATATTGCATTTAACAAAAATACATCTGTAAGTGAAAATGAACCTAAACCTTATAATTGGAAACTAGGATTGAGCATAATGGATATTGGGGCAAGCAAATATAATACTAGTGTGTTTACCGGTCAATTTAATGATCCTAATCAGTTAATTACAGATGGGGATTTAAGCAGAAAATTTAACAATATAAATTCAGCGAGAGACTTAAGAGATTCTTTAGCAACTATGTTTAATACCGTTACTCCACTAGCTAATAGTTTTTCAATTAACAGCCCAACTAGAATGATTATTAATATTGATCGAGCTTTAGGAAAACACTTTTTTGCTAACTTTCAGTTAAGCATGAATTTTAGAAGTTCTTCTGATTTGAGTAAACTAAATACAAGAGAATTGAATTTATTCACAGTAACTCCAAGGTGGGAAACCAATTTGAGGGGGATTTATTTTCCTGTACAGTATAACACCCAAGGCCAATTTTGGGTAGGTACCGCAATAAAAGTTGGACCTTTAGTTGCAGGCATCCACAGCTTGGGAATTCTAAAGAAAGACCCACTATTAAATGGAGGAGGGTACCTTATGATAAGCATTCATCCATTCCAGAAGAGAACTTATTCAACTAGATTGGATTGCTTATAATTTAGTTACTCTCCACTTTGGATATTTCCGGCTTGCTTGCCTTTTTTTCCATCAACAATATCAAATGTTACTTTCTGGCCCTCTTTAAGAGATTTGAAACCACCCATGTTGATTGCTGAAAAGTGTGCGAATAAATCTTCGCCACCATCATCTGGTTTAATAAAACCAAAACCTTTTGCATCATTGAACCATTTTACTGTACCGGTAGACATAACTTTATTATTTAAGATATAAATATACTGATTTTTTTTCTTTTGTCGTAAAAAAGGCGAGATTCTGTATTAATGAATGAGTACTAAACAATTACCTTGAACCATTAATTGTGGTTTTAGCATCATTTATTTACCTCATGCATAATTATTTATTGCTTATACTTGCTCGTTTTTTCATTAGAAGTAATATCGGCAAAGCTTCTAATTTGAATTTGAATATTGGCAATCCATTCACTGCATTTTTTTTGATATAAATGCTCATTTACATCATTAATTACCCGCATCACTTCATCATATGTACCCTCTAATTCTGTTGCAAAAGCCCTTACTTCATGCTTAATACCAGATTGTTGAATAATGGGAATTGCTTCATCAACCCATTCATATGGATGTTTATCTTTCGCCAAAGGCAAAATTTGAATTGTTGCGTTTACTATAAATTGGTGCATAGAAATTATATTTTAATTTAACACAAAAAAGATAAAAACCTAATTAAGTTTGAATTATGAATCAGCAGTTGGTAAATTTTCCAAATCATTCAAATCTTTATTTCTACCTGCAGCTTTTTTAGCATCAATTAAATGATTTAAGTGAATCACTCGAACTGATAATTGTTCAATAAGTTCAATAGTAGATAGTTCATAAGCTATTTTAAAAGACAATCCTTTTACAGCGGTCATTACTTCAATTGCATAGGGAGGTTTACCAAAAGAAAAAACATCATATTGATCAGAAAAAAATTGATTCTTTTGAATTGCGGCAGCAGGAAGACCGAATTCGGTGATAGACTTAAAAAGCTTTTCATAATTTTCTTCAGTCTTATTTACCCAAACATCCATATCTCCTGTAGATCGGCTATAACCTCTAATAATAACGGCATATCCTCCAACTAGTATATACTCTACAAAATGTTTGTTGAGCAACTCAATAAAGTCTTGAAAGTCTTCATTAAAAATATGCATTTAAGAAGTTCTTTTAAATGAAGTAAAAAGGGTTCTATCTATTTTTTTTTGGAGAAATTGCGGATCACGAAAACTCAGTTCAATCATTCGAGCAGCGGCTGCTAGCTTTACTTCATGCGATTTATTGAACCAATATTGATAATCAATATTACCATCTTCGGCCATATTGCGTGATGAAAATACAGAAAGATCAATAAATTTTCGCATTGATATCTTTAGTGCAAGTTAATAAAAAAG
>Ga0105052_10001318_pt1 | contig 33121 bp, 35 predicted proteins | sample FRY03_FD_78094 | JGI IMG/M metagenome (GOLD analysis project Ga0105052, IMG submission 78094) | Freshwater microbial communities from Lake Fryxell liftoff mats and glacier meltwater in Antarctica - FRY-03 | ecosystem: Environmental > Aquatic > Freshwater > Ice > Glacier meltwater ... | reverse complement strand
CGCTCGTGTTCGCCGAGTACAGCAACTCGTTCGCCGCGGTAGCGATGTACGCCATCACGATAGCGCTGGTCGGCTACACCGCGACCGCGATGGTGTGGATCGCGTGGCGCAACATGCTGTTGCGACCCGGAGTTGACAGAGACTGGGTGGTCGCGCGCATCGCGGGGATGGTCACCACCCCATCGGTGTTCCTGCTGTCGATCGGGATCGCCGCGTTCAACCCGTCGCTGGCCACCTGGTTCTGGCTCGTGGCCTTCATCGTGTCGCCGATCACCGATCGAATTGTCACTCGATACATGCACGAGCACGAACGACCCGATGACGGCGCCGGTGCCGGTGCCGGTGCTTCGACCGCTCAGTCCTCGTAGATTGTGACCCGGTGGATGATCCGGGGCGCGTCGTAGTAGTCGTTCACCGCGTCGTCGTAGTCGTTCACCGCGTAGTGCATCGTGCCGCGGTCGTCCCACAGGGCGGCGTCACCCTGCGACCAGATCCATCGGGTCGTATCTGAAGTTCCTCATCGCCGAGCCTTGCCGGTCGGCGTCCTGCGTGACTAAATGTAATCGTGGACGAGGCATCAGTGGAGTCTCTGAGCGCGGTCACGCTGGTGACGCACGACATGGTTGGGTCGGTCGCGTTTTACGGGGTGTTAGCGCTGCCGATCGTGTTGGGAGGGCGGGAGGCATCCTTCACGACCCTCCGACTCGGTCCAGATTCCTTCCTCAACCTGCAGTTCGATCCGTCGTGGACCGTGCCGGCGCGGGTGTGGGGACGGTTCATCTTGTGGGTCACCGATGTCGATGCGATGCACGCGCGGCTTATCGACGCGGGATACGAACCGGAGATGGCGCCATCGGACGCGCCGTGGGGCGAGCGCTACTTTCACGTGCTCGATCCCGCTGGCCACGAGGTGAGCGTCGCCCGTCGGCTTTGACCGCTCCGGTTGCTCCGCCACAGGCGTCTCGGTCGGAACCATGATCTTGATCACGACCGGTCCGCATTGGAGGCGATGAATGGTGCCCATCGGCACCGAACGCGATTCGAGTACCGGCAGCGCGATCCTGGAGGAGTTCCTGGCCATGTCGACGAGTTCCTCAAGGGCTTCGACCGACTCCCGATCCCTACACGATCGACAGTACCGGTGGGAGGCACTGATGACGGTCGATGGTGCCGAGATCAGTCCGTATCGAAGAACAACTCGTTGCCGGTTCCACCGAAGAACCGATCTGAGGCCTCCCGGTCGAATGATCGCGTAGCGCGGCGGGCGAGGGCGAGCTTCTCGGAGTAGGAGTGCCGCTGGTCCTGGGGATGGTCCGAGCCCCAGCAGAGTCGGTGGGTGCCGAACGCGTCGGCCAGTCGTTCGACGAGCGGTGCCGCGTCGCCATCGTCACGCTCGGCGGCCTCGAGAACGTACGAGGTGACCTTGAGGTGGATCGATGGCGTGTCGGTGAGGGCGAGCAGTGCGGCGAGGCCGTCTCCCTCGAAGATGTCGATGAACCCGCAGTGATCCAACGCTACCGGTACATCTGGTCGTGTAGCGGCCAGTGCGCGCAGTTCGCCGAAACGGTCGGCGAAGACCGTGGGAACGAGGACGATGCCGGTCTCGGACGCGAGTTCCCACACCGCGGCACCGCGACCGTCGGTGAGCCACGTGGTGTCGTGTCCACCGACGCCGAACAGTCGAACTCCTGCGATACGGACATCGGACGGTGGATCGTCGAGGAGCGTCGCGACGGCCGTCGCGGGATCTTCCACCGTCATGTCCACCGACGCGATGAACGCACATCGCGATTCGTTGGCGTGCACCGATGCGGCCGCGCACCGGCAGTCATGTCCGTAGGCCCCGATGGCCTGGACGACGACCGCCAAATCCACCTCGTTCGTGTCGAGTTCAACGAGTAGCTCATTGATGGTGCCTCCTGTTCGCCACCACTCGCTGGCCACTCCCGTGGGCGTGGTCGGGAATCGGTCGTCGGTTCCGCATGCGACATGAGTGTGGGTGTCGACGATCAAGGGGTACCCCGGTCTCGGGAAGGTGAACGGAGGATCACGCTACGGTGCGGGAAGTGCGACCGGAGGGTTCCCGGCGCGGGGGAGCGATGATGAGTGATTTTCTGGACGAGGTCGGGATCTGTCTGGGGACGCTGTTGCCCGATCCGATGGTGTGCAGCGCCGAGGATTTCTCGAAGGTCGCCGAGGCCGCCGCCGATATGGGTGCGGCGGCCGATGGCCTCGCCCAGCTCTGCCGACTGGTTGCCGCCGGGGGACTCCAGGTGACTGTGGAGTTCCTCCCGTGGTCGGGAATTCCGACCATAGCGGCGGCGGCCCGTCTGATCGATGCGTTCGGCGAACCGAACGCCGGGGTCTTGCTCGACACCTGGCACTGGACCCGCCAACCCTGCGGTCCCGATGTCGACACGCTGCGTTCGATCGCACCCGAGCGCATCGGGTACATGCAGTTGAGCGATGTCGCTCCGGTCGCCGGCGACAGTCTCTTGGCCGAGACGATGACAAATCGTCTCCTGCCGGGCGATGGTGTCGTGGACTTCGCCGGCCTGTTCACCGTGCTCGAGGAGATGGGTGCGACTCCGTTCGTGTCCAGCGAGGTGTTCAACACCCAACTGGTCGCGCAGGGCGCGGCCATAGCGGCGCGGCAGATGCACGACGCGTGCGTGAACCTCCTGGGGAATGTGGACCGACGTGACTGATCCGATATCAGCGAATCGAACCTACGAGCCCGACCTGGTCGATCTTGTCGATGACTCACCCGAGGCTTGGGCCGCCGACGCCGACCGGCTGATCGCCCTGTTCGCCAGCAGGGGCTGACCAGTGACGGTTGAGATCGACCTACATGACCGACACGCCGTCGTCACCGGAGCGGGGGCAGGCATCGGCGCGGAGATCGCGAGATGGCTCGCCCGAGCAGGGGCGACGGTCGTTGTCCACGATATTCGCGCGGAGATGGCGGAGTCCGTCGTGGACTCGATCATCGCCGAGGGCGGGCACTCGTTCTCGGTGATCGCCGATGCCCTCGATGACGCCGCGCTGGAGTCGATGATCGACGAATCGGTTCGGCGTCTCGGTGGTCGTCTCGACATCGCCGTGAACAATGTCGGCATGTACGGCCAACACTTGCCGGGACCGTTCACGGAACTCGATGGCAATCACTGGCGCGGGCTGCTCGACCGCAACCTCGTGGTCACGGCATTGGCGAGCGCGGCCGAGGCGCGTCACATGGTGGCGGGTGGCGGAGGGGTCATCCTCAACGTGAGTTCGGGAGAGACGACGCGACCGGCTCCGTTCATGGCGGCCTATGCGGCGGCGAAGGCCGCCATCAATCACCTGACCACGACGATGGCGGTCGAACTCGGTCCGCAGGGAATTCGCGTCAATGCCATCGCTCCGGGAACCACGCTCACCGAAACTGTTCGTGATTCGTTCGATGACGAGCATATGCGGGCGCTCGTCGAGGCGACACCGTTGCGGCGCATGACCGAGTTCGACGAACTCGGTCGACTTGCGGTGTTCCTGGTGAGCGATCTCGCCCGTTGTGTCACCGGCCAGTTGATCCTGGCTGACGCCGGGGCATTCCTGTCGCGGAGCCGACCGGCGAATCGAACGCCGGAGAGTTAAGACTCAGATGGTCACGGTGACACGAGCACCTACTGTCTCTCCAAACACCAGTACTTCTACCGCTATGTAGCCAACGAGGAAATAGCTCGGGCTAGCGCGCGGTCCAGCCGCCGTCGACCATCACAATGGAACCGGTCATGAAACTGCCGGCATCGCTGGCGAGTAGCAGAACTGCTCCATCGATCTCATCAACGTTTCCGACTCGAGCCATCGGAGTGTTGTTGGTAATGAATGAGGTTCCGTTATCGGTGGATGTGATGTCATTGATCATCTCGGTATCGAACCAACCGGGACAGATCGCGTTGACTCGCACCCCTTTACGAGCCCACTGCAACGCAGTCTCTCGAGTGAGGTTGACGAGGCCGCCTTTTGCCGCGCTGTAACCGGAATCTTTCGCCGGCGTTGCGCCCACAACCCCAAGGATCGACGCAATGTTGATGACCGAACCGTTGCGGCGTTCAACCATGGAGACACCTGCGAGTTTCGTGAGGTGCCAGGCGGCAACCAGATTCACCTCGATCATGTTTCGAAAGTCCTCGAGCGATTCTTGTTCGATCGAGGTTGCGTTCACTGCTCCGGCGTTATTAACAAGGATGTCGATGGGCCCAAGTTTCGATTCGACCTCGGCAATGAGCGCAACACGGGCGTCTTGATCGGTGAGGTCGGCCGTAAATGCGCTTATGGAGTTGCTGGTTGAAGCGATGTCGTTAAGGCGGTCGGCTCGACGGGCAGTAATTGCAACCGTGGCCCCAGCGGCAGCAAGAACGAGCGCAATTTGTTGTCCAAGTCCTGACGATGAACCCGTAACAAGTGCAACACGACCAGAGAGGTCGAACATTTCAGATGCAGTGCGAACGGCGCCGGGCATGGTTTCCTCGATTTCAAAAAAAAGTGATTCAGGGGGGATCGAACCGCCGCGGTGAATCAGGGGGCTGGATGAACCGACAACATGGAACGGGCCGATGAAGCGATGCCGGCCGCATCAAGTCCGAGTTCGGCGAGGATTGCATCGGGCTTGCCGTGAGGGATGTATTGGTCGGGGATGCCAAGAACTCGGACTCGAGGTTCGGTGCCACCAATCGTGTACTCACTGACGCGATCGGCAATGGTCATGCCAACGCCACCTTCACGAATTCCGTCTTCGATAGTGAGGACACAATGATGCTGCGAGGCCGCGGAAATCATCCTCGGGTCAAGCGGCTTCACGACTCGTGCATCCCAGAGTGAAACGGAAATGCCTTCGGCTTCAAGTTGGTCGGCGGCGGTCCTCGCCGCTTCAAGCATTTTTCCGACGCTGATGATGCATAACTCTGTGCCTTGGCGTTCGCATCGGGCATTTAGACCGTGGCCAACTTCGTTTGGGGAAGCCTGAAGGGCCGCGGTTTTTGCCCAACGAATAGCAGAAGGTCCGTCGGTGATCTCGAGAGCATCGTGCAACATCTGACCAATTTCTTGGTACGAGGAAGGGGCAAACACGGTCATGTTTGGAATCTTGGTGAGCAGCATCATGTCCAGGACGCCGTGATGGCTCGAGCCGTCGTCGCCGGTGATGCCAGCGCGATCAAGACAGAAAACAACCGGCTGATTATGCAAACCGACATCGAGGTTGACTTGATCGATGGCACGGGTGAGGAACGTTGAATAGAGAGCCACGACAGGGCGCAGTCCTCCGGCGGCCATGCCGGCAGCGGCGGTAACGGCGTGTTGCTCGGCAATGCCTACATCGAACATCCGGCCTGGGAAACGTTCAGCAAAAGGAAGGAGGCCAGTGGAGTCGGGCATTGCGGCGGTGATGGCGACGAGTTCGGGTCGAGATTCGCCCTCTTTCACGATGGCTTCGGTAAACGCGGCGGTGAAACTTCCTGGCTTCGATTCCGATGTGTCGTGGAGGCATTTGACGGGGTCGTTCTCGGCCGGCCCATAACCGCGACCTTTTTGCGTGAGCACATGGATGACCTGCGGACCGCCACGCATTTGGGTCGCGTTTCGCAGTGCGGCTTCAAGAGCCGGAATGTCATGACCATCGAACGGGCCCGAGTAGCGAACGCCGAGTGCTTCGAAAAACGCGGTGGGTTCCCACATTTCGCGAATGGCGGCCTTGGTGGCGTCGAGGCCTCGCTCGGCGATGCTGCCAACAACAGGGAGTTCACTGAGCAATTTTTCGAGTTTGGCTTGACGGCGCATGTACACCGGGTTGTTGCGGATTTTCGTCAAACTCTCGCTCAATCTCGAAACAGTAGGCGCATACGAACGGCCGTTGTCATTGAGGATGATGATGCAATCGCGACCTGAATGTCCGAGATTATTTAGACCTTCAAAGGCCATTCCTCCGGTCATGGAGCCGTCACCAATGACAGCAACAATTCGGCGATGTGTTTCACCTTTAACGGCCTGAGCCACCGATAGGCCATAGGCCCAACTGAGAGCGGTGGAGGCGTGAGAGTTTTCGATCCAGTCGTGATCGGACTCGGAGCGGGAGGGGTAGCCCGATAATCCTCCCGCTTGACGAAGGTCGCTGAATGCCTCAGCACGACCAGTGACGATCTTGTGCGGGTAGGCCTGATGGCCGACGTCCCACAAAATGATGTCCTCGGGTGAATCAAAAACGCGATGAAGAGCAAGGGTGAGTTCCACAACGCCAAGGTTGGAGCCGAGGTGGCCACCTCGATTGTTGACCGATTCGATGATCAGTTCGCGAATTTCCGCGGCCAGCGTCGTGAGTTGCTCGTTGCTGAGGCCTTTAAGGTCGGCGGGGGAATTGATCGTCTCGAGGATCATGGGCGGGTTCCTTACCCGGAGCGGCACACTGCATTGGCTCGGGAGCGTTTGTTGTGGTGGTCATCGTCGTGGGGACGGCCATTGCACCGCTCACGCTACCCCGCATAGAGGTGATGACCCCCCAATCAGTGGCGGGGCGAATCGGTGGATTATCCAGCCGCGACTACGACCGAGGATGCAGGTCGCCTTCGCCCACCGGCGGCGAAACTGGGCGCTCCAGCAAGGCTCACGATCACATTGAGGAAATATAGGACAAGGCCAAGGGCCACGGCTTTTTCGGCGGGAACACCTAGGGGAACAAGGAACAGGACAAAGGCGCTCTCCCTCACCCCCAAACCGGCAATGCCAATGGGAAGCACTTGGAACACCAGGACCGCAGGATAAAACGCGAGAAGCGCGGTGAGCCCAAGCCATGGGAACCCGAGTGCGGCAGCAACCATCAGGGCAACGAGGCACAGCGAGATTTGATAGACCAACCCAGCGGTGAGAATAAGCAGAGCGGCGAGCGGTTCATGTCGAAGTTGGGCCACTCCTTGGTGAATTGCCGCAACAAATCGGCGCCATCCGTCTGATCCGGTGAATCGACCGCCAAGTCGGTGGTGGTTGGCGGCAAGAAGTACGAAAACGAGTGCGGCCAATGTGACGAGCGCTACTGCGAGTGCGAGGAGCGTGGCACGCCCGAGCTGACGTAACCCGGGGTTGATTGCGAGACCAAACAGAGTGATGAGCGGCAGGACAATCCACCCGGTTAGGCGTTCAAGGGCGACTGAAGCAAACGATGTTTCAGGATCTGCGTTGTCGCGTGAAAGGCGAGACACGCGCAGGACATCGCCACCGATTGTGGTGGGTAGGACATTTGAAACGAATTGGCCAGCAAAGTAGAGAGGCACGAGGCGACGTAAGCGTTCGCTAAGGCCCAAGGCACGCAAGACGGTCTGCCAACGAACTGCCGAAAGCACAATGCTGAAAAAGGTGAGCGCCCCTGCCGCAACGAGCCACAGAACTGTTTGGCGATCCCAACTGGGTATCAGTTCTTCCCATTCGAGTTCGGGGAATCGCCACCACAGCACGCCGAACATCGCCAAGCTGACGGCAATCCGAAGAGGAAGCGCCCATCGGTGTCGTTTCTCAGGCTTGGTGCCTGCGGTCTCTACGGCATCAATGAGGCCAAGGACCGAATCGGAGGCGAGATGGGCGAGACCGGGTTCCTCTTCGTTGGGTGAGGCCGTGAAATGGGGTCGCCCCGGATTCATCATCCCCTAAGTCTACGAACCGTCGGGGTGGGTGGCCGGTACGCTACGACGCTTAGTTGGTTGTGGCCATGATGTGGCCATATCGAAGGGAAAATTCATGATCGATCAGGATGTCCTTGAACGGGTGCTCGGTGCAGCAATGCGAACCGGTGGAGAGTTCGCCGAAGTCTTTGCTGAAGATAAGCGCAACTCTTCGGCGGTGCTCGACGATGGGCGTGTCGAGGAACTCACGTCTGGTCGCGATCGTGGTGCCGGAATTCGTGTTGTTGTGGGCGATACCACCGGGTTCGCTCATACTGCCGATCTCACCGAGGCTGGGCTTCTCGCGGCGGCAGAAGCAGCGGCAGCAGCAGCCCGAGGCGGCGGTGGTGGAGCAAATGTTGTGGCCCTCAATCAGCAAAGCGCATCGCGCGGGTATGAAATTCTGATGCAGCCCGGCGATGTTCCCAAGGCGCGCAAAGTCGAACTTCTTACCCGAGCCAATGACATTGCTCGTTCAAGTGGCAATGCCATTTCGCAGGTATCAGTTGTCTACAGCGATGGTCGTCGCCGTATTCTTGTTGCGAACTCTGACGGGTTGTTGGTGGAGGACGACACTACGCGCACGTTCTTTGCCGTGAGTTGCGTTGCGACTGGCGACACCGGAATGCAAACCGGCCGCCAATCAATTGGCCACACAGTTGGATTCGAATTGTTCGATATGTATGACGTCGATCAACTTGCTCGCGATGCAGCCGAGCGCGCAATCGTCAAGTTGGCCGCGCGTCCGGCCCCAAGTGGACAGATGCCGGTTGTCATTGGCAGCGGTGGAGGCGGCGTCTTATTCCATGAAGCATGTGGCCACGGGCTTGAGGCCGATCTGGTTTCCAAGGGAGCATCGGTCTTTGGCGGTCGGGTTGGACAACAAGTTGCGTCACGCGGTGTCACAGTGGTTGATGACGGCACCATGGCTCGCGAATGGGGCAATCTCGCCATCGATGACGAAGGCGCGCCCGCACAACGAAACGTGTTGATCGAAGACGGAGTCCTCACTGATTACATGTGGGATCAACTTCGGGCCCGTAAAGAAGGCCGATCCTCCTCTGGTAACGGGCGTCGTCAGAGTTACCAGCATCTACCGATGGTGCGAATGACGAACACGTACTTGCTGGCCGGCGAAGAAGACCCTGAATCAATCATCGCCTCTACTCCGAAGGGCGTGTACGTGAAACACCTTGGTGGTGGCCAGGTCAACACCGCGACCGGCGATTTTGTGTTTGGAATGACCGAGGCCTATCTGATTGAAGACGGCGAGATCACCGAACCGCTACGTGAAGGAAATCTCATTGGTAACGGTCCCGAAGTACTTCAGCGAATTGACGCGTTAGGTAATGACTTCGCTATGGGCCCTCCAGGAACCTGCGGCAAAGACGGCCAAGGCGTTCCGGTAGGCGATGGTGTTCCAACCCTGCGCGTCTCATCGCTGACCATTGGTGGCACTGCGGCATGAGCGATGAACTTCTTGGTATTGCCGATCGGGTAGTGGCAATGACGAAGCCTGGCGAACAACTTGAAGCTGTCGTTGTGCGAGGAACAGATACCGAGATTCGTGTCTACGGCGGCGAGGTTGAGTCGCTCTCGTCAGCGCAATCTCAAGGTATTGGTATCCGGGTGATTGTTGATGGGCGACAAGGTTTTGCCTATGCGGGAAGTCTCGATGAAAGTGTTCTCGCCGAAACTCTCGCTGAAGCCCGCGACAACGCAGGTTTTGCCAGTTTCGACCAGTTCGCAGGCTTAGCCACTCCTGATGGTGTGGCGGTACCCGTGCTCGATCTGTATCGCGATGAACTGGAATCCTTTGCGCCGGCCGACAAGGTGGCGATGGCCGCCGAGATCGAACGAGTGGTCCTCAGTGCCGATCCCCGAATTTCAGGAATTGAATCTGCGGAGTATGCCGATTCGTTGTCGCAAGCGGCAATAGCGACCAGTACTGGCATTCGAACTGTTGGTCGTGAAACAAGTTGTTATGTGGCTACCTATGCAATGGCTTCTGAAGGCGATGACACGCAAACCGGTTTTGGTTTCTCGGTTGGGCGTCAACCTTCCGATCTTGATCCTGCCCGAGCCGCCAATCAGGCCGCCGAGCGCGCAACTCGAATGCTCGGTGCAGTGCAACCAAGTAGCGGGCGGTTTACGGTGGTTTTCGATCCTTGGGTCACCGCTCAGTTTCTCGGAATTCTTGGTCAGACGTTCGATGGTGACGCAGTGTTGAAGGGCCGGTCATTGTTCGCCGAACGACTTGGCGAATCAGTGGCTTCAACCATTGTCACGCTGGTCGACGATCCCACCGATGTTCGCTCGGTCACCGCTACTGATGCCGACGGTGAAGGTCTCGCCGCTCGTCGCAATGTCTTAATTGAAAATGGCGTGGTGAAGCAGTTCATTCACAACGCCTACACCGCTCGTCGTGCCGGCACAGTAAGTACTGGCAATGCCGTGCGCGGTTTTAAGAGCACGCCGTCAGTGGGTTGCATGTCAGTATCGCTCGTTCCCGGGGTTACCGATCCAGCCGCACTTATCGCTGGTATTTCCGATGGCGTGCTCGTGCAGGAAGTCTCTGGTTTGCACTCCGGGGTAAACCCAGTGAGTGGCGATTTTTCAACGGGTGCCGAAGGACTTCGAATTCGCAACGGTCAACTTGCTGAGCCGCTTCGAGAGTTCACTATCGCGTCCACCCTTCAAAAGATGCTCCTCGATGTGCAGGCGATTGGTAACGATCTTGAATTTCTGCCCATGAACGCGTCTGGTGTTTCGCTTGTGGTATCCGACCTCACCATTTCTGGCTCGTGAGTCTCGATCCACCCGACCATGAATCGGCCGCCCTTCTTGCGCTCGCTCAATCGGTTGCTCAACAGGCTGGCGCGGGCGAGCAGGTTGAAGCGTTTGTTGCCCGCTCGGCGTACACCACCGTGCGCGCGCATGGTGGAGAGGTCGAGTCGTTCACTTCGGCGGCAACCGCTGGCATTGGTGTTCGAGTAGTCGCCAATAATCGCCAGGGATTCGCCTACGCCGGCACCCTTGATGCTGATGCAATTTCCGATGCGCTCAGCGAGGCGCGCGACAACGCCAAATTTGCTGAACCCGATGAATGGGTTGGCATGGCCGAGCCGGATGGCATCGAACCAGTTCCGTTCGATGGTTTCGATCCATCGGTAGCGGCGATGTCGGCGGATCGCAAAATTGAACTTGCTCTCGAACTTGAACGAATGGTTCGTGCCGGCGATCCGCGCATCACTGGTGTTCGTGTTGCCACATTCTCCGATTCAACAGGCCGGTTTGCAGTGGCGAGCAGCGCGGGGATCGCCAGCGCTGGACGCGGTGCATGGTGTTCGATGAGCGCTCTGGCCCTGGCCGAAGATGGGGACGAAACTTTCACCGGCGCGGGTTCGACATCAGGTTTTCGCCCCGAGGATCTCGATCTTTCCGAGGCGGCCGAGGATGCAGTTGTGAGGGCGACTCGGTTATTCGGCGCCAAACCAGTTGCCTCGCAGCGACTTGCCATTGTGCTCGAACCTCGTATGGCCGCAACCATTGCCGGTCTGCTCGGTTCCACCCTCACCGGAGAACGAGTATTGAAGGGCCGTTCGCCGTTTGCCGATCGTATTGGCGAAGCCATTGCTGCTTCCGCACTTACTTTGGTCGACGATCCAACTGATCATCGATCGTTTGCCGCCGACATGTTCGATGGTGAGGGATTGGCATGTCGTCGTAACGAACTCGTTGTCGATGGTGTGTTGCAAGGGTTCCTTTACGACTCCGCATCTGGTCGCCGTGCTGGTCGGCGAAGTACCGGTTCCGCGGTTCGGGGAGTGTCGTCAACGCCAACGGTGGGATGTCAAGCCTTAGCGGTTTCGCCTGGCGTTGGCAGTTTCGAGGAATTACTTGCCACTGTTGACACTGGTCTTTATGTGCAATCGATGACCGGTCTGCATTCCGGTGTAAATCTCGTGAGTGGCGATGTTTCGGTTGGTGTTGAAGGTCTAATGATTCGTAACGGTGAGTTTGCCGAACCGGTGCGTGAAGTCACCATTGCCTCAACGCTGCAGCGAATGCTGCTTGACATTGTTGCTGTAGGTGCTGATGTCGAGTGGCTGCCCGGCGGAACTGGTTGTCCCACAATTGTCATTGCCGATATTGCGCTGAGTGGAACCTGAAGTACTTAAGGAGTTAGATCGTGCCCGCGGCGAGCAGGATAAATGCCGCAATGGCCACCGCGATTCGCTCCCACCCGAAGATGGCGAGGCTGCGAGTTTGTAGCCACGACACCATCCATTTCACCGCAAGTGCTGCGAACAGAAACGCGAACACCATGCCAACAAGTGGATCGAACCAACCGTAGGCATCGATAACGGTGGAGCCGTTCTTTACGCTTTCGTACAGCGTTGCCGCACCGAGTGTCATGAGCCCAAGCAGGAAACTGAACTCCACTGCGGCGGCCAACGTTGTGCCAACAGCAAGCGCGGCCAAGATGGTGACGAGGCTGCGACTTGTGCCCGGCCACATTGCGAGAACCTGGGCACAGCCAATGATGAACGCGTGCTTTGGGCCAATTTTCGTGATGGAAAAGCCCGGTCGATCACCTTTGATTCGCGGGGCAAGGACTAGCAACAGAATGCCGCCGACAATCCATGCGGCAATAATCGGCCCAACATTGAGCAAATTGCTCTTGATCGGTTTCTCAAGAGTGACACCGATGATGACGGCCGGGATGAAAGCAAGAACAAGTGAGAGGAAAAGGTTGCGGCCATCGGAATCGCGGCCGAGAATTCCCTGAACCATCGACATGATGCGCTTGCGGTACAGCAAGAGCACGGCGAGAATCGCGCCGAACTGAATGGCGATGGCGTAGGTGTCGGCAGCGTCTTTTGTTGCGGAGTTCGTACCAATCCCCAGTATGCGTTGCGTCACCACCAGGTGGCCGGTGGAACTGATGGGAAGGTATTCGGTAATTCCCTCCACGGCGCCGAGCACCATTGCCTTCCACGTGTTCATTTCGCTGCTGGCCGCAGTTTGGTCCTCGGTCGAAAGTGTGGGTACCGCCACAGTTTCCGCGGCGGCATGCGCCCTTGGGTTGTCAACAAATGTGTGAGCTACTCCGAAAACAAACATCGCGAGGAGGAGAAGAGCGAGGAGAAGAGCGGCGGGACGTCTGCCCCGTAGCGAGAGCCGAGATGGATGAGATGGAGTGGTGTTGGACACCTTTTGACGCTAGCGGTCGGGAATGTCTCTGCTGGGGCTCTCTGAATTGTCATCCGGCAAGCGCCAGGATGACGGTGGTGTCGAGTAGTGCGCGGGCGACTGCAGGCGCTTGCATGGCGTCGACGGAAATCATGGTGCGTTGATCATCGACCGAAATGACAACGGCTCGATGGGCGAGGCGAATGGCCACTGGGACCGACAGTGTTTTAGCGGCTGAACCGGGAGCGAAAACATCGACCCGATCGCCAATAGAGAGCGATGGGGTGGTGTTGTTGGTGGGGACAGCGAATGCCAACGAGTTGGGGCCAAGTAGAGCGCCCGGGCCGCTGTCTCCGCTTGGGGCAACACGTCGTTTCGTAAAGGTTTCACCGGCCGCAATAAACGCGGTAACTGTTCGACCGATGACGTCGGTGGTTGCATCTTCGGCCACAAGTGCGATGGGGCGTTGTTCGCTTCGTGTGTCTTGAACACGAACAGTTGTTCCCGGTTCAAGGTCATGAGTAGCAACGACAACTTCGCGGGTTGTTCCCCATGAATGTTTGGCGCTGTTGGCCGCTGAAATAGTGGTCATCGTGAAAAGAGTTGCGAGAATTGCAATGAACGCAGTGCCGAACCATCGCGTTCTGCGTCGATGAAGCGCTCGTCGAAAAGTGACGAGCAATGACTGGCGTTCGCGGCTAGTGGCAAATCCCACGCGTTACTCCGGGAGACGATGATCTCGGAGGGGAAGAAGTGCAAACGTTACCCACCAAGGAATGGGGCCGAAAGGGCCGAGCGCCTTATCAGTCGCTACTTGCTGATTTCGCAGGGGAGGGGGGCGCGGCAGGCGCGGCCGGGGCAGCAGGGGCGGCCGGGGTTGATGTGCCACCTTCGGAGGAGGAACTTGTCGATGGCGTCGGTGCTGGTGTCGCCGAGTCAGAAGAACCTGAAGATGAGGATGATTTTCGGCTGTCGTTTTTGTAGAAGCCACTGCCTTTGAACGCAATGCCAACCGAACCGAACTTCTTTTTCAAACTTCCACCGCAAGACGGACATTCGGTAAGTGCATCGTCGGTGAATGCCTGCTGGGCCTCAAATTCGTGGCCGCATTCTTTGCATTGATAGTCGTAAAGGGGCATCGGGGTTCTCCGGCGGGGTGCTGACGGGTTGTTCGTAGGGGACGATCAGGAGCCAGCGCTGGCAGATCGGGAGTGGCCAGCATAGCGAGCGTGGTTGGAGCGCCAAACGGCTGCTCCGATGGTCCGCGAGGGCCGGCGACCTCCTAGCATGGGTGGGCTGAGGTTGTGGCGTAAGGGATCAAGGAGTAGTTGTGTCGAAAGTGACAAAGGCCGTGATCCCTGCTGCCGGTCTCGGAACCCGTTTCCTTCCTGCCACGAAGGCCCAGCCAAAGGAAATGCTGCCAGTCGTCGATAAGCCAGCAATCCAGTACGTGGTTGAAGAGGCAGCGGCGGCCGGTATCGATGACATTCTCATTATTACCGGCCGCGGAAAAAGATCACTCGAAGATCATTTCGATCGCAATATTGAGCTCGAGTCGTTCTTGGCCGAACGCGGTAAGACCGAAGAGCTTGAGACGGTGCGCCAACTTGCCGAACTTGCCGAAATTCATTTCGTTCGACAGGGCGAACCCTTAGGTCTTGGTCATGCGGTGTCGATAGCTCGCAAACATGTTGGCGACAACTCGTTTGTGGTGATGCTCGGCGACGACATCATGGAAGCCAACTCCACTGTTTTGTCCGACATGATCCGCGTGCACGAAAAAGAGAACGAAGCAGTGATCGCGCTTTTAGAAGTAGGGCCGAGCGAGATCTCAAGTTATGGCTGTGTGGATCCAGAAATGATCAGCGAGCATCTCCTTCGGGTGAAGGGCATTGTCGAAAAGCCAAGCGCTTCAGATGCGCCTTCCAATCTGGCGGTTATGGGTCGTTACGTGTTTACCCCCGAAATCTTCGAGGCCATTTCTCGCGTTTCGCCAGGTGTTGGTGGCGAAATTCAACTCACCGATGCAATTGGTCTACTGCTGCAAACGCATCCGGTGTACGGGTGGGTATTCAGCGGTGGTCGATTCGATATTGGTAACAAGCTCGACTACTTGCGGGCCACGGTGGAAATTGCCATTAAGCGCGATGATTTAGGGCCCGAGTTCCGTGAATTTCTTATCGAACTTGTCGATACGCGACTCCGGTGATTTCTCTGGCTGAAGCGCTCGAGTTTGTGCTGTCGGGTTGTCTCCCGGCGGCACCAGTTCGCGTTCCGCTCGCCGCGGCACTTGGCTGTATTACCGCTGAAGAAATCATGGCGAACGAACAGGTTCCACCTTTCGCCAACACTGCAGTTGATGGCTACGCGGTATTGGCTTCTGACACTGCGGTGGTGCCAGTGACGTTGAAGGTCACCGGAACGGTCCGGGCGGGAATGTCGGGCACCGACTCACCAGTAGGTCCAAGATGTGCAGTGCGAATTATGACCGGTGCGCCAGTTCCGCCCGGAGCAAATGCCATCGTCATGGTTGAAGACACCGAAGGTTCGCCTGAAGGAACTTCGGTAGTAGTGACCTCTTCTGCTGGCGTGATGCAACACATACGTCCTGCCGGTGACGATGTAAATCCTGGAGATGTTGTTGTAGCGGCTGGCACGAGGTTGACCGCAGGGCACCTCGGTGTTCTTGCGACCGTGGGAGTCACCGCTATCTCTGTCATTCCCAAACCAAAGGTTGGTGTCATTTCAACCGGCGATGAACTAATCGACGATGGTTCAGCCCTCGCTCCGGGGCAGATTCGCGACTCCAATCGCCTCACTCTTCTCAAGTTGCTTGAAGCGAATGGATTCGAAGCAATCGATTTAGGTTTAGTGCGTGACGATGAACAGCTCATCACCACCGCGATGGTCGAAGGCGCTAACCGTTGCGATGCCATCGTTACCACCGGCGGCGTCAGCATGGGCGATTTCGATTTCGTGAAAGTTGTACTCGACCGCATTGGCGAGATGCGATGGATGCAAATAGCGATCCGTCCCGCAAAGCCCCTCGCCTTCGGCACAATTACAAGTGCGGGCGGCACCAATGTGCCAGTGTTCGGTCTGCCGGGAAACCCCGTATCTTCCATGGTGAGTTTCGAGTTGTTCGCCAAGCCCGGCCTTCGGAAAATGTCGGGCTATGCCGATAGTGACCTTGAAACGGGCATTGTCACCGCAGTGGTTGACGAGGCCCTGCGCCGCCGCACAGATGGCAAAACCCACTTCGCTCGGGTCGTCTGTTTATGGGATACGGACACGGCCTCTTACCGGGTGAAGTCGTCTGGGGCTCAGGGTTCTCATCACATGGCCGCTATGGCTGCGGCCAATGCCTTGGCCGAACTTCCCGATGGCGACACAGTTGAAGTGGGCGCCACCGTGCGAGTGCGCCTGCTTCAGTCGTAGCCTCAGTACATAACCTGCCGGCCATGGCCCTTGTTGATTGATTTGGTCGCATTCATCGCGATCTGCGTATCTCTGTGACCGATCGTTGCAATTTCCGTTGCACCTATTGCATGTCCGCCGAGGGACTCGACTGGATGCCTCGCGACGATCTCCTTACCGACGAAGAACTCACCCGCATTGCGCGCGTGTGTTGAACGTTTTGGATTCAATGGCATCGGTCTCATCGGCGGTGAACCAACAGTGCGAGCCAATCTGCCGGTTCTCATAAAACAGTTGTCGCAACTTGGCGCTGATCTTTCCTTGACGACAAGCGGAACATCGCTGGGAAAACTCGCTCCAGAATTTGTAGCTGCTGGTTTGCAGCGCATCAACATCTCCCTCGACTCACTAAAGCGTGATCGTTTCGAACAGATCACTCGCCGTGACGAACTCGATCGTGTGCTTGAAGGTATTGCTGCGGCAAAGGCTGCAGGTCTGGCGCCCGTAAAAATCAACTGTGTTGTCATGCGCGGTGTGAATGAGGATGAAGTTGTCGATTTCGCTTCCTTTGGTCGTGAACAAGGCGTCACCATTCGTTTCATCGAGTTCATGCCACTCGATGCGCAACGCGAGTGGACCAATGAGCAAGTGGTCTCAAAAGCCGAGATCATCTCGGCAATTAGCGCCGTCTATCCGCTCGAGCCAGTTGTTGAACGCGAGAGCGAACCTGCCGAACGGTTCCGCTATCTTGATGGAAACGGTGAAGTGGGCGTAATTGCAAGTGTTACGGAAGCGTTCTTTGGCTCATGCGATCAGATGCGCCTGACTGCGGACGGAATGCTGCGACATTGCTTATTCGCTACACGCGAACTCGATCTTCGTGTGTTGCTGCGTGGGGGTGCCGATGACGATGGGATTGCTCAAGCAATTACCGGTGAGGTCGGCGCCAAGTGGGCTGGTCATCAGATCAACCAGGTGCATTTCATTCCTCCCTCTCGGTCAATGAGCCAAATCGGCGGCTGATCTCGCCCGCACGATTGGTGCACTCGCGTAGCGGATCCTCGGACAGGCCATCGAGGCATGGTGTGCCCTCGTGATCGCCGGCTCACCGGGCATGAACTTCGCGATCCAAGTCGCCTTCGTCGAGAGCGGCCGGATCTCCAGCAGATCCAAAGGTTTCCTTGACTTCCACCGGCAGGGAGTCCAGCATCATGAGGTCATGACCTTGATCGATCGCCGTACTGCTCTCATCGGGTTCGGGGCTGCCGCGCTGGCAGCGACTGCGGCCGCGTGCGCGCCGGCTCCGGTCGCCGATCCCCCGACCACCGCTGTCCCTCCGCCTCTTTCGACTACATCGACATCCACCACCGCGCCGGCGACGACCACGACGACCGTTGCGCTACCGCCGTCGGTGAGCGGCGCGGCTCTCATCCTCCACGTAGCCCGTCGTCTCTCCTTTGGGCCCACTCCCGCCCTGGTCGCCGAGATCACCGCGAAGACCGTGGACGCCTGGGTCGACGAGCAGTTGCAGTGGCAGGGAATCGACGAGAGCGCACTCGGCCCGATGCTCGCGCTGTACCCCAAGGCGGCGATGACCGCCGCCGAGATCTCCGCGACGGCCGATCCGTTCCACACCCGAAACGACATGGCCGCCGCGACGATGGTCCGCGCGATCTGGGGACGACGCCAGTTGCACGAGATGCTGGTCGACTTCTGGACTAACCACCTCAACGTCGACATCAACCACGAGGCGAGCACGCGACACAAGCCCACCGATGATCGTGACGTCATCCGCAAGCATGCAACCGGTCGGTTCGCCGACATGCTCCTCGCCTCGGCCAAATCACCGGCGATGTTGCTCTACCTCGACCAGGCGCTGTCGCGCGCCGACAACGGGCGCCTGCCCATCGAGAATTACGCGCGAGAGATGATGGAACTGCACACCCTCGGAGTGAACGGCGGCTACGACGAAACCGATGTGAAGGAGGTCGCGTATCTCCTCTCCGGCTGGTCGGTGGTCGACCGCACGTCCGGCGGATTCCAGTTCCGCCAGCAATGGCACCAGATGGGGCCATTGGCCACGGGCGGGGACGTCCTCGGTTGGCGACCCAACGGGCTCACCGGCGTAGCGGCCGGCGAATCACTGCTCGATTTTCTCGCGCACCACCCCAACACGGCGAAGCGACTGGCATGGAAGTTGTCGGTGCGGTTCATCGGCGAGCACGTCACGGCCACCGACTCCGTCGTGCGCGACGCCGCGCAGGCATACCTCGACCACGACACCGCAATCATCCCGATGGTCCGGTCGATCCTGTCATCCACCGCGTTTCGGACCTCGGCGGGGCTCAGGGCCCGGCGTCCGATCGAGTACATGGCTGCCAACCTGCGGTCAGTGCAGATCCAGATGAACCCGACCTACGCACCGAACCTGTCGAACCTGGCCATGAGCAACCTCGGTCTGCTCGGACAGGTCCCGCACGCGTGGGGAACCCCCGACGGCTATCCCGACTCGGACTCGAAGTGGCTGAGCGCGGGCTCATTGGTCGCCCGCTGGAACCTCTCCACCGCGATCTCCGGCGGATTCGGTGCACCCGTACCCACTCATGACCTGACCCGACTCATCGGTTCTCCAGCGCCAGGAACATGGGGCACCGCTATCGACCTGATCGCGCTCGCCGCGCTCGGGGAGGCGCTCGACCCCACCGCCCGCGTCGCGATCCTTTCCGCGTTCTCGAGGACCGCCGCGAGTACGTGGCCGCCCTCCACGAATCCACGCGGTCTCGTCGCCGCTGTACTCCAGTCCCCTCAGAATCAGGTGCGCTGAACCATGGATGCCCAACACGCTCCCGCCACGCCTGACGAGACGACCGTCGGCATCCCGTTGATTGGGTACATCGACCGCCGACGCTTCCTCGTGACTGGCGGAGTCGGAGCCGGCGCGATCGCCGCGACCGCGTGGCTGCGTCCGTCGTGGTTCCGGTCCACCACCGCCAGCGCGGCAGCCCTCGCCTCGACCGGCAACACCATCGTGTACGTGTTCCTGCGCGGTGCCGCCGACGGGCTTTCCTTCCTAGCGCCTCTCGGCGATTCCACCTACCAAGCAGCGCGACCCGGTGTCGCCATTCCCGATGCCGCGGCGCTCTTCGTCGACAGCCGGTTCGGGCTGCATCCCGGCGCGGTGCGGCTCAAGGGATTCCTCGATGAGGGACGGCTAGCTCTCGTGCCCGCGGCCGGTTCGCCGGAGGCCAACCGCTCGCACTTCTACGCGCAGGATGTGATGGACAAGGGCACGCCCGGGCAACCGTCGACCGTCGACGGCTGGCTGGGTCGTTACCTGAATCGCTCGGCCGGTTCGACCGAATCGATCCTGCGCAGCGTCGGCATCGGTACCTCGCTCACGACATCGCTGCGCGGGGGTGGTGAGGTCGCCACGCCGAACCTGCAGTCACTGGCGCTCAACCCCGCGCCGTCGGCCTCGTCGGCGCAACTGCGCAGTGCGATCGGCGCGATGTACCCGTCGGCGAACCACGCGTTGCTCCGCGACCGGTCGTCGGCCGCGATCGGACTCGTGGACCTCATCTCCCCCATCGCCGCATCCGCCGCGCCGCCGACCGGATGGCCTAACGGGTTCGGCTACGCGCTGTGGCCGATCGCCAAGCTCATCGGTGACGGCTATCCCGTCGAGATCGCCACCGCCGATCTCGGCGGTTGGGACGAACACGACGCCATGGGATCGGCAACCGACACCACCGGCAACCAATATCAACTCGTCGCCGGGCTCGACGCTGCTCTCGGCGCGTTCTTCGACTATCTCGGCGCGAAGGCCTCCGCCGTCACCATCGTGGTCACCACCGAGTTCGGTCGCCGCATCGCCATCAACGGATCCGGCGGCACCGACCACGGCCGTGGCATGGTGATGATGGCCATCGGGGGCGGCGTGAGCCCGGGAGTGAAGGGCATGTGGCCCGGGCTGGTGGACACTGACCAGGGTGACGTTCGAGTCGTGAACGACTATCGGGCTGTGCTGAGCGAGGTGCTCGCTAAACGGATGGGGGCCGGCGACCTCACCACCGTGTTCCCCGGCTTCGACACGTCGGCCGGATCATGGCTCGGGGTCATAGCCTGACGGCACATCTCCCGGCCGATGTCCGTGGATGGGTGACCCACCTCACCGGTGGTGTGGATCCGTCGATGGGTGACCCACCTCACCGGTGGTGTGGATCCGTCGATGGGTGACCCACCCGGCCCACGCGAGAGCGGCACAGGGAAGGAACAACCAGGCCACCGACGCCCCGACGAAAGCGGCAATGGCCGCGCCGGCGATGTAGGCCGCCACCAGCGATCCCAGGACCCCCAACGCCCGGCGATGAACTGACCGCTGTTTGTCGTTGCTGCCCGCGCCGAAGGCCAATGCGGTCTCGGATCCGAATCGGGCCACCGACCCCGACGCATATGTGGTGGCCACCGCTATCGCACCGACGCGCAACAGTGCGGCGTTCTGCATGCCCATGGCGAACGCGGCCACGACGATCGCCGGATAGATGACGATCCGTTCCGCCTCGTGCCCCGCCCCGACGGTGAGCACCCAGAGCGCGACCGCGGCAAGGAGCGTCGCTTCGGTGGCGAGGAGCAGATCCGGTCGCAACGGTAGTCCCGAGCGGCGACGGCGATCGTGGAATCGACTGGCGAAGAACACGCCCCCTACAAAGGCGACGAGAGCGGCACCCTGATGGGCGCCCGCGGTCCACTGCTGCTGGCCGAGGGCCATGCCAAACAGGACGAGGTTCCCGCTCATGTTGGCAACGAACACCCTGGCCAGATACAGGAACACGTGCGCATCCACGAAACCGCCCGTGGCGGTGAGGACGATGGCGAGGATTCGCGTACCCGACAGGTGGGGATCCGATGAGAGAGGCACACGGCGAGACTACAGACGCGGGCCAACGTCACCGAGCATGGGCGCCCCGCCGCGGTCCGGCCAGTCGGGACGATCCTGACGAAATATCCTGACTTTCGCCAGGATGTGCCGGTATTCTGACGAAAGTCAGGAGGTCTTGATGGAGACGGTCACCGTTGAATGGAACGGCCATCAGGTCGAAGCCACTCGTTGCGCACCCCTAGCGTCGCAAGTCTTTGACCCGTGTCACCCACCGTGTTCACGGTGAGCTCGTGTGTCGTGTTCGACTCTTCGCTGTCGTCGGAATGGTGGTGGGCTATGGCCAGATGGTTTCGTAGTGCGGACCCGACCGTCGGGAACGGTCACGGTGAACACCGCTCCAGATGAGAGTTCGGTGTGCCATCCCGGTCTGTGGGACCGATGATGATGAAAGGAACACAGAAGAACGAGACGCGACGCGTCGGTGCGACCACCGGTAATCCAGTGGTCGATGTGATGCCACGCCGACATCGACGACACGTCCGATAGCGGCGACAACAGTTGCCCAGCGAGGATGTGACATCCCGTGCACCGGCTCGTATCTCTGGCACGATTCTGGCATGGAGATGTGCGGCACCGCCCGATGACCACCTTCCTGCTCGTTCCCGGGGTGTGGCACGGTGGCTGGGTGTGGAGTGAGGTCGCTGGCCTACTCACGATGGTCGGCCACCGACCCTTGTGCCTCACCCTGACCGGCCTCGCCGACCGGATCGCCGATCGGTTCCGTGCCCTCGTGTTCTTCGACGCAATGATCGCAGAGAATGGTCGCTCGGCGATCGATCTCCGCAACGCTCAGACACTGACCCATCCCGTCGAGGTCACTGCCAGCCTCCCGGTTCCGCCGTTGCTCGCCGAAGTGTTCGGCCTCGAAGGAGCCCAGGCCCAGCGCGTCGATCGGCTGCTTACCTCGCAGCCATGGGCGACCTACACCCAGCTCATCTCACTCACGGGGGCGTTCGAATCCATTGGGCGCAAGCACTATGTCCGCGCCCTCCGGTACGACGCCGCGTACTTAGACACTTCCTATGAACGTGCCGCCGCCGACCCGTCGTGGACCACCGAACGCCGAGACATCGGCCACGACATGATGCTCATCGATCCACACTGGACCGCACAGGTGATACTCACCACGTCGGGCTGAAGATCTCACGCACGACCCCCAGAGGAAACCCATGACCTATGAACTCACCGGCCTCGACGGCCATGTAGCGCTCGTCACCGGCGCGGGAAGAATGCGTTCCATCGGTCGGCCCATCGCCGTCGAACTCGCCCGCGCCGGATGCGATGTCGTCATCACTGGTACCGGCCGCGGCCCCGAGCGCTACCCCGATGACGAGAAGGCCGCCGGTTGGCGCGACATCGCATCTGTCGCCGAGGAGATCGAGGCGCTCGGCCGCCGCTGCCTCCCGCTCGTCAGCGATGTGTCCGATCCCATCGCCATCGACACGCTCCTCGCCGCGACGCTTGAACACTTCGGCCGACTCGATGTCGTCGTGAACAACGCGGGAGCGGCCCGCGGTCCCGATCGCTTTCCGGTCACCGAACTTGATCCCGCGGTGTGGCAGCACGTCATGAATGTGAACCTCAATGGAACGTTCCACCTCAGCCGCGCCGCGGCCCGTCATTGGCTCGCCGCCGATAAGCCCGGTTCCATCATCAACATCTCGAGCGTGGGCGGGAAGATCGGCGGGCCCAACACCGCGGCGTACTCGGCGTCGAAGGCGGCGATTCACGCGCTCACCTCGGCGATGGCGCAGGAGCTCGGCCCCAACGGCATTCGCGTCAACGCGATCTGCCCGGGCATCGTGGACACGAGTCGGCTCGACGACATCGACCGCGGCGAGCACTGGGAACGACTACTAAAGATCATCCCGATGCGTCGGGCAGGAACGGGCGAGGACATCGCGCAGATGACCGTGTATCTGTGCAGCGAGCAGGGATCGTGGATCACCGGTCAGGCCATCAATGTGGACGGCGGTCAACTCACCATCCGCTGAACGGATTGCTCAGAGGGTGACGACGGTCTTGCCGATCACGGTGCCGTCGGCCACCGCCTGCATCGCACGCGGCAATTCTTCGAACGGAACCGCGTGAGCGAACGCGGGCAACTTGCTCTCGGCGTGCAGCGCAACCAGTGCAGCCTGGTCTTCCTCGTTCTCGGCGCGTGTGTACCTGCCGGCGAACACGCCGACTAACGAGAAGTTGCCCCGCACTGCGGCATGCGCGTCGATGACCGGCCACCGTCCACTGGCGAACCCGACGAACAGCAGTCGTCCGTCCGGAGCCAGCAGTGTCGACGCGGCCTCGGCCGCCTCGCCACCGACCGGGTCGTAGATGACGTCGACGCCGCGGCCGTCCGTAGCGGCGCGAACGGCATCGACCACTGAACCGGCGGATCGATCGATGACCACGTCTGCACCCATGCGCGAGCAGAACTCCAACTTTTCCGCACCCGACGCGACCGCCAGAACGCGCGCACCCAGCGCATGGCCCAACTGCACCGCGGTGGAACCGGAGCCACCGGCCGCGCCGAGCACGAGCAACGTCTCGCCGGCCTGCAATCGACCGCGGCGCACGAGGCCGATCCACGCGGTGGAGTAGCCGATGCGGAACACGGCGGCGTCGACATCGGACATGGAATCGGGCACGGGGTGCACCGTGGCCGAAGGAGCAATGGTGTAGTCAGCGAACCCGCCGAGGCCGACATAGAATTTCGTAACGGCCATGACTCGCGAACCGATAGCGAACGTTTGATCCACGCCTTCGCCGACGGCATCGACGACACCGCACACTTCTTGGCCGGGCACGAACGGCAGCGGGGGTGTCATCGGGTAGATGCCGTTGCACATGAACACGTCGGGCATACCAATGGCCGCGGCGCGCACTCGTATGCGCAATTCGCCCGGTCCCGGAATCGGCTCGACGAGATCAACAGCCTCGAGCACCTCGAGTGGGGAACCATGATGTGAAACTTGCCAAGCACGCATGCGAGGACGGTAGTGGAGCGACCTACGCTCCTGCGATGGGCGACCAGTACATGACGATGACTGATGGCACAACCATTCACTTCACGGTGGACGGAATCGGTGATCCGGCGCTCGTCCTCGTCCACGGGTGGTGTTCACGGGCCAGCCACTGGACCGCCCTTATCGAGCACTTCACGACCCGGCATCGAGTACTGGCCGTCGACCGTCGTGGCCATGGAGAGTCCGATACCCCGGCGAGTGGATACTCCGCCGCTCAGCATTCGCTCGATATGGGAGAGATCCTCCGCTCCCAGCACATAGCGCACGCGGTCCTCATCGGCCACGCCGGCGGAGGTCCCACCACCCTGCTGTTCGCTCGCGACAACCCCGAACTCGTTAGCGCTGTTGTATTGGTCGACACCCGCGTCAGCCCGGCATCACCGATCGACACTGCCGACGACGGAACTCGTTCGCCGCTCGGCCAACTCCTCGACCGACTCGACGGCGAGGACGGCGAGGACGGCGACGACGTGTTCGCCACCCTCTACTCGACGTTTTTCTCCGATCCGAGGAGCGAGGTCGCCCGCCGAACGATCGCCGACGCGCAAGCAGTTCCGCTCGCCGTCGCTCGCGCCGAACTCGCCACCACCGCCATCGATACCGAACAACTGGCCCGAGAGATCCCGCAGCCCGTTCTGTGGATCTCCGTCGAACCGGCCGAGGAGGAGCATCTGAACGACATCATCGAGAATGTCAGGTTCGGTCGTGTCATCGGCTCGGGTCACTTCCCCCAGATCGAGGCCCCCGAACAGGTCAATGCGCTGATTGGACAGTTCCTCGATTCAATCGACTGACGGTTCGTGCCCCGGCCTGGGCGGGCGTCAGCTCAGCGGGATCCGATACAACCGAGCGGCGTTCTCGCTCATGACCTTGCGACGACTCGACTCCGGTAGTGAACGCACCACTGACGCGGCGGTGGCCAAGGTGTCGGGATACAGGCAGGTCGGATGTGGAAAGTCGGATTCGAACAGCACCTGGTCGGGGCCGAGCGCCTCGATGGCGGCCGCCACGCCTGCCTCCTCGAACCAGAAGCACGAGTACATCTGCCGCTGGAAGTACTCGGTCGGCGTCAACGACATCGAGGTGCCGACCGAACCTGGTGCGGCCTGTTGCTGCTGGTAGTCGAGTGACTGCAAGAAGAACGGGATCCAGCCGATGCCGCTCTCGACCGACACGAACTGCACCTCGGGATGGCGCTCGAGCACGCCGCCGAAGATGAGGTTGGCGATCACCGAGGAGTTGCTGAGGAACATCATCGCCGAGCCGATGGCGAGCTTGTGATCGATCGGTTGCGATGGCCACGGCGAGGTCCCGAACCACGACATGGTGTCGGTACTGGCGCCGATGTGGAAGTTCACCGGCATCGACAGCTCCGCGCACACATCCCACATCGGATCCCAGTACCTCTCACCGAGGTCGGGCAGTCCGTGCAGGTGCGGACCGGTGCCCAAGTTCACGCCCCGCATGCCCATCGCCGCCGCGCGGCGGATCTCGGCCACCGACGCGTCGACGTCCCACCACGGGGTGATGGCCATGGCGAAGAGGCGCTGGCCGGAGACTTCCTGCATTTCGGCCGACGCGTCGTTGAAGATCTGCACCGCGGCGATCCGCAGGTCGGCATCAGGGTTCTCGTAGAAGCGGTGCCCGCCGAAACCGACGGTGTTCGGGTAGACGATCTGCGCCCAGATCCCCTGCTCATCCATGTATTCGAGGCGGGGCTCGATGTTCCACGCCCCCTGATGGATGCCCTCGTACCCCATGCCGACGAACGACATCCCGAGGTGTTTGCCACCATCGCGGTCGATGACCGAGTGCGTACCCGCGCCTCCGAGTACGGCGCCGTCGAACACCCAGGTGTCGTTTCCGTCGATGACCTCGACCCGCGGTACTCGGTCGGCGTACTTCGCCGGCGCGCGAGCGGTCCACAGGTCGGGTGGTTCAGTGAGATGAGTGTCTGCGTCGATAATCCGGACGTCATCAGGTAGTCCGAGCGCCGAGTTGAATGAGTTCCCCATGTATGTCATCCCTTCACTTATGTTGCCGGCGCTCTAGTGGCGCCGACAATGATTAATGCGACAGGTCGGTGATCACCGCGCGGCCCAAGTACGCGGAGACTTCGAGTTCATCGAGGATCGTGCCGAGATCGGATAAAGCGCCGGTGCGCGACACATGACTGCGTACCTTGCCGGCGGCAGCGAGCGCCACGAGGTCGCGCATATCCTGCACGGTGCCGACCGCCGAGTAGATCATCGTCGGGTCCTTCACGAAGAACTCGAACGGGTTGATCTGGAAGTTGCCTTCGCTCGTGGCCGGCAAACCGACGGCCACGAAGAGTCCGCCCTTGCGCAGCAGGTCGAGCCCTAGGCGGAACCCGGCCAACTTCGCCGAGAACACGAGGCTCGCGGCCACGCCGCCGTACTCGCGCTGCACGACCTCGACCGCTTCTTCGACGCCCACCGAGCGGGCTGCACCCAATGACTTCACGAACTCGAGGCGGTCCACGCCGATGTCGACGCCGACGACCTCGTATCCGAACGCGGTAGCGATCTGCACCGCGTAGTGCCCGAGCCCGCCGGCCGCTCCGATCACTGCTATCGGTCGGCCCGGTTCGATGTGATGGTCGAGGAGCTTGCGCACTGCCCCGAAGGCAGTGAGCCCTCCACAGGCGAGTGATGCCTCCGAATCGGCGATTGAGTCGGGCAGCACCACCAGTCCGGCGGCCCATACGCTGAAGTATTCGGCGAAGGTGCCCTGTATGCCCTTGGACTGCGAGCAGTGGCGGGGCCGACCCGACAGGCAGTACTCACACGTGCCACACCAGTACCCGCCGCCGGTGCCGCCAAGACCGAGGATCACTCGGTCGCCGACCTGCACCCACCTATCGGCACCCGGCCCGAGAGCGGTGACCACACCAATGGCCTCGTGGCCGATGGGCAGTGTGCGACCCACACCGGCCCAGTCTCCCCGCACGAGGTGCAGATCGGAATGGCACACCCCGGCCGCCGAGATGTGCACGAGCGCCTCTTCCGGCCCTGGCTCCGGCATTGGAACGTCGACAATTTCGAGAACACCCTCTTCGAGTCGCGCTGCCCTCATCATCCCCACCCCCGTGCCCGCATCGGCTTGACCGACAGGCTTCCACAGAGTGTAGTGAGCCCCTCGGTTTCAAGGTGGGGAGAAATCATATGGGGTCACTCGACGGCAAGGTAGCGCTGGTCAGCGGCGGGGCACGCGGCTTGGGTGCGGCGATGGTCGAGGCGTTCGTACGCGAGGGCGCGCAGGTGGTGATCGGCGACGTGCTCGATGATGACGCGTCAATGCTCGCCTCCTCTCTCGGTGACGCCGCGGTGGCCCTGCATCTCGATGTCACCGACGAGGCCTCGTGGGAGGACGCCATCACGCGAACCGTCGCGAGGTTCGGCGGTCTGCACATCCTTGTGAACAACGCGGGCACGGCCGAGGGTTCGCCTCTCGCCACGACAACGCTCGATAGCTACCGCCGAGTCATCGACGTGAACCAGACCGGTGTGTTCCTCGGCATGCGCTCAGCCATCGCGCCGATGACCGACGCGGGTGGTGGTTCCATCATCAACATCTCCTCGATCGATGGCATGGTCGGTGCGCCGCGCGTTATTTCCTACATCGCGTCGAAGTGGGCGGTGCGGGGGATGACCAAGGCCGCGGCGATGGAACTCGCACCCAGTGGTATCCGGGTGAACTCCATCCATCCTGGCCACGTGCACACACTGTTGGCCTCCACCCCGGACCAGGATCGGGCGATGATCGAGCGGATCGTGGAAGAGCACTGCGAACGACTCGCCCCCATGGGCCGTACTGGTCTGCCTTCCGAGATCGCCGCGGTGGCGGTGTTCCTCGCCTCTAATGCCAGTTCGTACTGCACCGGTTCGGAGTTCGTTGTCGATGGCGGTCTCACTGCCGGGTACCCCTCACCCGGTTCCCCCCATCCGTTCTGACAGAGTGGGGGCCATGGAACGCATGATGGTTGAGCGAGCGGTCGACGACGCGGGAGTGGTGCTGCGCGCCGACGGAGCGGACCTGCTGCTGGTGGAGTTCGACGCGGCCGTGCCCATGGTGCGCGTGGCGGTGAGTCTCGAAGGCGCGGAGTGTCCCGAGTGCGTGATCCCGCCCGAGTTGCTGGCCGACATCATCGGCGACGCGGTACGACGCGGTGTCGATGGTGACATCACGGTGATCGTCGAAGATCCCCGCGCCGACCAGGACCGGCCCGAGGGCGAACCCGCCGCTCACTGAGTCCGGGCCTCGTACTAAAACCGGCACCGACCCGACTGTAAATCCGAGGACCTCAGCCCTGCACGACCTTCTCGCTGGCCGCCACCGCTAGGTGCGGGATCAGCCACCAGGACTGGGCGATGCCCGGCCCTCCGGCGGTGACGATCAGGATGTTGGCGGGCGAGGCCAGCGTCACCTTCTGGTCGTACTTGCCTATCGTGTCGGCGTTGAGTCGCGGCCATAGCCACTCGGCAACCGATTCCTTGGTCCATCCCTCGGCGATCAGCCGCCGGGAATGCTCGGGCCCGATCACCAGCACGACACTGCGTTCGTCTCCGGCCCAGTCGTCTCGCTGCAGGCCCATATGCCGGGCGATCTCGTAGGTGGTAGTGAGGATGTCCTCGCAACCGGGTGCGAACTCGGTGATCTGGAACAGACGCATCACCGACTGCACGGTGACGAGGCTGTCGTCGAGGTCGTAGCCGAGTTGTACGTGCAGGGGCGTCCAGCCGGTGGACTCCTGGTCCTCGGCGAAACAGAACGAGTAGCGCAGGGGCCAACTGAAACTGGCCCGGTCGAGTACGCCGGGTACGGTGCGGAACACGTTGCGGATAACCAGGCGTAGAGCGCGACCGATGGTGGCGTTGGCCCGGAAGCCGGGACCGAACGCGGCCTGTCCGCCGTGCACGCCGATCTCGTGACGCACCGGACCGTTCACGATCACCGCGTGAGCGGCACCGGCCAATGTCGCAGTGGTGGAGTGCGCGTTGGCCTTCGGTTGCAGCACGGCACGCACTGATGCCACCACCACGGGGAAGTACTCGGGCAGGCAGCCCGCCATCACCGCGTTGCACGCCACCTTCTCGGCGGTGACGATCACGTCGCGGGTGGGTACCTCGCCGAGCACGGCGTCCGGGGCGATGCCCGCGGCGTCGAGCATGGCGCGCACACGCTCGGGTGTGGGCGGGATGACGGGCAGGCCGTCGGTGACGCCGAGGTCGAACTGTCCCTCGAGCGCGTCCTCGAATGTGTCGAAGACGTGTTCGTCCGAGGAGAACGTCACCGGGTGAGTCGGAGTCGGACCGCGTCGACGACCTGCGCGGCCAGTTCAGCCGCCTCCTCCTTGGTCCACATAGCGGTGGGGTTATGCGGGTAGTCGATGACGATCACCGGGTAGTCATCGGCGCCGACGAGCCGGGCCATGGCCCGCACCGCGGGTTCCAGAGCGCTGTGCACGATGCACACTGCGGGGATGCCGGCGGCCTCGAGGTCGAGAGCGTCGCGCATCGAACGAGTGCTGCAACTTCCGCAACCGCCGAAGCCGGTGATGGCCACGGTTGCGCTTACGAGGATTTCGTCCCACTGCGCCGGCAGGGGCGGCACGGCGACGCTGGGTTTGACGATCTTGGTGACGCCGGCGAGACCGTCGGTGTCGCACAGCGCGTCGGAGATGGCGTCGAACATGATCTCGGAGTCGCCGAGGCCATTGGCGATCACGCCGAGCACCTGACCGCGCAATGTGGCCGGTCTCGGGGCGAGCGGGAAGGCCTCGGAACTACCAAAGCCAGTGGTTGGATCGAGCGTCACAATGGACACGACGGCTCCTCAATGATCAGTGGACGATTCCCGTGCCGTCCGATGCGACCACGCTAGCCGCGGTTCTGGTTCGGGAACCGGGGATCGACGGGTCGTCGAACGAGTACATCGCCCACGCGACTCGCGTCGATGACCCAGCCACGCGTGTCGGCAGAACCGTCCCTGTTTCGGCGAACGGCCGGGATACGCCGTTTTCGGTGTGAGCGCAGGTGGATGCGCCTTCGCAAGCCTGAATTTCACGACCTCGAAGAGGCCCGAATACTACGGGCGAACATCCCTACTCCAGAGGATGATGTGATTCGGACTGGGTTTTGTAGAGACTTGTTGGTCCTGTTTTCTCAGGCCGCGTGGACTTGAGATCTTTGAGAGTAGTCGGCTTCGATTTCGGTTGGGGTGTAATCGTCGAGTTCGCCGTGGAGGCGGTCGTTGTTGAACCATGACACCCACGTGCAGGTGGCGATCTCGAGGTCGTCGAGGCCTTTCCAGTGGCCTCCCCAGTCGGCGAGCACGGCAGGGTTCCGGAACAGTTCGGTCTTGAAAATCGAGAACATCGATTCGGCCATGGCATTGTCGTACGAATCACCGACAGTGCCGATTGAGGGTGCGGCTCCGATCTCCTCGACCCGGTCGGTGTAGGGCACAGACGTATATTGGGTGGATTCAAGTGGTTGTCGCAATACCGGCTTGTTGGGCTGAGTATAGATGTTGGTTGAGGGCTTCGGCGGGTGTCTTCCATCCAAGAGTTTTTCGTGGTCTTGTGTTCAGGGCTAGGGCCACTGCGTTGATTTCGTTTGCGCTGTAGCGCGACATGTCGGTTCCCTTGGGGAAGTATTGTCGAAGCAGCCCGTTGGTGTTTTCATTGGTGCCTCTTTGCCAAGGACTACGTGGGTCACAAAAGTAAATAGCGAGCCCTGAGTCGATGCGCAACTTGGCGTGCTGGGCCATCTCTGCTCCTTGATCCCAAGTGAGTGAGCGACGCAATTGATCGGGCATGGTCATCATTGCTGCGGCAATGGCATCACGCACTGCTTCGGCGCCGTGTCCGGCTAGTGGCGGACCGTTCTTCTCGCGTGGCTCGCCGTGACCATCCATGGGAGGCAGATGCAACAACATGGTGAACCGGGTGGTGCGTTCCACCAGCGTGCCGATCGCCGAACGATTAAGACCAATGATGAGGTCACCTTCCCAGTGACCAGGCACCGCACGGTCACTAGCTTCTGCTGGCCGCTCGGAGATCATCACCTCGGGACTTAGGAAACTCTTGCCTCGACGCTGCGTGCGGTTCTGAGGAACACGTAGAGCGCGACCGGTTCGTAGGCACGCAGAGAGTTCACGTCGTAGCGCTCCTCGTCCTTGGACATAGAGAGCCTGATAGATGGCCTCATGAGAAATTCTCATAGATTCATTATCGGGGAAATCAACCCGAAGGCGGTTGGCAATCTGCTCCGGACTCCACGCCTGAGTCCAGCGCCGGTCTTGACGCGGACCGTGGCGACGTTTTTTCCACAAAACCCTAGGACCCGTAATGGGATTGCCATGGACATCAACAATGGCCCCGCTCAAGCGATCCTGCACGTAGTCACGCAGTGCCTCATTCGAAGCCAGTTTTGCAACCTTGGGACGAGTGGCTCGACGATCACGGTGCCACTGCGCTATCGACGCCCGATACTCCAAGTGATAACTCCGGGTGGAGGCGTTGCGACGCAGCTCTCGCGAAATCGTCGACGGGTCACGACCCAGTTGATAAGCGATCTTGCACACCCACATGTTGGGCGTGCAAGATCGCTATCTCTTCACGTTCGGTAAATGACAAATAGCGTTTCGATATTGGGGCAAGTGATATTGGTGTCATCGCGCCAGCCTGTCGGAACCATCTCGAACCCACCGCAGGCGCCACACCAGCCGCATCCGCTGCATCCTCACTCGATACACCTCGGGCGATTGCCTCCCAGAATCTCACCCGAACATCACGTCCAGCCACCGGCTGACCTGGTGATCTCATCTGCCCACGCATCGCACGGACCTCTTGCTGACGCTTGCCAACACCCATCGCTAACCACCTTTATCTCAAGGTGTCGCAACCACCCCTTGAACCTAGGTTGCGACCCGGCATCGGAATGACAAACAAGACCGTCGAGGCTGACATGTCGTCTGGTCCACGCCGCCATGTTGAGCGCGTCGGTAACGAGTTGGGCTGTCATGGACCGTGCTGCTTTCCAGCCAACGATGCGACGGGAGAACACGTCGGTAATGAACGCGACGTACACGATGCCCGACCAGGTTGAGCAATACGTGAAATCGCAAACCCACAACTGGTCGGGTCGTATCGCGGTGAAGTCGCGTTTGACGAGATCCGGTGCTCTCACATGGTCCTTGTCGGCTTTGGTCGTGAACCGCTTCTTTGCCCGGCTGGCACCGCAGATCCCCTGGCCTCGCATCAACCGTGCCACCTGATCGCGTCCCACCTCGTGGCCGGCCCGGCGGGCAGCCTTGGTGAGTTTGCGACGGCCATAAACCGAATAGTTGCGCTTCCAAAGGTCAACGAGCTGCGGTCACGCAACGCCCGAGCCGACAACGGCCGGGACTTGACGGCGTAATACGTGGAAGGGGCGACCTGCAGCTGCTCACAGATCGGCTCGACACCCCATCGACACCCACCGGCCACATTGTTGCGGTGGGTGTCGATGAAACGAACTACTTCAGTGACCGGCGGTCGAGCTCCGCCCCGAAGAAAGACGCTGCCGCTTGAAGAATCGCGTTGGCCCGACGCAACTCGCGGACCTCCTTCTTCAACGCTACGACTTCAGCGTGTTCGACACTCGACATCCCCGGACCAATACCCGAATCGATCTCGACACGTTTCACCCACGTTCGCAACGAGTCGGCACCAACACCGAGCTGACGCGCCACCCGCGGGATCACACCCACATCGCCAGGATCCTCCCTCCGGAGCTCCAGCACCATCTTCACCGCCCGCTCCTTCAACTCAAGCGGGTACCGCTTCTCGGGTGTGT
>Ga0105052_10001312_pt1 | contig 33189 bp, 29 predicted proteins | sample FRY03_FD_78094 | JGI IMG/M metagenome (GOLD analysis project Ga0105052, IMG submission 78094) | Freshwater microbial communities from Lake Fryxell liftoff mats and glacier meltwater in Antarctica - FRY-03 | ecosystem: Environmental > Aquatic > Freshwater > Ice > Glacier meltwater ... | reverse complement strand
CAAGGCGGGTTGGCCCAGCAAAGCCTCCAGAATATTGGCCACCTTGGGATTGGTAAACCATTCCATGACCTGTTGGCTGTATCGGTGCGGGTGCATGGCCCGGACCTGCCGCTCGGAGGCGTCAATCTCCTCATAGCCGTTGCCTCCATCAAAGACTTGGCCACCCGAATGCTTATACTCTTCAAAAAAACCTTCGATCCCCTGCAGTTCTTCTTCGGAGAACAAATCATCAGCCAAACAATACCCCTCCCGCTGAAAGTGTTCTCTCATCGGCTGAACTGCGCTATTTTGTTCGATTGTAGTTGTCATTATTGAACTTGGATTTTGAAAAAAAGTATCATACGCCTGACTCTTATTGAGAATAGCCCCACCAGCTGAAAACATCTAATATCCTGCTATGCTTTACCCAAAGCCTCCCTCGAAAATCACCGCCTCGACACCGGTAACCACCCTGGTGGCGGATACGTTTCGCGTCGATGCCACTTATGACAATTGGCGTCCTCGCGGCTGCCCTGATTGGTTGCTAATTTTGACAGTTGGTGGGGCCGGATGGGTCGGGACCGACGAGACCGGCCTCGACTCGCGGCCAGGCGTGGTCACCCTTTACACCCCGCATACCCCCCAACGCTATTGCACCGATCCCGACTTTGGCCACTGGCACTTACTCTGGAGCCATTTTCATCCCCTTCCCCATTGGGATGTCTGGATGCAGTGGCCCGAAAGCGCGCCGGGGCTGCGATCGCTCGCGCTCAATGATCCGGTCGTCCTCCGGCAAGTTCGCGCCGCGCTGACCGACGCCATCCATTTCTCCCGCCTGCAACTGCCCGCCAGCGTCGATCTGGCCATCAATGCCCTTGAGCGGGCCCTCCTTTGGATCCACTCGGTGAAGAATGACACCATCTTGGACAAACGGGTGCGCCAAGCGGCCAACCTCCTGACGAAAAATATGCAAGATCCGCTCTCGCTCGAAGCGCTGGCGGGAATCTGCGGACTGTCGGTCTCCCGTCTGGCTCATTTGTTTCGCGCTCAAATGGGCCTCCCCCCGCAGCGCTACTTGGAAGAACTCCGGCTGCAGCGAGGCGCCCAATTCCTGCGCTCGACCGCACTTCGGATCCAGGAAATCGCCGACAAAACCGGCTACGCGTCCGCCTTCTATTTTACCACCCGTTTCCGCAAGAAATTCGGACAATCCCCATCCGCCTATCGCCGCGGCTTCAAATAAAGAATTGTCGAACGTCCTCGTCCAATCCTTGATGGAAACCCCTGTGAATACCGCCTCACTCATCGCCGCCGACAAGGCCCATATCTGGCACCCCTTCACGCAAATGAAGGATTGGTGCGCTCCCGATCACCACCCGCTCGTTCTCGTCGCCGGCAAGGGTGCGACCCTCCGTGACAGCGAGGGCCGCGAGTACATCGACGGAAATTCCTCCATCTGGACCAACATCCACGGTCACCGTCATCCCGCCATCAACGCCGCCATCACGGCGCAACTCGACCAAGTTGCCCACGTTTCTTTTCTCGGCACAACCAACATCCCGGCCATCACCTTGGCCGAACGCCTGACCGCGTTTTTTCCGGCGGACACCCTCTCGCGGGTTTTTTATTCCGACGACGGGTCCACCGCCATGGAAGTGGCCGTCAAGATGACGATCCAATATTGGCAACTCGTCGGCCAACCCCGACGCACCCGCTTTTTAGCCTTCGACAATGCCTACCATGGCGACACCGCCGGAGCAGCCAGCCTCGGCGGGGTCTCCACCTTCACCGATCGATTTGCTCCGGTGCATTTCCCGATCCAGCGGGTCGCCGACCTGGCCGCTCTAGAAACGCTGTCCGGCGACCCCGAAGAAATCGCCGCGATTGTCATCGAACCCATCGTCCAAGGCGTGGCCGGCATTTGCCCCTGGCCTCCCGGGATGCTGAAAAAACTCCGCGCCTGGTGTGACTCCCATGGGATCCTCCTCATTTTCGACGAAGTCCTGACCGGCTTTGGCCGGACCGGAAAAATGTTTGCCTGCCACCAGGAAAACGTTTTCCCCGATTTCCTCTGCCTCGCTAAAGGCCTCACCGGCGGTTATATCCCCCTCGCCGCCACCCTCACGACCGAACGGATTTACGAGGCTTTTCTGGGAGAATATACGGACCGGAAGACTTTCTTTTACGGACACAGCTATTGCGCCAACCCGGTCGGCTGCGCGGCTGCCCTCGCCAGCCTGTCCGTCTTTGAGAGCGAGAACACGCTGGCCAATCTTCAGCCCAAGATCGTCCTCCTGCACGAACTGCTCGCCCCCTTGCTGGACTCCCCCCACGTCGCGGCGATCCGCCAATGCGGCTTCATCTCCGGAGTCGAAGTTCAAAAGGCACCCGGAATCCCCTATCCCTGGGAGGCGCAAACCGGCAATCGCGTTTGCCTCGCCGCGCGCCAGCACGGTCTGCTCACCCGCCCGATTCTCGACACCATCGCGCTGATCCCGCCTCTGTGCATCAGTGCGGACGAGCTTCGCCGGGCCGTCAAGGCCGTCCGTCTGGCCATTGCGGAAGTCTGCGAAGTCAACTGAAGGAAATACTCCGCCTACTCTGGCGACGCCGCCCAGAATTTCTCGAAGGCCTCGGACCAGTCCCGGCCTTCCACCCGCCCGCGAGCGGCCGATCCCATCCGTTCGCGCAGGCCGGAGTCTTCCGCCAAGCGCCGGATGGCCGCGGCCAGTTCCCGGGCATCCAAGGCCTTGGTCACAAAACCATCCGCGCCGTGTTTGACCAAATCGCGGGGTCCCCCCATGTCGGAGACAATCACCGGCAAACGACTCGCCTGGGCTTCGATGATGACATTGCCAAAGGTGTCCGTCGTGCTGGGGAAGACAAAGAAATCGGCCGAGGCGTAGGCGGAGGCGAGTTCCTCTCCGTCCAAATAGCCGGTAAAAATCGCGTCAGGAAGAACCTCTTTCATCTCGGCCAGGTAGGGACCGTCGCCGACAAAGATTGGCCGGACGTTGACCGCGTCCCCCTTCAGAGAACGGAGCGCGCTGACGAGGGTATCGAGATTTTTTTCCTTGGAGATGCGTCCCACGAAGAGCATCCCGACTTCGCCCTCGCGAAGTCCCCGGGACCGCCAAAATTCCGGATCGCGTCGACTGGGATGGAAAAGCAGGGTATCGAGTCCGCGGGGAAGCAGCTTCAGGCGTTCGGCGGGGATGCCCCGGTCGATCCAGCATTTTCGATAGTCCTCCGAGTTGACATAGATGATGTCGAGTTGGCTGTAGAACCAATGCATGTAGTTCCAGGTCAAAGTCTCCATGAAGGAATCTTCGGTCAGGATGCGGACATATTGGGGGAAATCCGTATGATAAATCCCGACCGCCCGCAGCCCCAGCGTCTTGGCCGCAAACAAGGCGGTGAGCCCTACTGGTCCGGGAGTGCTGATAATGATCTCGGAATAATTTTCGCGAATGAGGTGTTCGAGAATGGAAAGCACCGGCGGAAAGCTCAGCCGCTGGAGCTCGTACTCCGGAAGTTCAAATTCGCCCACCGGGGGGAAGTTTTTCAGCGGAATCCCGTGATCGGAAATCTCCGAACGGCAGGTCATCACGGTCAGATCGTGCCCGGCGGCGACGCCTGCGGCAGTCATTTTACGAATCGTGGTGGAGACGCCATTGACATCTTCCAAGGTGTCGGTGAACCAGGCCCGCCGTTGGTTGCGGAGAAAATCCGGCGGCGTCCCCGCCAGCGTCCGGGTCATATCCTGTAGCCACTCGCGCTTCGGTTGACGCATGGCATGCACATAGGGACTCAAAAGCGCCATGATGGGCACGAGCGGGCTGATCGTCTGGATGCTCTCGATAAAGCGGGCCTTGGAAATCTGGGCAATAAATTGGGTAAAAAACCGAAACCCCAATTGATTGGCAATGAGGTTTGCCATCAAAAAGGCACGATGTTCCGGTTCCTCGACCCCAGAGGTCTCCCGGGCGAGGGCGGCTTTCACCTCCGGCTTGGAAAAATAGCCCGAGAGTTCCTTCCAGATGGAAGAATTCCCCGACAAAGCCATTTCAAAAATTTTTCCCGTGGCAATCCCCTGGGCCAAGAACCCGAGCTTTTCTCCCAAAGTGAATTCGGTCGGATTGCGGCCCTCCATGAAACGGGAAAAGGCCTTTTCCAACAATCCAGCAGCCGGATCATCGGATTTGACCGAAAAGCGGTCTTTAAGAAAGGAATAGGCGGTATTGTACGTCCCATGAGCGAGGGTGAGCGGGGTGCCGCCCTCTCCTCGGGCTCGGCAATCGCCGGCCCGGAGTTTGGCCAGAAAATCCTCAGGCGTCTTCGCGGCCGTCGTCACTTCGGTCCAGGCCCGTGCGGGATAGATGCCCCCATGGTCGTCCGAACCTCCGGTGAAAACTTTTCGCCAAGGTTCGTCATGGGTGGGTTGAAGACCGGTCCGGCTGACAAAACGCTCAATGGTTTGCGGCGTCAACGCTTCCAACCCAAAACGCGCCGCCTGCCCGAGCCGATCATGGTAGCGACCATTGATGCCCTCAAAATGTCGAAACAAAAGCACCAGTTTTTGCAAATGGAGGGCCGTAAGCCGGTCGTTGGGAGAATGGAAGGGATGGGCTACCGCATGGGCCAGCGACTGCCCGGCGAGGTAAGACTGCAGCTCAAGGATGTTGCCGCGGGCGGCTTGAATCTCCCGATGCTGGGTCTCGGAATGCCCCCAAACGAGCAAATGGACCCGACATTCATCGTCGGGAAAACAGGTCGTGACCTCTTCGCCAAAGAATACCCCCGGCAGGTGAGCGATCTCCAAGCAACCGTCGATGGTGTCGTGGTCGGTTAGAGTAATAAAATCCATTCCCGCTCTACGCAAGTCGCGGTAGATCTGCTGCGGATCCGAATAGCTGGCAGGAAAATCGAGGCGGCGGAGCACCCAATCGGCAGCGCGGGTGCTATGATGAGAATGAATGTTAAGGTCGGCTCGCGGCATGGTGGCAATCGTCACTGGGCACGGAAATGCACCAGCCACTGGTCATAGGTCATCACCGTGCGCCCGGCAAGCATGGCGCCAATCAATTTCTGGATTTGGCTCCGAATGACTTTGTGATCCCAATCCGGCGGATGCAGGCCCACCCGCACGAGGGGATCGTTTGTCAGTCGAGCCGCCAAGAAGGCATTCCATCCCAAGCTGACCTGACGCCGCCAGCCGGAACGCACACTCCAGACCAGACTTTGCGAGTCCGCCACCCGGCCGGTTTCCAAATCTTTAAAATTTTTCAACCGGGTGGTGTAGGCAAATCCGGCCGTCTTCACCGCGCGCTCCGCCGCCTCACCCAGCAGCCACGCCGGAGCAATAAACCCCGTCGGAACAAACCCTGCCGCCCGAAAATCTTCCAGGCCCCGGGCCAATCGATCCCCCGCCGCAACCTCGGAGAGATCGTAGAATTCCCCCTCCCCCGCGGTATAATACTCGGTTATGAGATGGTCGCGGAGAGATCCCCCCACCTCTCCCGGTTTCTCCTCCGGGCCCCGACGGTGATGATAGCCGTGGAGGACGATTTCGTGCCCTGCCTCGGCCAATTTCCCCAGCCAGGCGCAAAAACCCTTGTCGGCGTTCATGGGGGCCCGGTGATGATGATTGGGAATAACCAACAACGAGGTCCGTGTCACCCCAAGGGCCGCGAGGTCGTCCAACATCGCGATCACCCGGTCGTGGGTGAGTGGACTGACGTCATGAATGGAGACCACAAGGGCCGTCGGTGGGGTTTGCATTTCGAAAAAGGATGTGTTACCGCTTACTGCTTACCAATGTCAGACGAAAATCCCAAGCCACAGAAAGAACCATCTCCAAACGGCGGAGGCGACCAACAAATGAACTGGCGGGGACTCATCCTGCTGGCCATCGGACTCGCCCTCATCGGCGGCGTTTTTATGTTCCGAGGCGGCAATCTCAATCAAACCGATGAGATCACCATGGGCAAATTCCTCACCCTGCTGGAGGAGAAAAAAATTCTCTCCGACGAAAAGCACCCGGTAGAAGTCGTGGTCGAAGAAGGCCGCAACACCCAGTATGTGAGCGGATCCTACAACAAAGGAAAATCGCCTGAGACCGGCGAGGAGATCATCGCGCAATTTCGCACGCCCATCTTCATGCCCTTCAATGGTCAGCAACTTGAGGAGGCCCTCGCCAAGGCCGGGATCACTGCGGCGGTGAAACCCGCCTCGAATTTGCTCGCCTCCGCCTTGGTCAGCTTCCTGCCCATCGCCTTGTTTTTGCTCATCCTTTACTTCTTTTTCCGGTCGCAAATCAAAATGGCCGGCCGCAGCGCCATGAGCTTCGGCAAAAGCAAGGCCCGGATGCTCTCCAAGGATAAAAACCGAATCACCTTCAAAGACGTGGCCGGCGTTCAGGAAGCCCGCGAAGAAGTTTCCGAATTGGTCGATTTCCTCAAAGATCCCAAAAAATTTCAAAAACTCGGCGGCCGCATCCCCAAAGGCGTCCTCATGGTCGGTTCTCCGGGAACGGGCAAAACCCTCATCGCCCGAGCCATCGCCGGCGAAGCGGATGTGCCTTTTTACTCCATCAGTGGTTCTGACTTTGTGGAAATGTTTGTCGGCGTGGGAGCCTCCCGCGTTCGGGACATGTTCGAGCAAGGTCGCAAAAATGCCCCTTGCCTCATCTTTATCGACGAAATCGATGCCGTCGGCCGCCATCGCGGACATGGCATGGGCGGCGGACATGACGAGCGCGAACAGACCTTGAACCAACTCTTGGTCGAAATGGACGGTTTCGACACCCAGGACGGCGTCATCATCATCGCCGCCACCAATCGGCCCGATGTCCTTGATCCGGCGCTCCTGCGTCCGGGCCGCTTCGACCGTGAAGTCACCGTCAGCCTCCCCGACGTCCGAGGCCGCGAGGAAATCCTCCAAGTCCACGCCAAAAAGGTGAAATTGTCGGCCAATACCGATCTGAGCATCATTGCCCGTGGCACCCCGGGATTCTCCGGCGCGGAATTGGCCAACTTGGTCAACGAGGCCGCTCTCATCGCCGCGCGCAAAGGACTCAAAGCCATCACCACTCTGGAGATGGAAGAGGCCCGGGACAAAGTCCGCTGGGGCCGCGAACGCCGCAGTCTGGCTATGAGCGACAGGGAAAAAACTTCCACCGCCTGGCACGAAGCGGGTCACGCCCTCGTCAGTGTCCTCCTCGAGCACACCGACCCTCTGCACAAGGTGACGATCATTCCTCGCGGCCGCGCCCTGGGCGTCACCATGTCCCTGCCCGAAGGCGACCAATATTCCTTCCATCGCAAGGAAGCCTATGACCGCATTGCCATGACGGCCGCCGGGCGCATTGCCGAGGAAATTTTCATCGAGGACTATTCCACCGGGGCCTCCAACGACATCAAGCAAATGACCCAACTCGCCCGCAAAATGGTTTGCGAGTGGGGCATGAGCGACAAACTCGGCATGGTCGAATACGGCGAGCACGAAGAACATGTCTTCCTTGCCCGCGACATGAACCGGGGACGCGACTACAGCGAAGCCACCGCCCAGGAAATCGACAAAGAGGTGCGCCGCATCGTTGATGAAGGATACGCCCGCGCCAAAGCGCTCATCACCACCCACACCGACAAAGTCAAAATCATCGCCGAGGCCCTCCTCGAATACGAGACCCTTGATGGGGCTCATATTAAAGACATTGTCGAGCATGGTGAAATGAAAGACCCGCCGCACAAGGAACAATCCCCTCCTCCGCTGCCGCCACCGCCGCCCAGCACCTCGGTGCCGGAATCGATCAAGCCAATCAAAGGAGATCTTCCTCCAGGCGGACTTGCCGCCCCGGCTCCCGCGTAGGGCCTCTGGACCTTAGTCTTCAAAACGGCAGCTGAACATTCTCCAAGCGGGGACGAGTTGCGGTCAAAGAGGAAGAGATCCGATAATAAACGTCTCAGGCCCGATCCCTCCGCGAAACCAGCCGCAGACATCCTGAGGTCACCCGGATCACAAGACGGAGCGAGGAAAACCGCTGCCCCGCTCGGACCGTTGGAGTCCCCGCTTTAGCCGGTCCGCACCCCGAGCCGCCTGAAGGCAGTACTCCAACATGGACTCATCGCAATTCCTCGGGATCAGGAGGTCTGAGCCGAGCTATCCTCCGCCAGCCGCGGGAGAGGCGGCCACCCCTCCCAAGCTCCGGACCGCCACGGATTCCAAAGCCGTGGTCGCATTTCCGATAGGGGCAAAGACGCATCCCCACGCTCCTTTGGTTTACACTTTTCGGAGGTGAGCCCAAAGCGCCGAATCTCCTCCGCTCTATTGACAGTCCTTGCCCCCTTCGACATACTTCTTCGCCCCGCAGCACCCGGCCAGCACCTAAACTTCACTCTTCTCTATGGATCAATTGGAAAAAATTCGCAATATCGCCATCATCGCCCACGTCGATCACGGCAAAACCACCCTCGTGGATCAGCTTCTCAAACAAGCCGGCACTTTTCGTGAAAATCAGAAAACCGACGAGCGGATGATGGATTCCATGGATCTGGAGCGAGAAAAAGGCATTACCATTCGAGCCAAGAACGCCGCATTCCGCTGGCAGGATTACCACGTCAATATCGTCGATACACCCGGCCATGCCGACTTCGGCGGCGAGGTGGAACGCATCATGAAGATGGTGGACGGCGTTTTGCTCGTGGTCGACAGCCACGACGGCCCGCAGGCGCAAACCAAATTCGTCCTCCGCAAGGCCCTGGAAAACGGCCTCAAGCCCTTCGTGGTCATCAATAAGATTGATCGCGAAAATGCCCGCCCGCACAAGGTCCTTGATATGGTTTTCGGACTCTTTCTCGAGCTGAACGCCACCGACGAGCAACTCGACTTCCCTCATATCTACGCCAGCGCCAAGGCCGGATACGCGAAACGAGAGTTGGTCGATCCCAGCGACAACATGACCCCGCTCTATGAGGCCATCGCCTGGCATATGCCGGCGCCGAAAAAATCCGAAGTCGAATTCTTTCAGTTCCTCGTTTCGAACCTCGACTACAGCGACTATCTCGGCCGGATCGCCTACGGCCGCATCGTCAGTGGTCGTGTCAAACTAGGCGAAAGCACGGTCTGCTTCCACACTGACGGCAGTAAAACCCGCGCCAACATCACCGCCATCTTCAGTCACGAAGGCTTGGAGAAAGTCCAGGTCGAGGAAGCCCACGAAGGCGACATCGTCGGTCTGACCGGATTTGAAGACGTCTTCATCGGCGAAACCATTTCCGACAATGAAGACCGCGCCGCCCTTCCCTTCGTCCACATCGATCCTCCCACGATCACGATGAAGATCTGCGTCAACGATTCCCCTCTGGCCGGACGCGAGGGCAAGTTGCTCACCGCCCGTCAGATCAAAGATCGCCTCGTCAAAGAAACCCGCACCAACGTGTCGATCTCCTTTGCCGACACCGACGTGGCCGGACATTTCGAAGTCAAGGCCCGTGGCGAAATGCAAATCGCGGTTTTGGTCGAGCAAATGCGCCGGGAAGGCTTTGAGATTCTGGTCTCCCGTCCCGAGGTCATTTTTATACGTTCCGAAGACGGATCTCTCCTCGAGCCGCTGGAAACTCTCTTCGTCGATGTCCCCCCCGACGATCTCGGCGCCGTTCTCCAATCCCTCGCTGGCCGGAAGGCGGAGATCACCAACATGGAGCACAATCCCCACAACGTGCTCGTCGAGGCGATCCTCCCCACCCGAGGCTTGATCGGGTTTGAAACCGATCTCACCAACTTGACCAAAGGACACGGCATCGCCAGCCATCTCTTCAAAGAATACGCGGCGCACAAGGGCGATATCCCCAGCCGTGGCAAGGGCGTCTTGGTTTCGATGGAAGGCGGCATCAGCATGGCTTATGCCCTCGTCACGATCCAAGAACGGGGCCGTCTTTTCATCGGGCCTCAAGTGGAAATTTACGAAGGAATGATCATCGGGGAAAATGCCCGACCTGATGACATGCCGGTCAATCCCTGCAAAGCGAAAAAACTCACGAACATGCGCAGTCAAGGCGACGGCAAGGGCATCTCCCTTTCTCCGCCCATCCTCATGACTCTGGAACGCAGCCTCGAATACATCGCCACCGATGAATACGTGGAAGTGACGCCCAAGAGCCTACGCTTGCGGAAAAAGATCCTCGACGCCAACGCCCGCAAGCGCGCCGCCAAATAGGTCCAATGACCAATGACCAATGACCAATGACCAATGACCAATGACCAATGACCAACGTCCAAAGCCCTGTGTCCGGTCGTCGCCCAAAGGTTCTGCTTTCCCCAACGCAGGATCCGCTGCAAAACCCTTTCGCCGCGCTCAGCGCCGAGGGGTTGCCGGAAGGATCTCTCGTCGAACCCCCAAAGGCCGCCAGCGAAAAGCCTTCGCGGCGGCCTCGGGTCGTCCTTCGCCGTGAAAAGGCGCAGCGAGGCGGAAAGACCGTCGTGGTTATCAGCCAGATCCCAACCCATCTCTCTCCCCCGGAGATCACCAATCTCCTCCATGCCGCCAAGAAGGCTCTGGGATGCGGAGGCACCGCACAGGGTCGTGAAATTGAACTCCAGGGAGACCAACCCGATCGGGTGCGTACCTTTCTCGAAGGTTGCGGTTTTACCGTGGGAGGCGTGTGATTTCTTTAAGCCCTAAATGCTGACTGGGGAAATTTCCCGTTTGCGCCCGGGCTCTCGATACTATAATTCGTCTCTCATGGCGCGCCGCAGAAAATCCTCCATCAAACCCCTTTGGTTCCTTCTGGCCGGAGGACTCCTTTTATTTGCCATCGTCGGATCGCAAGTTTTTATCTCCTCTTCCTCCACGCCCTATCGGACCACGCCCGAACTGGACGTCCAGGCCTACATGGACAATGCCAACAGCCTGCGCGGAAACGTCTATCGGATCGAAGGAGAGGTCAATGAATCGCTGGCATGGTCTCCGACTTCAGGACGGCTCATCGCCGTCAGCGTCCAATCCGGCGACGAGGTTCTGCCCGTTCTCGTCACCACCGAATTCAACAGCATTAACATTCAGAAGGGCCAGGTCTTCGTCTTCCTCCTTGAAGTGGATGACAAGGGGATCCTCCGAACCAAGAAATTGATCAAAGCATGAGCCACCGCTTCCTTTCCACGCTTCTTCCCATTCTGGCGACGATGACGACCGTCTTCGCACAAGGAGGGCTCGAGCCGGCCCCAGCCGCTCCCACCCAGTCTCAAGCAGCCCCCGCGAACTCGAACGCAGCCCCGGAGAAATCCAATGCCGGGAATTCCAGCTTTCTCGGCAAGGACATGCCCATGTTCAACCCTGGAAGCGAGATCGTGACTTGGGATGGCAAGAACTGGAACATCAACAACAATCGACTCTTCGAAGCCCGCTTCGAAAAATATCTCAGCGCCCCAGCGGCGGACTCGGAAGCCTACAAAGCCTACCAGGCCATCCTTGAGCAGATCATGGACAAGCTGGCTCCGACCTCGGTGACGCCCAAATCCACGGATGAGGCCTTCCAGCTTCTCGCCACGGCCTCCGAATATCCCGGAGACGCCAATCTCTGCGATGCCATTGCCTACCAAGTTTATTCCTCCTGGCTGGCCAAGAACAACATGGATCGAATGCGGGCCGCCAATGAAGGTCTGGAAAAGGAGAAGAAGCGCCTGGAATGGAATGCCATGATGACGGCGGAAGGCTCGGCCTTGGAAGGGCCAAGCAGCAAAGGAGCCGAAGCCGCCCAACAATGGAAAAAACAAGTCCAACTCAAACGAGACATGGAAATGCAGCCGCTCATCACCCGGCTGGCCGAAGTCCAAGCCCTCTTGAAAACCAATCAACTCAAGCGTGAAGTCGCCGCCCTCCAGATCAAAATCGAATTCCAAGCCTTGATCGTGCAGCATTTTTTTCAGCGCCGTTTCCAACACGCCATCATCGGCACCCGCTTTTATCGAAATGTTTTTGCCGATGGGGACAGCCAGCTTCGGGTCGGCGAGGACGCCAAGAGCCTTTTCGCCAAGACGACTGGGCTTCCTCCCACCATGGGCACGGTCGATTCTCTGGCCAATGAAGTCATTCGCGATGTTCAGGAAGGCGTCCAATCCTTCAAGTTCCTCCTCGACCAGGATGAATTACAAAGTGCCTCCAAGCGATTGGCGGAGGCATTCATCCTCGGGGAATATCTGCCTCAAATTCGCACCCTCGACCGCAAAGACAAACGCCGAGCTCTCGCCTTCGTCCAAAAATCGAATCAGTTGATCAGTGCGATCGAAGTGAAGGACTACACCCTGGCCGAAAAACTCGTCGCCGAAATCAACGAGTCGGCCAAGGACACCGACACCTCAAAACCGACCGCAGCGATCGAAACGGCCCGGCAGGTCTCCGCCATGCACATCGCCAAAGCTCGCAATGCCGCCGTGAGCGGAGACAAGAACACCTTGGAAACCGAATTAAAAGCCGCCACCGAAATCTGGCCTCGCAACCCAGCCCTTTCCGAAGTTTCCTCGATGATTTTCCAACAGGCCGACGAACAATCCCGCGCTTTGGTTGATTTTGACCAGCTTCTGAGCCAGAAAAATCATCGCCAGATCTTCGACGACAAGATGCGCTTTATCGCAGCAACCGCCATGTATCCGGAAAAACAGGAAGAACTCAGCCAGGTACTCGACGAGGTTCAAGTCATCGAAACCGCCATTATCCAGGCCCAAGAAATCGAAAAACAGGGCGATCAGGCGGGAGCGTGGGAAAGCGCGGAACGCACATTTCGCAATTTCCCTAACGACAATAAGTTAAACCAACTCAGAGCCAACCTCACTATCCAGGCAGCAGCCTTTGTCCAAGCCATCCAGCAGGCGGAAAAACTGGAAAACAACGACCAGCCCGGGTCCAGTTTGGCTTGGTATCTGAAAGCTCTCCATAAGTATCCGCAGAGCCAGTTTGCCCACGATGGGATTGATCGCCTGACCAAAAAAATCCTCCCCGACGCCACATGAACCTCCCTCCGGCTTCCCGGTCCCACCAAGCCCTACGTTGCACGATTGCGTAGCTCAAATTAGATTTAGGCTGTGAAAATGCGCCTTTTCATCGCCATTTTGGCAATCTTTCTCGGTCATCCCGGAAGTGCGTTTTGCAATATTTCCGAGGCGAAGTTGCTCAAAGCGATCGCAACGTTAATTAGCCAACCCAATTCTTCCGCCGCCCTAACCTCCGGACGGGTTATTCTCGAATTTGCAGAATCCTCTCCAGACTATAAAATCAAGATCAGCCTAGGCTACTTGCCTTGGGCCGACAACCGCGACCTTCCCGACGGAAGTCAAATCCTGCTCGCCGCGTTCGTGGCGGGAAACCTGCAGGAACAAATCCGTAAAGGCTCGTCCAAGCCAGAGCCCTATGCCGGCACTCTCGCCGTGATTGAAGTTTATCAGAAAGTTTCGCGGAAGCGGCTCAGTTTCAAAATCTCCCAGGTCGAAAATTTTATCGCCATGGAGAAGCGGGGCGTCCTGCGTGCTCATATTGAATCCCTCAGGCCCTAGAATCGTGGCTCGCCGCCGCCCCCTGATTTTCCACTGGACAAATCTCCTTTCCATGAATACTTTTGGACCATGAACAAATTAGCTGCACCAGCGGCCATTCTTGCCCTCTTAATCCTTGGACAGCCAAAAGCGGAAGCCGTCATTGTTGTTGCCGCAGATTATCCGATCGCGGGAGAATCCGCAGAAACGGGACAAGCTGCGAGTAAATCGCAACTTTCCGAACTGATCGGACTGTACAACAACGATGTCGCGCTCCTCATTAATCCCACCGAAAATTTTTCGCAGGCCATCAAAGACGCGGTGGCCGATCCCGCGATCGAAAAAGAATTGCTTCAGCTGGCCTTGGCCAATTCCGATCAGCTGACCTTGCAATCCTTGAGCGCGGCCGTCAGTGACATGGTCGCGGCCGCACCGCAAAATGCCCACATCATTATGGCCTCGGCCATCGCCATGTTGTCTAACCTTCCCGGAGGAGATTCTCCTGCCAACAACATCACGCTGGCTCAAACGGCGCTGCTGGCGATTTCTCCAACCGAGGAGAAGGGAGCGGACTATGCCGCTTTAGTCATCGGCGTGGCCGCCAAAGGCCAGAAACCAGCCGAAGCCGCGCGGACCGTCATTGCGCTGCGAGCCTTTGCCTCCTCCGGCCTGTCCCCCGAACGACAGGTTGCCACGACCTTAGCGCTCGACAAAGCCTTGGTTTCCGAGGGAGTCCTCCAAGTCACCACGGCCACTCCGGAATTCAGCACCTTAGCGCAAGCTTTTGCCACCACCCCTCCCCCGAACGATAGCGAATTTTCCGGCGATCAAGGGGCAATAACGACCGGTGGTGGAGGTTTTGGCGGATCCAGTGGCGGAACCGGAAATAATTCCGGCCAACAAACCCCGACTCCTACCCCAACACCCGCCCCGACACCCGCTTCTTAAGACGGACGGGAAAAGCCCGAGACCCTCGCTTCGGGCTCGTTTTTGTCGCGTTGCCGGGAGGTTAAGGCGCGGTAAAAGATAAAGGTAACAAAAGGTGGCGGTGGCGTTTTAGCCTCTGGCAAGTGGCGACGAGCGAGAATCGCCCAAGCACTCTGCGACTGAAGAGCACCGCCGCCAGGGACCAAAAGAACAAGTCAAATGGCGCCTTTATTTGCAGTGCCTAACTCCGCTAAAGACGCAATCTTGCGCCACGCTTCCAGCTCGCGGTCCGACGGGTTCTTTGGGAGCATGACGTTAACCACGGCATAGAAATTGCCCCTCGCTCCGTCTTTTTCCGGCAGCCCCTTTTGGGAGATCCGAAACTGCCGTCCATTTTGCGTTCCGGCGGGCACATGCAATTTCGCCCGCCCGTCTAAGGTAGGAATCTCCACATCGCAACCCAACACCGTTTGGTGCACGGGAATCTCTAGATCGTAGAAAATATCTGAGCCCTTGACCTCCAACTCTGGATGTTTTTGAAATTTAATCCGAAGGAAGAGGTCCCCGGCCGGACCACCACCCGACCCGGCCCCGCCCTGTCCGGCCAACCGAATCCGCTGACCTTCCCGCACCCCTTTGGGGATCTTAACCGTATAAGTCTGCACTTTGCCGGAATCTCCACGGCGAAAAGAGATTTGCCGATCCGATCCCCGCAGGCCTTCCTCCAAGGTCACCATGACATCGGCCTCGACATCCTGACCCCGAGCCGAGCGGCCGGCTTCATAGCCGGAAAATCCCCCACCTTCTCCAGAAAATCCCCGACCGCGGCCGCCTTGGGATCCAAAAAGATGCTCAAAAAAGTCACTATATCCGGTGCCCCCGAAATGGAACTCGGTCCCTCCATCTCCATATCCACCGCCCTCGGGGAAACCCTGGGACCGTCTCCGGCCACCGCCTCCGGAAGGAGCTCCGCCCTGCTCCCAATGGGCTCCGTATTCGTCGTATTTCGAGCGCTTCTCCGGATCACTCAAAACCTCATACGCCTCATTCAATTCTTTGAATTTTTCCTCGGCAGATTGTTTATCTTCCGCCGTATCGGGGTGGAATTTTCGTGCCAGCTTCCGGAAGGCGCTTTTAATCTCTTCGGGAGCGGCCGACTTTGACACTCCGAGGGTCTCATAGTAATCACGAAATTGGGCGGGCATATCGGCATACCAATAACAAGTTCTGGAGAATTTCACCGAAAAATTATCCCCCGCCATTCAATTCCTGTTCAACATCCCATTCCCGGATAAACTTTTTCTATCATGCTCGACATCCGCTTCCTCCGCGAAAACCCTGATTCCGTCAAACAACGTCTCGCCCAACGCGGAAGTGAATTCTCGGAGACCCTCGATGCCATTCTCGCCTTGGACGCCGAACGTCGCGCCGCAGAAACACGTTTGCAAACCCTCCAGGCCGACCGCAAACGGCTGAGCAAAGAAATTGGACGTTTCCGCGGCCAGGGGCAGGACACCTCGGCCCTGGAGGACGAAGTCAAATCTGGAACCAAAGCCATGGAGGATCTTGCCCATCAAAGCTCCGAGGCAGAGAACCAACAACGGGCCCTCCTGCTCGGTCTCCCCAATCTGCCTCTGGATTCCGTGCCCGCAGGCCAGGATGCCAGCCAAAACCCGGTCCTGCGCACCTGGGGCGAAAAGCCGGTTTTGGAAAACCCTCAAGATCACCTCGCGATTGCGGCGCGTTTGAAGCTTTTGGATTTCGACCGAGCCACCAAGATCAGCGGCAGCGGATTCGTTTGTTACCTCGGCCAGGGGGCCCGCCTCGAACGCGCCCTGGCTAATTTCCTGCTCGATCTCCATACCGGCCCCCATGGATACACGGAAGTGCAGCCCCCACTCGTGGTCAAACCCGAGGCCCTCATTGGTACCGCCCAACTTCCCAAATTTGCCGATCAGCAATATCGCTGCGAATCAGACGACCTCTATTTGTTGCCCACGGCGGAAGTTCCGGTGACCAATCTCCATCGGGAGGAAATCCTTCCTCTTGCCGCCCTCCCGGTCAAATACGCCGCCTTCACCCCCTGCTTCCGCCGCGAGGCGGGCTCGGCCGGCTTGGGCACGCGGGGCCTCATCCGTCTGCATCAATTTGACAAGGTCGAGTTGGTCAAAATTTGTCTTCCGGAAAACTCTGCCAGCGAACTTGAATCGCTCACTGCCGACGCCGAAAAGGCCCTGCAAACCCTGGGACTCCATTATCGGGTGATCGAACTCTGCACCGGCGATCTCGGGTTTGGGGCGGCCAAAACCTATGACATCGAAGTCTGGTCCCCGGGACAAAATGACTATCTGGAGGTTTCCAGTTGCTCGAGCTTTGGAGATTTTCAATCTCGACGAATGAACCTGCGCTTCAAGGGCGCTGATGGTAAAAACCGGTTTTGCCACACCCTTAATGGCTCCGGCACCGCGCTGGCCAGGTTGTATGTCGCCATTTTGGAAAGCGGGCTCCAGCCGGACGGCTCGGTTCGGCTCCCCGAACCTCTCCACCCCTATTTCGGCGCACCTTCGATTGAGTGATTTTATTCATAGTCTTCGCACCGCCCTCAGTGCGCATCCCCCGCGCAGAAAATACCTGATCGGCGTTTCCGGCGGCCGGGATTCCCTCGTCTTGCTTCACGCCTTGGTGAGCCTCGGCTACCGCAAGCTTGTCGTCTGCCACCTGAATCATGATCTACGAGGGAAAGAAAGCCGGGCCGACGCCGCCCTGGTGCGACGCCGGGCCCACTCGCTCAAACTACCCTTCGAAACCACCCGGGCCTCCACCGCCCAGGTCGCCAAGGACACGAGAAAATCGATCGAACTGGCCGCCCGGGATCTCCGGCTCACCTTCTTTGCCCGCTGCGCCCGAACCCATCGTTGTGCGCGCCTTTTCCTCGCCCACCATGCGGACGATCAAATCGAGACCTGTCTTTTCAATTTTTTGCGTGGTGCCGGTGCCGCTGGCCTTGCCGGGATCAAACCGACGTCCCAAGTCGGTCCGCTCACCATTATCCGTCCCCTCCTCCAGGTCTCGGGGGCGGACATCGCCTTCTTCGCAAAAACCCATCGTCTCACTTGGCGGGAGGACGCCAGCAATATCGATCCCGCCCATACGCGAAACCGGCTCCGACACGAAATCCTTCCCGTCTTGGAGCGCGTGATGACAACAAACTTCCGCACCTCGATTTTGCGCGCCGCCGAAATCCTTCGGGAGGAAGAAGCTTGGATGGACTCGCTCGTTCCTCCGGTTCCCGCCCGCCTCGTCACCCGGGACCTCATGGCCATGCCCATCGCCTTGCGCCGTCGCTTGGTCCGTCGCTGGTTGGTCCAGCAGCAAATTTTCGAACCGGGTTTTGAGGAAACCGAGCGCGTACTTTCGCTTCTCAACGACGGCTCCGGTCCGGCCAAAATTAATTTGCCGCAGGGCCACCATGCCCGCCGCCGAACCGGGGAAATCTTTTTGGAGCGAAATCCGAGCCAACCGATTCTGAAAAAACTGCCATGACCCTAAAAACGGCAGTTGAGAGTTGATGGTTGGATATCAGTGGCATATGCCGTTAATTAGATTCGCCTGCTAGGTGATCGACGTGATTCGCTCTCAGTTGCTCATTCTCTTTCACTCAACTATCAACTGCCGTTTTTAGGATGACCTTTTCCCATGCCTTACGGCGCGCCGGTCAAGCCGCCCGGGCCAATTTTCTGCCTGGTCTCCTGCTTCAGATCCTGCTTCTCATCTTTCTGGGGCTCTACCTGGCGCATGAGGGCACCCGCCAGGTGCTCTTTCAAGTCGCCGACCTCAAGCAGGAAGCCGGCTACCTCTTTGCCTTCGTTTCCTATGTCTTGTCCGCGGCAGTCCTCCCGGAGTTGCTCCGCATCGGAATCTTTCAAAAAGGAAGCCCCACCAAGCAAAATTTCTACAATTTTCTTTCCTCCGCGCCGGCCTGGGGTGCGATGGGAATCTTGGTGGACGCGTTTTACCGGCTCCAGACGCTGTGGTTTGGCACCGGAAATGATGCGGGAACTATCCTCATCAAAGTGGTGGTCGATCAGCTGATTTTCAGCCCCTTTGTCGGCAACGCCCTGATGATTGGATATTTCTCCTGGAGAGATTCAGGGTTTCGCCTCTCGGCCCTGAGAAAAATCTTCAATCGGGATTTTTTCCCTGAGCGCATCTTTCCCGTCCAGGTGGCGGGCTGGTGCATTTGGATCCCCGGAGTTTCCCTCGTCTATTTCATGCCCTCGGAGCTGCAAATCCCGGTCGCCTCGCTGATTCAGGCCTTTTGGGTTCTTGTTTTCACCATGCTCAACCGGGCCAGGCTCACTGCGGAGCCTTCTTCCCGCTAAAACGGGCACTCTGATGAGCAAACAGATCCAGCGTCCGCGCCCGGGCCTCGGCATGGTCAACCATTGGCCGCGGGTACTTTGAAGCCAACCGAGCGCCTTCGACGGGAGGATGGAAAAAATTTGCCACCGGGAGATCCCGCAATTCAGGCACCCATCGGCGGATGTATTCTCCATTCGAATCGTGCCTGGAAGCCTGCGTCCAAGGGTTTTGAATCCGAAAATAGGGAGCGGCATCCGCCCCCGTTCCCGCACACCATTGCCAACCCCCATTGTTACTGGCGATCTCTCCATCAGTCAGAAGCTGGAGAAAGAACTTTTCTCCCCACCTCCAGTCCACCTGAAGATCCTTGGTCAAAAACATGGCGGTCACCATCCGAACACGATTGGCCATAAATCCGGTAGCCTGCAGTTCGCGCATCCCCGCATCCACGAGAGGAAACCCGGTCTCGCCGGATTGCCATCGCATCAAAGAGGCCTTGGTGCCCGGCCAGGACATTCCACGAAATTTTTCCTGAAATTCCCACTCCAGCACCTCTGGGAAATGCCAGAGGATCTGGCTGTAAAATTCCCGCCAGATCAATTCGCTCACAAATTTCTCCACCCCTGCCCGCTGAGCGGCCGGCCATTGCTCCCGGCAAGATTCGCAGTCCGAAAAAATCTCCCGAATGGAGATCAGCCCGTGACGCAAGTCTTGGGATAATCGGGAGGTTCCCTCCGCAGCCGGGAGATCCCGGGAATCGCTATAGGCTGAGATCCTCTCCGCCAAAAACCGCCGCCATCTTTGACGGGCCGCGCCTTCGCTGGCCTCCAGACCAGCCGAGTTCCGTGGCAACCCCCAACGCGATAATTTTGGTCGCGGCAGCGAGGAGATGTCTTTGGGGGTCGCCAGGGCTCGCGGAGCCGGCCGCAGCCTCGGCTTGTCGAGCTTCGTCCAAGCCCGTGCATAGGGGGTAAAGACCCGATAGGGAGCCCCGGAGGCATTGAGAACCTCCTCCCGCTCGTGCAAACAAACGTCTTGAAAACCCCCTACGGCAATTCCTAACTCCCGACCAAGTTGCTCCAGTCGTTTTTCGATCTCTCGCCCGTGGGGATCGGGATCCCGGTTGAAATAAACGGCCTCGGCGTGAGCCTCCTTGATCACGCCAGCCAGCGCCTCAATCGGGTCCCCCTCTCGAAAGATGAGTCTTGATCCCAACGCTCGCAAGCCCTCGTCAAGGGCTCCCAATGCATCGCAAAGAAATTGCTGTCGGTGGGGCCCGGTCCATCCATGAGTTCCCTGCCATTGGCTCAAGACATAGACAGGAACAACCTCCCGACCTGCATCGGCGGCTGCGGCCAGGGCCGAGTTATCGTGGAGCCGAAGATCCCGCCGAAACCAGTGAACAATGCGCGACAAGGTTTTACCTCGTTGGTGAAAGGAGTGGGACCGCCTGCGAACCCCTCCGTGGAATTCTCAGACGATCCCCCCCAATCTCCGAAGATTTTAGTTGGCGATTAAGGCTTCCACACCAGGGCGCTCTTTCTTACCCAAGGCGCGCCGCAATTTGAGAATCGCAATGTTTTGCACCTGACGGATTCGCTCCCGGGTCACCCCGAATGCCCCTCCCACCTCCTCCAAGGTTTGAGGGTTTTTGCCGTCGAGGCCAAAACGCGAGTTGATAATCCGACGTTCCCGTTCATCGAGCACCTCAAGGAGGTCGCCCACTTCATCACGCAGGTCCTTGTCCCGAAGCGTCTCAAAGGGATCATTGGCTTCCGCATCGCCCACCATATCACCGAACTGGGTCGAATCATCGTCTCCGATCGGCTGATCTAGGGAGGCGGGCCGGATCGCCGCTGTTTTCAGCAGGGTAATCTTCGTCGCCGAAAGCCCGATTTCCTCGGCCAATTCTTCATCGGAAGGTTCCCGTCCCAATTCCTCGGTCATTTGGGCCGCCACACGTCGCACTTTGGAGATTTTGTCTACCAAGTGAACAGGAAGGCGGATAGTTTTGCTTTGATTGGCCAGAGCGCGTTTGATGGATTGTTTGATCCACCAAGCCGCATAGGTGCTGAGCTTTCCACCCTTGAGGGGGTCAAAGCGTTCCACCGCTTTCATTAAACCAATATTTCCCTCGGAAATAAGATCCAAAAGCGGGAGTCCAAAATTCCCGTAATCACGGGCAATCTTGACCACCAGTCGGAGATTGCAGCTCACCATCTCCGCCCGGGCCTTTTTGTTGCCTTTCTTGATCTTCCTCGCCAAGACCACCTCTTGCTCTCGGGTCAAAAGCGGGAACTTTGCAATCTCTCTCAAGTAGAGCTGAAAGCCTGTGTCGCTGTCTTCCATTGCCATGATTTTATTTTCCTTTCCTTCGCTTTTCTGCCGAAACGGACTCCCGGCGCCATTTGTTTATTTAATGGGGTTAGCAATTAGACACAGGGGCGATGCAGATGTTCAAATAAAACTGCTCCCGAGCCAAAAATCGGCAATCAATTTAATCAAGATACTTATTATAAACTATTTGCACCGAGCTATTTTCCGCTAAAAACATTCTTCCGATCAGCCCGCTTCCAAACCACGACCCGCACGGGGCTTGTTTCCGCTCCCTAATCCCACTAGATTGCCCTCGATCCGTGCGGACAGAGTGACCTCACCCTTTTCAACCATTTTTCTATGCGCATCATTGTCACCGGCCTGATTGGCCAATACGCCTTTGGCGGTGTCACCTGGGACTATATCCAATACGTCCTCGGTTTCCGCGCGCTCGGACATGATGTTTGGTACTTGGAAGACTCCGCCAATTGGGCCTACGACCCGGTCAAACAAGAACCCAGTGCGGATTGCTCGCACAATGTCAGCTATCTCGAGCGCATTATGCGGGAGTTCGACTTGGGCGATCGCTGGATCTATCGCAATGAACCCGACGGTAGCTACCACGGCGTGGCCAACGAAAAAACCGCAGAAAAAATTTTGGCTGAGGCCGACGTTTTGGCCAATGTCTCTGGGGCTTGTTGGCTGCGACCGGTCACCGCAGCCATCCCGAGAAAACTTTTTCTGGATGGGGATCCAATGTTCACCCACATCAAGCTCGCCGGAGGATCCCGCGACTACCTCGACCGGGTCCTCGCCCATGAGAGCCATTTCACTTTCGGACTCAATGTGGGACAACCCAACTGCCATCTCCCCCTCAACGGCTTGCACTGGAAACCCACCGTCCAACCCATCGCGCTGGAGTGGTGGGAAAAGACGCTCATGCCATCCAACGCCTGTCACACCGCCGACGGCGCCTGGACCACGGTGATGAACTGGGCCAGCTACAAACCGGAGGAATTTCAAGGCGAGACTTACGGTCAAAAGGATCTCGAATTTCTCCGCTTCAGCGAGCTTCCCACCAAAACCTCGGAAAAATTTGTCCTCGCCATGGGCCAGGGGCCCGGACGCAACCGGCCGACCGAACGGCTGGAAGCCTCGGGCTGGACGATCATAGAACCGGATATCCACCTGCCCGACTATGCCAGCTATCACGATTTTCTTTCCCACAGCAAGGCCGAGTGGAGCATTGCGAAAAACGGCTATGTGAAATCCCACAGCGGTTGGTTCAGTTGTCGCAGCGCCTGCTATCTCGCCGCCGGCAAACCGGTGGTGGTGCAAGATACGGGCTGGAGCGATCATCTTCCCTCGGGGGACGGCGTCCTCGCTTTTCGGACCGAAGACGAAGCGGTCGCCGCGATCGAATCGGTGGCCAAAAACTACGACCACCACTGCGAAGCAGCCCGCACCTACGCAAAAACCTACTTTGACGCGGCCACCGTTTGCGCCGAGATTCTGGAATGAATAGCCCAGCATCCACTCACAAACCCGACTTGAGCCAGGCGGCGCTCTTGCTCGTCGGCCATGGCTCGACCCTCAATCCCGACTCCAGCGCGCCCACCCAGGAACACGCCCAAACCCTCCGCCAGCGGGGAATCTTTGCCGAAGTGCACACCTGCTTTTGGAAGGAAGATCCGTCCCTGCGGGAGGTCCTGCGGATGGTGGAAAGCGACGAAATTTATGTCGTGCCGCATTTCATCAGTGAGGGCTATTTCACCCGCACGGTGATTCCCCGTGAATTGGAGCTAGATGGTGCCATCACCCAACGCGACGGTCGCACGATTAAATATTGTCTCCCGGTGGGCAGCCACCCCCTCATGACCGACGCCCTTTTGCATCGGGCCCGGACCGTCGCCCCCGGGGTCCCTCCAGAGGAAACAAGCCTCTTCATCGTCGGCCATGGCACCGGCCTGAATGACAATTCCGCCCGCGCCGCCAAAGACCAAACCGCCCAAATCCAGGCCCGAGGAAAATATGCCGAAGTCATTTCCGCCTACATGGAAGAAGCACCCCTGATCTCGGATTGGGACAAACTTTCCACCCAGCCCCATGTTGTCGTGGTGCCATTTTTTATCGCCGACGGGCTCCACAGCTATGAGGACATCCCGGTTCTGCTTGGGTTGGAAACCGAGGGCGGAACAGCCGCCTCCCAATCCGAAGTCTTCCGACACAATCCGCGGGAACTCCGGGGTCGCCAACTCTATTACGCCAGCGCCATCGGCAACGATCCCCTCATGGCGGACATCATTGTCGATCAGGTCCGGGATTTTAAAACTCCGCTCGAATAGCTAAAGCTCCCACCTTTGTTTTCCGGGTCGTCGAAAAATTCCTCCCTCACGACGGTTGAGGCCTTGCCTCTTGAGGCAAGGAATTTTTGACCACGGCCTCCGACGTCATCGGCATGAGAACATTTTTGGGACTAGCAACGTTCCTGATTCGCAAAGCCTGAACCCCCTTCCCAGAGAGTCACCGACGGCTTCGCTTTCCCCGTTGCATCCAGAGGGTCTCGGATCCATGGCCGGGGGGGAAATCCGGCTGCGGGGGTTGCCGGTGAAAATTCATTTTGCCGCGGGCGACCCGGGCGGCCATGGAACGCAGCTTCTCCGCCCGCAAGGTGGAACAATTTGTCGAAAGGAGAAGACAGGCATCAGGAGTCGCGCAAGTTAGGGCCAGAGCAACGAGGTCTTCAAAATCATGGGCCGCTCGAAACGCTTTGCGGGAACCGCTCCGGCCAAAGGTCGGAGGATCGAGAATAATAACATCAAAAGGCCCCGTCTCATCGCGAGCCAAGCGGGGCAAAGTCGCGAGCACGTCTCCGACCAGAAATCGGTGACCGACCGGATCAAGGCCATTGAGTTCAAAATTTTTCCGTCCCCGGTTGAGGGACGATTTGGAAAGGTCGATGCTCACCGTCTCCGCACCGCAAGTGGCCGCCGCAACCGAAAACGCGCAGGTGTAGGAAAAGGTATTGAGGACCCGCTTCGGCGACAGCAACCGCAAGTACCGGCGGTTTGTCCTTTGATCACAAAAGAGGCCGGTGGAATATCCAATGGCAAAATCCACTTCGTAGAGTAATCCGTCTTCCTTCACGATTTCGCTGGTGGGGCGTTCCGGGTCTCCGCGGAAGAGATGAAGTTGATCGGTTTCGCGGGGCTGGCGGACCAATTGGCGCAAATAAATGCGCTCCGTGGCCAGACCGGCCGGCGTGATCCAGGCGTCAAGTGCCCCCACTAAAGCTTCGCCTTGGACTCGATCTCTGGCCGAGATCACGACCGTGCTGCCGAAACATTCCATCCAAGCATCGCGGCCCGAGCAAATCCGGAACGCGTTGGTGCCCTCCGCTTCCAACGCGCCAACCAAGGCGGGGTCCAGCCACTTCATGGCGTGGCCGCTTCCGTTTCACTTTGGACGGGAGGAAGAGGCGGCATGGGGGCGTCCAAGTTATCGGCAATCGCCCGCAACAACTCGTATTCCCGCAAGTCCACCACCCCATCATGCGTGACGGTTTCGCGACAAGCTTTTAGAACGGTGCGTTTGACATCGGGTGAGGACTGGGCCAGCCGGTCCAGTCCCGCGTCGATGGCGGCCAGGTCGCAGGCTTCCCCCCGGGTCAGTGAAGACTTCACCAGAAGCTCCCGCACCCCAGCGGCAAAAGCCTCATCCCGAGCCACTGGGTCGTCGTTCCCCAGCACCGCCAGCCCCGTCAGGAGCGCGCCCACATCGGGGAGCAGCGGGACGATCCCGCGATACTTTACCTTGGGTCCGGTGGACTTGGAAAAATACAGCTCCAAATGGCGGAGGAGGGACTTTTGCAAAGCGTATTCAAAGAGATGAATCCGCTGATCGCTTTCCACCAGGTGGCGAACATTGGCGCGAAAGGCCTTGTATTGATCCGGGGAAAGCTGACGCAGCGTGGGCATGACCAGATCGACCAGAGGCAGGCGCTGGTCGGGCGCAATTTCATTCCGACGGGCAAAAAGCGTCATCATCTCGCGACGCACCGTTTCCTCCACCCCAAAACCATTCAGCTGGGCCTGACGGCGTTCCGCATCCTCATCCAAAAGCATGGCATAAATAAACGCACAGCCGCCGTGCAAATCGCGCACCGCCTCCGCCACAAAGACCGGCAGCCCCGCCAGAAGCGACTGGGCCTGCTCGAGAGAGCCCTGGGACAAACCATCCGAAAATCCCATCCCCGGCAAAACCATTCCTGGCATGATGGCCTCCAGGCCCCGGCGAGCCGACGGCTCCGCCTTGGGCCCGGGCTGAGGCGGGGGCCGAACTTCGCGCACCTGCGCAGGATCGAAGTTTCCATCGATGGCCGAAATCCGCTCGTCCAAGGGTGGATGAGTAGCAAAGAGGCTCAGCCAGGATTCCCCCACTCCATTCCCGAAGAAAAGGTGACTTGCCTCCTGGGCTCGCGGGCTGGACAGCTTCGAGGCAAATTGGCCGATCTTCCAAAGCGCTCCGGCAATCCCGCCGGGATTGCGGGTGTATTGCACCGCCGAAGCGTCGGCGAGAAATTCCCGCTGCCGGCTGACAGCCGCTTTGATCAAGTTGCCAAAAAAAACGCCGATCCAGCCGATCAAATACAGTCCGATGCCACCCGCCATGAGCGCGAATGCCAGCCCCCCACCCTTGTCATCCCGGGAACGCCGCGACGAAGGCGTAAAAACCCCAAACCGCAGGAGAGCGCCCCCGATAAAGGCAATGCCCAAAATTCCGTTCAACAAGCCCATCAGACGAATGTTGAGCTTCATGTCCCCATGCAAAATATGACTGTATTCATGCGCGATCACGCCTTGGAGTTCGTCCCGGGTCAACTGCGCGATACAACCCCGAGTGACCCCGATTGCCGTATCTCCCGGCCCGTGTCCCGCCGCAAATGCGTTGATGGAAGGATCGGGCAAAACAAAAACCTCGGGAACCGGCACCCCGGAAGCGAGAGACATTTCCTCGATAATATTGAGCAACTTACGTTCGTCCGGGTCCACCGTATTGCCCAACACCGGTTCGCCGCCCAACATGGCCGCCACCACTCGCCCCCCTTGGGACAATTCCGCCATCTTCGTCAAACTCCCGAGCAAAACCGTCGCGGCCACTCCGCCCGAAACCCAGGCCAACATCTCCAGATCGGTATAAGACTGGGAAAAAATCAGAGCCGCAACTCCCTGAATCGCCGCGATGATCCCGATCACCGCGAGCACAAAATAAACGATCAGCAATCGCGTCTTACTCTGCGCCCGCGTCTGTTGGTCAAAAAAGTCCATGTCGTTAGTTTGTCTTGAAATGCCGCGCCGCGTCCATTGGCTTCTTTAGAGTTGTCCGGCCGGATCCGGGAGCTGCTGGATGAACTTCGTGATCGTCTCGTTCACTTCCTCCGCCTGTGGCCCCAGTCCGACCATGTGACCGGTCCCCGCGACGGTCAATAAGGTCGCCGAGGGAATTTTCTCCACCAACTTGCGGGTCACTTCGACCGACAGACACGGATCATCCGCACCCACGACGACCAAAACCGGCGCCGCGATCTGCGCCAACGGCAGGTCAGGAAGGGTCCGCAATTGCAAAAGATCATTGCGGGTTCCACTCTCCCGCGGACTTAAGGGAGCCACCGTCCCGACAAATCGACGAAACCATTCCAATTGTTTCGGATTCTCGAGCACTGAACGGACGACCACCTCACGGTCGGTGGCATTTCCCTGACTGGAAATCTCAAAAAATCCCTCCAAGACTCGCCGCGGATCGCGCTCCACTGCTTCCACCGCCAGCCAGGAACCCACGTCGCCGGTTAAATGCCCGAGCATCGTTCGCCCCAATGCGGATGCCCCTTTGGGTAATCCCCGGGTCAGCATCGGCGAAATCAGCACCAAAGCCCGCACCCGCTGCGGATGGCGAACCGCGAACTGTACCGCCGCCGGGGCCCCTGCGGAAACGCCCAAGACCGCCACCTGCGGGATGCCCAAAGTATCAAGCAAGGCCATCATCCGATCCGCTTGTTGCTCGGGGGTGATTCCATCAGCCAATGGCGTTCGCAAATAGCCGGGCCGGGAAGGGGCAATCACCTCCATTCCTGCTTCCAAAAACTGCTCTCCAAAAAGCACCGCCTGGTCATACCCGCCTAAGGCTCCATGAAAAACCAGTAGCGGTGGCCCGTCTCCCTGACGGACATATTCCACCTCGCCAGATCCGGTCTTGGCCAATTCGCTCCCCCCATCCAAATCTGCCAACCGATCCGATCGCCAGGACGTGAACCAAGCCAAAATCCCTCCGACGGCAAAGAGCCCCAGCACGACAAAGAGAAAAATGAGCCGGGTCAGGAGTCGGAAGGAAAACTTCATGAGGGAAAGTGAGGAGTGGCGGACGCAGCGTGACAAGCAAAACCCGTCATCGAAACCAAGATTTCTCCTCGGTCACGGTAAAAGTGGGGGTACACGGACTCGAACCGTGAACCAAGCAGTTATGAGCCGCCTGCTCTAACCATTGAGCTATACCCCCAAATAATTGACTTGCAACGACTTAAGGCGGATTGTGGACACTCGAAAATAAGACTTGTAACCCGATTTGGTAACCCGCTATATTGCAGGCATGAGAACCCCGCAGCAACCGAAGGAAAAAGAGTGGAAGAAAATTGGCCCATGCCTCTACCGATACAGGGGCGGAAATTATTACGCAATCTTCAAGGTGTCCGGCAGGCAAAAGAAGGTCTGCCTGGACACAAGCGACCTTGTGCTGGCTCGGCGGAAACTCGCCACAGTAAAGGATGAGGGCAGTAAGACCGACCCCGGCTCAAGAGGCATGACGCTCGAAGACATGGCCGGGAAGTATCTGAAATCCCTCACGCTCTCCGCCCGCACCCGGCACGTAAAAAACCGCGAGATCCGCGATATGCTCCGAGATTGGCCAACCTCCGCCCCCCGCATCCTCTCGAAAATCAAGAAGTCTGATGTCCTCTCATGGCTGGGGGCATACGACGAATTACGGTCGTCCACCGTAAACAGCTACATCACCCTTGCCCGACAAATGTTCCAGCTTGCGGTTGATGACCGGGTTCTCCCATCCAACCCCGCCGAGAGTATCAAGTACCGCAAGAGAGGCGTGAGGAAAGATCCGACCCCGACCTATGAGCAATTCAATGAGATCGTCGCACACCTTCGCTCTACCGAGCGGCACAACCCGCACGGCAGGGAAGCCACTGCCGATTATATCGAGTTCATGGGGGAGGCGGGGCTGGGGCAGGCTGAGATTGCCGGATTGCGATTTCAGGATCTTGATTTTGCTTCGGGGCGCATGAGCATTTTTCGGCGAAAAACAACCACAAGTTTCAGTGTCCCCATCTATCCGAACGCAATGCCGATTCTTGAGCGCAGGATGGGACAGGGGGAGCTTGAGCAAACGTCACCGCTCTTTCCCTTCGGCGATTGCAAGAAAGGGTTGGATGCGGCCTGCAAGCGTTTAGGGATGGCGCACTTCACCCCCCGCAGTCTTCGCCGGATGTTTATATCTCGGGCACTCATGCTCGGCGTAGATGTCCAAACGGTTTCCCGCTGGCAAGGGCACCAAGACGGGGGGGCATTGCTTCTCAAAACGTATGCCGACGTACTCAAGGGCACCCATGAGACGGCGCAGGCCGCAAAGCTAGGGCCAGTTCCCGCGAACGTGATTGAGATGAAGGGGGCGGCATGAAGACCAAGAAAAGAAGCAATACCACGACAGCACCCGCACAATCAAAACCCCGTGGCGAGGCGGGCAGGCCGCTTGTTTTTCCAGTGGAGGAGTTGCACGTGTTCAAACTCGGCGAATGGATTGTTTTTCACCGTCAATCCTCTGTGCTCAAAGGCCGTGGACTATTTGGGGAGACCGGGGAGATCGTGCTGAAAGGCGTTATCATTCGGAAGGATCAAGCCGCCACTCCTGCAACAATCAAGTTGAAAAGCCATGCCGCCGAAGCTATCGAATTTGAGATCCCCGGCGATAGCTGGCTCCGCTGGATCCAAGCGGGAGTGATAATCGGCGAACGCTTTTCGCTCTACGAATCGGACGGGACGACAACGACCCTTCGGCCCGGCAGGCGTGAGGACAGCACCATTGCAACGCTCGTGTGGCAATCGTGGCGCGAGTGGATGACCGAAGAGTTTCAAGCGGACTGCAAGGAGCGAAACATTCTCCTCTTAAATGCCGCCGCTGAATCACTGCGACCCCGCTGGCGTGGAGTGACCACAGGCGCACTACGAAAGCACCTAAAGCGGCTCGGGCTCTCCATGAGTTAATCAAGCCGAAAGCGCGGACACTTGATCCGCTTCTAGTGTCCCCTTCGCATTGTTTTCATGCGGGGAATCGTGCATACTTTGGGAAGCGTGAAACATATCACGCAAACAATCGAACGGGCGAGCAGTGCAAACCGGCTCGCATACAACACAACCCAAACTTGCGAGGCATTAGGCGGGATTTCTTCCGTCTCGTTATGGCGGCTGGTTAAGCGGGGACTTCTCCGCCCATCCCGCGCTCTTCGCCACCCTCTTTATCCCATCGCGGAAATCGAGCGCTTCCTTCGTGAAACTTCGGAGGTGGCCAAATGAATCCGCTCACTCCACAGCAAGCGGAGGATGCCGGGATGAGAATCCTTGCAGGCCCATACCCCGAGCGAGAGACCCCAATGCTTGAGTCCGCATCACGGCAGCTTGGAAATATCGTCCATGCTTATGTTCAGACCGAGGCCGGGATTGAACTTTGGCGGACTGGCATCGGCTGGGTTGAGAAAATGGAGGGACGGCCATGACCACCGTTGACCAAATCAAAGACCGCTGGCCGCTGAGCGCAATGCTGGCCCGGTTGAACATCACGGTTCCGACGCGGGGCAAATTCCGTTCCCCATTCCGGGCGGACAACACCCCGTCTTGCGAAATCTGGAAGGAAGCCATCAAAGACCGGAGCACCGGAGAGTCATACGATTCCATTCGATGCTTTGCCGAGGCTAAGGGAATGAGCAATCCCGAAGCAATTAAGCACCTGGCCGCAGAATTGCCGGGAGCGACAACCACGGTTGCCAGAGCGCTAAAACGGGAGCCAAAGCGGGAATTGGTTCTCCCGCCCCTTCATTGGAATCATCGCGACGCCGAAAAGCTCGCCGCGCTCCGAGGAATAGGGATTGAGGGAATCCACCTTGCCGGGGCAGTCCTTGGAACCCTTAGATTCGGAAAGGTTGGCGGTTTCGATTGCTGGCTTCTCATGGACAAGAGCCAAAAACTTGCCGAGGCCCGGCGAATGGACGGAAAACCGTTTCCTGCCGCTGGAACCCTTAGCGAGCGGAAAAGCCACACGCTGAAAGGTTCGATGAAATCTTGGCCGCTTGGCGTTGCTCCGCCGAAAGTCACAGTCCCGCCCGGTATGCCGTGCGTAGGCGTGGAAGGTGGACCCGACTATTTGGCACTCTGCGATATTCTTTTTCACTCCAAAGTTGAATTTGTTCCTTTCGCAATGATGGGATCATCATCAGCAATTTGCGCCAACGCATTGCCTTTTTTCCGAGGCCGCAAGGTAATCATTCTCGGACACCCAGACGAAGCTGGAGCGCAAAGCGCGAAGCGATGGGATGAACAACTCATGCAGGCCGGAGCCAAGCCGACCGCCCGACAGTTGGAGGGTGGAGACCTTAACGACCTTGTGAAAGTTCACGGAGCGCAAGCCGTAGCGGAGGGATTAAAACTATGAACTTCGCAAAAGACCTGATTATTGATTGCGGGGAGCATGTAGCAGCGCAACCGCCCTTCGTTGACCTGGCCCCTTTCTTCGCCGGAGAAATCGAACTGGAGGTTCCCACCGTCGCCCCAATCGGCGGAGGGAAATTCCTACTCTATCGCGGACGGATTAACGAATTCCACGCGGAACCCGGCACCGGGAAAACTAACGTCGCCATTGCCGCCGCAATAAGCGTTCTCAGCGATGGTGGGAAAATCCTTGTGCTAGACCCTGAGGATAACCCCCGAGCATACGCAAGGCGGTTGCGCCAATTTGGATGCAACCCGGAACTTGTCTCTTCCGTCTCCTACCTGCATAACCCGACCCCCGAGGAAATCGAGGAATCCATAGCCTGGGCAAGTGAAAACCCGGTGGATCTTGTTTTGCTTGACGGTTTAGCGGAACTCATGGCTGGAGCCGGACTGTCTGAGGACAAGGCCGACGAAACCATCCGGTTCCTAAAGCAATACGTTCGCCCGTTTGCCGATATGGGAGCCGCCGTTCTTTTGTCCGACCACGTCACGAAAAGCACCGAAGGCCGGGGAATATTCTCCCGAGGCAGCGGAGCGAAGCTAGGGCGGTATGATGGGATTGTGTATGAAATTTGCGCCGGGAAGGCATACACGCCGGATGAAGAGGGGTTCGTGAAACTCAAAATTGCCAAGGACCGGCAAGGCGGAGTCGGACCACGCGGAACCATTCCCTATGAGGTGAACTTCGACCCCGCAGCGGACGGAACCACGGCAATCGCATTCACCGCCAAGGACGCCAGCAATCGCGAAGAATGGAAGCCTACGGCCATTATGGGAAAAATCGTATCCCACCTGACCCTATACACGACAGACACGAAATCGGGAGTTGCAAATTCCATCGGCGGAAAACGAGAAACCGTCATGAAGGCGATTGAAATTCTTGCCAAGGAAGGCCGGATTTCCATCATTCCACAAGGCAATTCGCATCGGCTCAAATTGGCCGGGGAAGGTTCAAGTGAAGCCTAGCAGTTCCTTAGTTCCCTTCAGTTCCCGAACAGTTCCCGGAACCGTGGTTTCCGATCAGTTCCTTAGTTCCCACCCCTTAAGGGGGGAACTATGGGAACTGGAACCGAACGAACGAAATTAATTCTCTATCAGTTCCCGATAATTTTCACCCACCGAAGCCATGTTTCCACCCCTACCACCCCGTCCTTCATCCACCCCATTCATGCCGACGCTCGTTATTGATACCAGAGAGCAAACGCCACTCGTCTTCCCAAGCCTGCCATTCCGCACGGGGACGTTGACCCAGGGCGATTATTCCGTTGCCGGACTCGAAGCCGATTTCGCCATCGAACGAAAGTCCATCTCCGATCTTGTGGGGAGTCTCACATCAGGCCGCGAACGATTCATGCGAGAGATCGACAGGCTGCGGGGTTGCCCCTTCGCCCGGTTGCTCATAGTCGGAACGGAACACGATATCGCATCACACCGATACCGTAGCAATGCCAACCCGAAGGCCATCATCAATTCTCTTCATGCCATCGAGAGCCGCGGCTTGCCGGTTGTCTTTGCCGACACTCCAGCCAAAGCCGCCGCCCTTGTCGAACGCTGGGCATGGTGGAGATGTCGCGCCGTATTGAATATCGGCAATGAACTTATCAAAGCAGGCGAGCAAGCCAATGTTGTCGCTTAGTCAACAAAGCCATTCGTGGGGCATCGTCGGCCATTGCTGCCGGTTATTGCGGCCGATGCTGAAGCCGCGATGGACTGGATGGATGCAAACCAGCTTGGCAGGCGCAACCTTTCGCCTGATCAACTCAGTTGGCTTCGCGGTCGGCGGTATTCCCGCACGAAGAAGGATCACGGCGGGGCAAGGGAAGCAAGTGTGCAAATTGCACACTTGAAAACCGCCGAGGCCTTGGCGAAAGAACCCGCCGAGGTGGCGGATCAACTCAGCTGGCTTCTCGGTCGGCGTTATTCCCGGACGAAGTTAACAATGGCGCAGGCTGGCGCGATAAAGGGAAAAGCTTTGTGCAATTTGCACAAAGCTCACACCGCCGAGGCCTTGGCGAAAGAACCCGCCGAGGTGGCGGATCAACTCAGCTGGCTTCTCGGTCGGCGTTATTCCCGGACGAAGAAGGCGCAGGGCGGAAGGGAAGGGCGGCAATTTGGGGTGTCCAAATTGGACACCCCAAAAACCGCCGAGAGACTGGCCAAAGAACACGGCGTAACTGAAAGGACCATCCGGCGGGCGGGCAAAGGACTGGATGGATGCAACCCAGCTTGGAAGGCGCAACCTTAAGCCGGATCAACT
>Ga0105052_10001307_pt1 | contig 33293 bp, 35 predicted proteins | sample FRY03_FD_78094 | JGI IMG/M metagenome (GOLD analysis project Ga0105052, IMG submission 78094) | Freshwater microbial communities from Lake Fryxell liftoff mats and glacier meltwater in Antarctica - FRY-03 | ecosystem: Environmental > Aquatic > Freshwater > Ice > Glacier meltwater ... | reverse complement strand
GACCGGAACGATCTCCTGACGCAACCCCACCTCCACCAACGGAACGATGTCCTGACGGCCCGACCACCTCCACCGAAGCGGAACGATGTCCTGACGGGCAAGACCTAGGGCGGGGTCGCGCCGCCCGCGGGCGGTCAGCCCAGCAAAGCCGGGGCCAGTCGACGCCATTGGTCGACAGGGGCAGTGACACCGTCGACAGGAAGTACCTGAATGCAGACGTGGTCGGCGCCAGCGGCATGGTGGTCGGCGACACGCTTCGCAATTGCCGCTTCATCACCCCACGCCACGATGGCGTCGACAAGTCGATCAGAGCCGCCGTCAGAAATATCTGCATCGGTAAAACCGAATCGCTTCAAATTATTCGTGTAATTGGGAAGCGTCAGATACATCGACATGTGGCCGCGAGCAATCTCGCGAGCTTTTACTGGATCGGATTCGAGAACAACTGCTTGTTCGGGGCAGAGCAGCGGTCCCTCCCCCATGATCTCTCGGGCAAAAGCAGTGTGCTCAACCGGAATGAAATACGGATGTGCACCTTGGGTTCGTTCGGCAGCAAGTTTCAGCATTTTCGGGCCTAAAGCAGCGAGGACACGTTGCGGTTGCACGGTCGGTGCAGCCGCGGTGTACAACCCGTTATCCATTGCATCGAGATAGCTCTTCATTGCCGAATAGGGCTTTGAATAGTCATGACCACGCAGTCCCGCGACCATCACTTCATGACTCACGCCTAGCCCTAACAAGAAGCGATCGGGAAATGCTTCGGACACTGTGTTCCAAGCAGAATTCGCACATAACGCGTCGCGAGCGTAAATAGACGCTATGCCTGTTGCAATATTAAGTTTCGTCGTTCCCGAAAGCAACAGAAGCGAGCTACAAAAGGACTCACGCCCGATCATTTCGGGAATCCACAAGGTACCGAAACCTATTTCTTCGATTTCCGATGCAATCTCTTGTGCTTGCCCTGCTGGCAGAAGATCAAGTTGAAAAGCCCATAGGCCAACGCGTCCAAGTTCCATGAACGAAGACTAGGCAAACCGCAGGCCTATCAGTGCGGAGGAGGCATACACTTATTTTTGTGCCGTCGCCATCCTCGTCCACCGAGAGCAGCATTGAGGCTCTCGCCCCGCCGCCTGCTGCGCAGGCACAGGCGGAACGACTGTCGCTCCGCCTGAAATGGGGACTCGCCGGCACCGCAGTTGCCGGTTGCGCCTATGTGGCAATCCTCGATCCCACTACCTCGACAATCATGCCGCCATGTCCATTTCGAACGTTAACGGGCCTCGATTGTCCTGGTTGCGGAATGACACGCGGACTTCATTCGCTTCTTAACGGCGAGGTTGTTCGGGCCATCGATCACAACATATTGCTTATGGCCCTCATTGTTGTGAGCCTCGCGTGGTTCGCGACACGTCGGATTCGAGAACGCATGGGCCACGACCTGAAACCGCTCCGCATCAACGCTCCGCTCGCCATTGGCCTAGGCATTGCGGTGGGCGCGTTCTGGTTGTTGCGTAATCTCCCGTTCGAACCATTCCACTGGTTCAATTCAGCGTCTTCGTAGTTGACACTGCGTTTCAGTCGATACGACGCATCTGCGCTTTGTAGAACTTTCCTCGATCGGCGTAATCGCGAACCGCAAACTCCTGGATGAATGCCTGATTCGAACCGATCTCGCGCAACTTTGCCGGAATTCCTAGCGCCATCATCCCACTAGGAACTTCCATTCCATTCGGCACAACTGCATTCGATCCAACCAGCGAACCTGATCGAACAATTGCATCGTGGAGAATGACTGAGCCGTTTCCGACCAATGAGCCACTTTCAATCGTGCAGCCCTCAAGATGCACGATGTGCCCGACTATGCAGTCATCGCCAACAATTGTTGGGCGTGTGGGGATGCAGTGGATAACGGTGCCGTCCTGAATTGACGTGCGTTCGCCAATGCGAATACCGCCGTTATCGCCACGTAAAACCGCACACGGCCAAATGGTGCTGTCGGCACCGACGGTGACATCACCAATAACAACCGCTTCAGGATGCACCCACGCATCGGGATGGATCTGCGGGATCATGTCACCCAACGCGTAGATAGCCATGACTTAGAGCGACACCCGCCCGTAACCGCCGCGGAAAAATACCAACGGGCCGCCCTCATGTTTCACTTCAAGATTGGTAACAGCCCCGATCACGATGTCGTGATCGCCGCCGTCGAGAACCTCGTGAACATCGCAATCGACAAACGCGAGGACACCGTTGATGAGCGGCGCCCCATTTGCCGAACGATTCCAGCCGATCTTAGAAAACTTGTCTTCTTCCCGCGATCCAAAAACGCGACTGACGTCTTCTTGATCGTCAGCCAGAATGTTCACACAAAACTTTTCGACTTCTTTGATCTTCATCCAACTCGCAGAGTTTTTCGAAGCGCAAAAAAGCACGAGCGCCGGGTCAAGCGACAAAGAAGCAAACGAACCGATGGCCATACCGACCGGACCCTCTCCGGTCGTGGCGGTCACCACAGTGACACCAGTGGGAAAATGCCCGGTGACTTGGCGGAACTTTGCGGAATCGAATGGGCTGTAAATCGAAGATTCACTCACGAATACGAATCTTAGGCCAGCGAAATCGACAAACCTTCGTATGCGGAATCGATTTGCTCAACACCAATTTCTCGCCCCAGTTGACGAGCCGAAGCAAGCAACAGGTCGAGGGTGTCGTCATCGTGGGATGGGTCATGGTGGAACAGCACCAGCCGGCCAACTTCCGCAGCGGCAGCAACCCGAACGGCGTAGTCAACCGTGCAATGACCCCAATTTGATTTCAGGGCATATTCCTCGGGGGTGAATTGAGCATCGTGGATAAGTACATCGACACCCCGGCACAATTCGAGAACTTCCTCAGCAACACTTTCGCCGTCTTCGGACTGCTGATGATCGCTCACATAGGCAACCGAAACTCCGTTGCGTTCGATGCGATACCCAAAGGTGGTGTCGGTATGGGGGACATATGCCGATGTGACCACGGCCCCCGCGATTTCGCGTGTGCCGGCATCAAGCGTGGTGAAAGAAATGTCACCAGAAATTTCATGGGCTCGAATCGGAAAAAACGGTGGACGCATCAATTGATCGAAGGCCACCCCAAATTCAATACCGTCATGAGATGGCCCGTAGACCGCCAACGATGACCCCGAGACAAGTACGGGCTGACAGAACGGAAGGCCCTGCACATGATCCCAATGAAGATGGGTGACCAAGGCGTGGGCGCGAAGAGTTTCACCTCGGGGATGATTCACGCCGAAATAGCGAAGACCAGTTCCGAGATCGAGAAGGATTGGATCGAATCCGTTTTCATGAATTACGACGCTTGACGTGTTGCCCCCATAGCGGGCGGTTGACTCTCCTGCGCACGGGGTCGAGCCGCGGACTCCGTAGAACCTGATTTCCATCGACCGTCCCCTTGTACGCGAAAGAGGAACGTTAGGACGGAGCGGGGCCGCTGTGAAGGGGAAGTGACATGTCTCACACCTTCGCCTGAGGCCGCTACGGTCAGGACCATGACCATCGAGTTGGTAACGATCGAGACCACAGAACTCACCTACGGATGCCTTACCGCCGGAGATTCGGGCCCGTTGGCACTGTGCCTCCATGGTTTTCCCGATACCGCCCATGGCTGGCGCTACCTCCTTCCCGCCCTCGCAAGCGCTGGTTACCGAGCCGTCGCCCCGTTCATGCGGGGCTACGCGCCTACGTCAATTCCGCCCGATGGCCAGTATCACGTCGCCACTCTCGCCCGCGACGCAGTGGCACTCCATGATGCATTCGGCGGAGAAAGCGATGCTGTACTCATTGGTCACGACTGGGGGGCTCTTGCCACCTATGGCGCGGCGGCATACGCACCCGATCGTTGGCGAAAAATTGTCACCGCGGCAGTTCCCCCCGCTCGCTCAATGGCCACAGCGATGACGACCTACGAGCAACTGAAACGCTCCTGGTACATGTTCTTCTTCCAGGTAGGACTTTCCGACTTCGTTGTATCGATGAACGATCTTGAGTTCATCGAACAACTTTGGGCCGACTGGTCACCGAACCATGATGCAACCGACGACATGGAGTACCTGCGCGAATCCCTCGGCGATCCAGCCAATCTTTCAGCGGCATTGGGCTACTACCGCGCAACCTGGGGCTCCACTCCAGTCTCGAGCACCTACCAAGACATTCAAGACGCGATGGCTTCGGTTGCTCCTCAGCCCACGTTGTACCTGCACGGCCGAAACGATGGCTGTGTTGGGGTGGAGTTTGCCGAAAACGCCGCTGATGGTTTGGGCCCGGGTTCATCATCAGTGATCCTCGATGACTGCGGACATTTCCTTCAGGTTGAAAAGCCCGAAGAGTTCAATCAACAGGTTCTCAATTTTCTCGCTGGTTGAGATTTCTTCGCTCACCGTCGCTACGAAGGCAGAATCAAAGAACCGTCGGGGTCTTCAACCACTAATCCGTCGCTAATGAGAGTTACCGCTGCCTGTACTGCTTCATCATCGCCATTCACGCGATCAATCCATCCACACGACACCGTCCAACGCGATGGTGGAACCGCGTCGCCGAGGCGAACAACGTCGAGTAGTCGAGCACGACCTTGGCGGAACGAACCGTGAAACGTTGATTGCGTTTTACTGACACCGGCCGAACCAATTGCTGGATCCGGATCGGGCCGGCCTTCGGTGCTCCAAACACATCCGCTCGCCACCGGACACTTATCGCATAAGGGCGCCCGTTTCGCACAGACCATCGCTCCCAGATCCAGCATTGCTTGATTCCACGCCCAGCCATCACCCCCGGGGACCAACGAGTCAGCAAACTGTTGCGCGAGTTTCGTGCTGAGACGTTGTCCCGACCGTCGAGCGAGAACTCGCCCAACATTTGTGTCCACCACCGCAACATCTTGCTCAAAAGCAAACGCCAGAACAGCGCGCGCCGTATAGGGACCCAAACCCGGAAGAGCGAGTAACGATGCAAGGTCATTGGGAATGGTCCCGCCATGATCACGAACGACAGCAACCGCACATCGGTGGAGATTTACTGCTCGACGGTTGTAACCAAGACCGGCCCATTCTTCGACCACCGCACCCGTACCCGCCCCGGCACAGTCCCGAGCAGTGGGGAACCGCTCAAGAAATTGATGCCAACGCGGAATCACTCGCGACACCTGAGTTTGTTGCAGCATTAGTTCGGAAACCAACACCGCCCAAGGATCACGAGTATGTCGCCATGGGAGGTCGTCACGACGGCCAACTGCCCATCCAAGCAGCGAAGCGAGGTCGCTCGATTCGTCCACGAATCAGTCGTCGGTGAAAACGTCGTCGTTGTAGGGAAGCCCGCGTTGCGGAGCGAACTCGCGCCTCCACACCATCACCCGACGGCGAAACTCACACACTTCTTCGGAACGCTGGTTGATGCCTTTTGTTTCCACCGTGACAATGCCGCGCTTACCGTCGGAGGTCTCTTTCTTTTCCAGAACTTTGGTAACGGCGTAAATGGTGTCGCCATGAAATGTGGGCTTCGCATGCTTGAGCGATTCGACCTCAAGATTGGCAATAGCGGCACCGCTGACATCTGGCACCGACATCCCAAGCACAAGTGAGTACACAAGGTTGCCCACCACAAGCGCCTGTCCCATCGGGGATTCGTTTTCGGCAAACCAGTTGTTGGTATGCGTTGGGTGATGATTCATGGTGATCATGCAGAACAAGTGATTGTCCGCTTCAGTGATCGTCTTTCCCGGCCAATGGCGATAAACGTCGCCTACCTCGAAGTCTTCAAAGTGGCGGCCAAACGGGCGGTCATAGATGGTCACAGTGGTTTCTCCTCCAGCGCGGAATCGATTCTGATCCTACGGTCCATGGGTGAACTCAGCGAGCCCGCCACACCATGCTCCTCACCCCATGCCCACACCATGCCCACACCATGCCCACACCATGCTCATCACCCCATGCCCACTGTGCCCACTGTGCCCCGCTCCACGCCATGCCCACACCATGCCCACCGTGCCCTGCTCCACGCCATGGGGCTACATTCGACTCACTTGCACTTCGAGGGGGACACAAAATGGGAGATCTACTCATAACCGGCGGCATCGTTGTCGACGGCAGTGGAGCGCCAGCATTCGCGGCAGACGTTCGTATTCGCGATGGCGTCATTGTGGAGATGGGCGCTGCCCTTGTATCGGAGGGTGAGCCTCATCTCGATGCCGCCGGAGCATTCGTCGCCCCTGGCATTATCGACACCCATACCCATCTTGACGGTGCAATGTGGTGGAACCCCGATCTCGATCCGCTGCCCGCCTATGGAAACACATCGGTAGTTTTTGGCAATTGCGGTAATTCCATTGCCCCACTCAAAGGTGACCAACGAGACGAAATTGTTGACCTGTTGTGTTTTCTTGAAGACCTCCCCCGCAAAGCCTTCGAACAAGAGATCCCTTGGTCCTGGGAAACCTGGCCCGAGTACATGGACGCACTGCGTTCGCAGCCCACTTCTGTTCACGTCGCCGGCTACCTCGGCCATCTCGCATTACGTACATGGGTGATGGGCCCCGATGCATGGACACGAGAAGCAACGCCTGAGGAAATTGAACAGATGTGTTCAATTCTTGACGAAGCTCTTGTCTCTGGCGCTATCGGTCTCAGCATCAACCACTTCGACAAAGACCGAACTTTGCGTTTGGTACCCGGATTTTTCGCGACCGATGAAGAATTCATGGCCCTTTTCGCTGTGGTCGCCCAACACGCCCCGGCAACAGTCCAGATGATTACCCGCTTTAACGATACCGCCGATTCCATTGCTGATGCGAAACGTTTCGGATCACTCGTAGCAAGATCCGGCGTACGAGCCCAGTACACGGGCATTCCGTTTAACACTCGGGACGACGATCGTCGTGACGAATGGTGGGAGCTTCACGACACATTCCGTCGTGAAGGCGCCGATATGTGGTCGATGGTGAACTGCAAACCCTTGGCACCATTTTTTGGTTTCGAAAGTTCGCTTGTCTTCCAAAGAGTGCCCGCATGGAACGAAGCAATAAATGGACCAGCCAACTCCAAACTCGCGACACTTGCAGATCCCCAATGGCGCTCTCGGGCTCGTGAAGATTGGGACAATCGAACACATTCAAGCCTTTCGCGCATCGATCGGCCCCACGAAATGATTCTCACGATTTCTGAAACAGGCGCCGGGCCGCTGAACATTTCGCTTCAAGACCTCACCGAGCAGACTGGTCTGCACATTTCCGACGCTCTCGCTGATTGGGTAATTGCTAACGGCGTTGGCTCACAAATGATGGGAATCCCAGAGAGACTCAGTGAAGTTGATGTCGTGCGAGCCGTTCGCGATCCACGCATGATTTTCAACATCAACGATAGCGGGGCGCACCTTCAGCTTTTTTCTGCTGCTGGCGAGCACCTCCACATGCTTACTCATTACGTTCGCGATGCGGGATTGCTCACCATTGAAGAAGGCGTGCACGTGCTCACGGGTCGGACGGCAGAATTTTTTGGTTTCCATGACCGAGGAATTCTCGAAGTGGGCCGCGTCGGCGATGTCGTTGTCTTTCACCTTGACGAACTTGAACTACGAGCCGAGGAACGCGCCTACGACGTCCCCCATGGCACATGGCGATTCACCCGAGGTCCTGCTGGTTTCCTCGCCACCATCGCCGCCGGCATACCCACCTGGCTCAATGGAGCGTCAACCGGCGCCCATCCCGGCCAAGTACTGCGGCCCCTCGCAACTACCGCTTGATAGGAACCACCACGTGACCGATGGGTAACCTCTCGGCCATGACTGCACCGGATCTCACCACCGCCGCTTCTGTCGTTGAAACCGCCCATGGGGTTGTTGATGCCGGAATCCGTCACCTAGCCGCTACCGGCGGCCCCGATGCCAACCAGGTGGTTGCTTACGACATCGCCCATGCTGCGTCCGCAGTGGAAACTGCCCGCGCCATGTTGGCCTACGGCACAAAGGGTGAACTTGAAGCCAAGATCGCGTGCGCATTCATTGCTGACGCGATCGGCGAACTCGTTCCAAAGTTGTTCGGACGTGAATCCGCGTGGAACATCGCAACAGGGGCTCTCGACGGAACTCACGGTTTTGTTGCCAAGTTCCGCTCCCCCGAATTCCTCGCATCGCTGGCCGCCACGCCTGGCCCCCGGCATCTCGAAAGCGATTTCGAAATGGTGCAAGACACGTTCCGTCGCTTCGCTCAAGAGAAGATTGCGCCAGTTGCGGAACATATTCATCGAGACAACGGAGACATCCCTGAAGATCTCATTCAAGGTCTTGCCGAACTCGGTGGCTTCGGCCTTTCGGTGCCAGTGGAATACGACGGCTATTCCGAAGGTGGCGAAAGCGAATACATGGGGATGGTGGTTGCTACCGAGGAATTAGCCAAGGTTTCGCTTGGTGCGGGCGGATCGCTCATTACCCGGCCCGAAATTCTCACCCGCGCACTGCTTGCTGGCGGCACCGAGGAACAACGACGCGAATGGCTTCCCAAACTTGCATCTGCCGAAGTTATGGCTGCCGTTGCGGTGACTGAACCCGATTACGGCTCTGACGTTGCCGGTGTAAAAGCAACCGCAACTCCCACCGAGGGCGGTTGGCTTATTAATGGCGTGAAGACCTGGTGCACATTCGGTGCCCGTGCCGATGCGCTTATGTTGTTGGCTCGCACCAACACCGACAAATCTCTTACCCATAAAGCACTCACGATGTTCATTGTCCCCAAGCCCCGAGGCGAGGGACACGGTTTCGCATTTACCCAAGAAAAAGGCGTCGACGGTGGCGCTCCGGGTGGCGGAAAGATGGAAGGACGCGCCATCGATACCATCGGCTATCGAGGAATGCACTCCTACGAAATCGCGTTGGATAACTGGTTTGTCGCTGCGGCAAATCAGGTTGGTGGCGATGAAGGCTTAGGAAAAGGCTTCTATTACCAAATGGCCGGATTCGAAAATGGTCGGCTGCAAACTGCGGCTCGTGCGGTTGGTGTCATGCAGGCCGCTTACGAAGATGCGCACCAATACGCTCTCGATCGCGTTGTCTTTGGCCAGCCCATCGCCGAGTACCAACTCACCCAAGTCAAGCTTGGACGAATGGTCATCCTCACACAGGCTGCTCGACAGTTTTCCTATGTGGTTGCCAAGATGATGGCCAACGGTGAAGGCGTGCTTGAGGCCTCAATGGTAAAGGCCTATGTCTGCAAAGCCGCCGAATGGGTGACGCGCGAAGCAATGCAGATCCACGGCGGCTTTGGTTACGCCGAGGAATACAACGTGAGCCGCTACTTCGTTGATGCACGAGTCCTATCCATCTTCGAAGGTGCCGACGAAACCTTGTGCCTCAAGGTCATTGCCCGCCGCATGCTCGATGCAGTGAAGTAATTTAGTTCAGGAAAATGCAGAGATCGCATTGGCGATAGCCAAAATGCGTTGAGCGTTTTCCACGTGCAGATTCTCGATCATGCGGCCGTCAACAGTGGCAACGCCGCGACCATCGGCTTGTGCTGCGTCGAACGCAACGATTATCCGGCGGGAAAGATCGATCTCTGCTTCGTCGGGTGCGAAAATCTCGTTACAAGGTTCTACCTGGCTGGGATGGATAAGGGTCTTGCCGTCGAACCCAAACTGCTGACCTTGCACGCACTCGGCGTAGAAGCCCGCTTCATCCTTAATGTCGTTATAGACGCCGTCGAGAATTACTTTGCCAGAAAAACGAGTAGCCATGAGGCACTTCTGCAGCCCGTACTGCAACGGCGCCCGGCCCGGCACCTGTTCGGCGTACAACTCTTTTGCTAAATCGTTCGTACCCATGACGAGCACGGTGAGCCGAGGCGATGCGCTCACAATTTCCTCGGCGTGCATCACCGCAATGGGAGTTTCGAGCATTGCCCACAACTTGGTGTGTGGCGGTGCTCCAGCTGATTCAAGTTTCGCAACAAGTTGTTTCACTTCGTTGGCGGAATTCACCTTGGGAACCAACATCGCTGCCGGCCCAGCGGCGGCAACCGCAGCGATGTCGCCGGCATGCCACTCGGTACCAATGCCATTGATACGAATAACGATTTCTTTGGCCCCGTACTCGCCGCTAGCGGCGGCCGCACAAACCCGGGTTCGAGCTTCGGCCTTTGCCTCAGGAGCAACGGCATCTTCAAGATCGAGAATGAGAGCGTCGGCAGGAATGCCCTTCGCCTTTTCGAGAGCGCGCTCATTAGCGCCAGGCATGTAGAGAACAGAACGACGAGGACGAAGTGCTTCAGCCATGGGTGTTCCTCAGAATCCGTAGGAAGCAGCAAGGCCAGAATCGGATGCAGAAAGTGAGCGAGCCAGTTCGACCATGACTCGGCACTGCTTTACTGACGCATCGTCTTCCATTTTGCCGTCGAGCATGATGGCCCCGGTGCCATCGCCCATGGCATCGATAACACGACGGGCATGAGCAACATCAGCGGGATTGGGGCTGAAGACGCGCTTGGCGATCTCGATCTGCACCGGGTGGAGGCTCCACGCTCCGACACAACCAAGAAGAAATGCGTTGCGAAATTGGTCTTCGCAGGCAACGGTGTCGGCGATATCGCCAAACGGACCGTAGAACGGCAGAATTCCATTGGCCGCGCAGGCATCGACCATGCGGGCAATTGTGTAATGCCAAAGGTCTTGCTGATAGATGGTGCGCTCACTATTGATATCGCCACCGATCGGGTCTTGGCGAACCAAATAGCCGGGGTGCCCACCGCCAACGCGGGTGGTTTTCATTCGACGATTCGCGGCAAGATCGGCAGGACCTAGCGACAAACCCTGCATCCGCGGACTGGCGGCGCAGATTTCCTCGACGTTGGCCACGCCACGTGCTGTTTCCAAGATGGCATGCACCATGAGTGGACGCTCAAGATTGGCTTTTGCCTCTAGTTGGGCCAGAAGACGGTCGACGTAATGAATGTCTTCTGGTCCTTCGACCTTCGGAATCATGATGACGTCAAGCTTGTCGCCAATTTCGGTGACAAGCGTGGTGAGATCGTCGAGGCACCATGGCGAATCGAGAGAGTTCACACGTGCCCAAAATTGGGTGGCGCCAAAGTCGAGCGTCTTGCCGACGTTCACTAATCCTGCGCGTGCGGCTTCTTTGTCGGAAGCAGGGACTGCGTCTTCAAGGTTGCCCAGAAGGATGTCGACGGTGGGAATGATGGCGGGAAGTTTGGCCACCATCTTTTCGTTGGCCGGAGGGAAGAAGTGAATCACCCTCGACGGACGCGTGGGAATCTCGCGAAGCGGTTCTGGGGCGCCTACTGCGAGCGGTCGGAAGAAATCCTTGGGATTACGCATACGAGAAATCTACTCGTCGCGAATTGAAGCGATCTCCTGCACGCCCGATGTACCACGGACAGTTGCGCCGCTACGACCCAGAAGACGGAATAAGTCCTCCATTTCCACGATTCGAGCAACAGCAGTGGCGGTAGGCATCCCCGAACTGTGAATGTTGGAAACAAGGTTTCTGTTGGCATCGGTATCTCTGGGTCGGGGCCGATAGGCCATATAGGCAGAGACGCTTTCCGCTGTCGCCAGGCCTGAACGCTCGCCCACGAGAAGTATCACCACTTCGGGATCGAGCAACTCCCCGATGCCGTTCATCACGCCAACACGGCAGCGGCGCAGAAAAAATGGACGACCCACCGTTCGCCCTTTCGCCCGAAAAGCGTGCATCAGGTCCGGCAGAATCTGCGGGACCTGGGCTAAAATTGCTCGAGGCGAAAGTCCGTCACCGACAACGATCTGGACATCCACGCCGCTTGCGCAGTTCGTCGCAATGACGGTTTTCGCGTCTTCGGATAACTGGCGCCCAAGTTCGGGATGAGCCAAATGTTCAGGAAGTGACCTTGCGCAAGTTGAAACTTCAAAGAGACCGAAATCCTCAACTAGGCCAACAAGGGGACCTTCCTCGAGAGAGATTTCGACAGAGAGTGCATCGCGCGCAGCAGCATGATCGGCTCGCAGTTGCAACTGCGTTTTGGTTCGATACGCAGTTCCTGCCCGCCCGAGAAACAAACGCGCCGAGGTAACCAGTTCTATTTCTTTCGGCGAGAACACCGACGAAACAATTTGGGGAGTGGGTTCCTCAGTCATCGCCTCGACCGATCGCAGTAAGTGCACCCGATAGCCGAGTAGCAGATTCAATTCCTCGCGCTGCTTCTGGCGCCAGATGACCGCTTCTGTAGATACCAACTTCTTCAAGCCATTGCGCAAATTCGGGAGCCGGCCGCAAACCAAGAAGGTCTCGCACTCCCACAACATCATGAGCACTTGTCGACTGGTAATTGAGCATGATGTCATCGGAACCAGCAACACTCATCACAAAATTGCAGCCGGCAGTGGCAACCAAAACGAGAAGTTGGTCAGTGGTGTCCTGATCGGCATCAACATGGTTCGTGTAACAGATGTCGAGTCCCATCGGCAGACCGAGCAACTTGCCGACGAAATGATCTTCAAGCCCAGCGCGAATGATTTGGCGATCATTCGCCAAATACTCAGGCCCAATAAAACCCACGACGGAATTCACGAGGAATGGGTCGAAGCATCGGGCTACACCTTGAGCACGCGCCTCACATGTGAGTTGGTCAATCCCATGATGGGCATTCGCCGACAGAGCGCTTCCTTGACCCGTCTCGAAATACATCACCTGATCGCCGATGTACCGGGTATCAGACTTGTGGCTGTCGAGAACCATCTCTCGACCTTCGGCGAGTTGAGCAATCGATACCCCAAACGATGCGTTCGCCGCTTCGGTGCCCGCAATACTTTGAAAGAGCAGATCGATCGGGGTGCCCCGTTCGATGGCTGCCATCTGCGTTGAAATGTGGGCGAGGACGCAGGCTTGTGTTGGGAGACCCAGCGAATCAATGAACGAACGAAGACCACGAGAGAGAGCATCGACTCCTTCGATGCTGTCACCGGCGGGGTTGACGCCAATAACTGCATCACCACAACCGAAAAGAACACCGTCGAGTGCAGAAAACAAAATGCCGGCGAGATCATCGGTTGGGTGATTGGGTTGCAGCCGGGCCGCCAACACACCTTGTTCTCCCACGGTATTGCAGCAGCGGGTGATAACCCGGAGCCGAGACGCCGCGGTAATGAGATCGCGAGAACTCATTAATTTGGCAACGGCTGCCGCGACTTCTGGTGAAATCCCCCTTTGTAATCCAGCCCCCCAGACCTCAACGAAGTCTGGTTCCAGAATTGCCTCCCGAAGTTCGCCAATCGTGCGGCTGCGAATCGACGACAGCGCCTCGGTGTCGAGTGCACCGAGAATGGTTGAGGTCACTTCGTCATCGACAAATGGTTCATCGACAATTTCGCCGACCGTGATATCGGCAAGGACCGTCCGCGCCGCGATTCGTTCCATCTCTGAACGCGCGGCAACACCGGCGAGCACGTCGCCTGACTTCTCATCGCCGGCCCGTCCAAAAACTTCAGGAAGGGATTGGAATGTGAAAACCTCGCCTCGAAGGGTGGTGCGATACATCACGTCGCCCCCATGAGATCTGCCGGCACCATTTGTTCGCTAAGTAAAAGAGCGAAACGCGTAGGATCGCCATTTACCCACGAGCGGCAGAGTGGCAGTCCTTCAACGTAACAAGAGATGTAGGCCCGCCAGGTTGGGGAAGTGAGGAACTCAACAGCTTTTTGGGCCCGAACCTGCGAGAGGAGCCCCCATCGTTCGAGATACGCCACGACTTCGTCAACGGGCCGGAGATCAGCGTGCAGTAACCAAGCCGCATTGGCCCGAACCGCATCCAGCGATTCGCTGGCCACGCGCACTTCTGATGCGATCTCGGCGTCGAACGCGACACCGTTTGAACGCAGGTGCTCTGCCACCAACTCATCGGGGCGGTCCCCCGCAATGACATCGAGGGAGAGGTCGGCCAATCCTTCAGCGATCAAACACTGCGGAGTTCCCACACAAAAAAGTGATTCCTCGAGCCAGCCCCGTGACCGCACTAGGCCCGCCTCTTTGCGCGAATGCTCCGTGTGATGACCGGGATAGGCCTCGTGGGCAACAAGATGGCCAATGCTGGTTGCCAATACGGGCAAATCCACATTGATCGCGACGCGACTTCGAAGGTTGCCTTCGTAGTAGTTGAACCCCGACCATGGCTGACCGGTTACGAGTTCCCATTCGATGGTCTCACCATCGGGCAGCCCAAATTGTTTCGATGTTCGGTAGCGGAAATCTTCAGCGATCGAGGACAACACCGCAGTTAAGCGCTCGACAGGAATAACTTGCGCTTCACGCCACTCGATGACGCGATCGCGTATCGAACCCGTGCCGGGGAGAACCGCATCTAAACGATGGTGGGCGTCGGCGAAAAGTTGTTCCTCGCGAAAATGCGGGCGCACCCCGTAACACCACTCGACTTCATCGACATAACCAATAGGTTCGCCGTTGAGTTTTCTCGCCGAAGTATGAAACCCAACGACTTGGGCACGAAGCCAACGACGACGGTTCGCATCGATCTGTTCGGCATCGACCCCAGAGTCGAGATCGGCGAGTAGCGAGGCCGATTCGGCGACAAGGGCATTTGGAGGCGCAACCGGCTCGGCATCAATACGGGACTGCAACCCGGCGGGACCGTAATAGGCGTCAACAAATCCATCCACGTGACGACCGAGTCGTAAGCCAAGCGCCAGATAGCGATCGATGAGAACCGGAGAAGCGAGATCAGTCATTTGAAAATCTCTCCTTCGATCAGAGAACGTCGCCTTTGAAAAGTTCGGTGGCCACCGGACAATCGGTTCGCCGAAGTGCATCGGCAACTTCAAGGACACCTGTTGGTCCAACGATGCGGTGAATCAACGAAAGTGGAACTACTTCATCGTCGGCATCCCAGGGTTCGTCAGGAATAACCCTTTCGCGAACCGGCAACCACATTCGTTCAGGTAACAACCGGCCAACTCCCGCCACGCCCCATACGGGAATATTGCATTGAGCAGCTACCGAGGCCGCGGCGCGAGAACCAGCAATCGACAGCATTTCTGCTGGAGCTACTGCTGACGCTTCCAGCAATACAAGATCGGCATCGGCAACCGCGGCGCCAAGACCACAAAGCGGAACGTCAACCGCATTGACATCAGCATCGACCAACTGCATGACGAGACCGCTGCCCTCTTGATGAACATCAACAACCAATACTTCGATATCGCCTCGGCGGGGAAGCGCCTCACCAATGAGTTCAGGCCATCCAAGAATCACGACGGTGGCCTCTTCAGGCAATGCGAAGGCAAGTTCTTTTGCCGTGGTGTCGTTTTCCAGTTCGCCGAGAACGGCGCGAATTTCAGCGAGTGGATCGCCAGCGCACAACACCCGAGCACCCAGCCACACCAGCGGTGCCGAACCGGGATGGCGCGACACCATTCGTCGACATGCAGTGACAAGCCCTTGAGGATCGCTTGAGAATGACGCAAGGGCTCGCGCTGCTTCGGCAACAATCACACTTTGCGGATACCCCGTGGCCCGAGCCACGTAACGGAGTCGTTCAATGGGATGCATAACGACCGCACCCTACCGATGGGTTCAGATTTGTGGGCCACCGGGCTTGAAGATCATGAGATAGAGCATGACTACCAAGATGAGATGACCAATTCCGGTGGCCATCATGATGCGACCGCGGGCGGCAACATTGCCATCGCGGAACGCCTTAATGGCGGGACGGGCAACGAAGAAAAGCACTGCGAGCAGGACCAGCCAAAGAACTACCGCGGTGGAAAGCCAGGTCTCCGACATCTTGAAGACTTTGACGCCGCCAATTTTTCCCATACCGGCCAGAGCGAAGCCCAAGATGCCGGCGATTCCGATACCGGGGAGCGAATAACGCAGGATGGAGACCTCGAGGCCATCGGCAGCCGCCTTATCGCCATTGGCGGTGAGGCGAACCAGAATTGGCGTAAGCCAAAGCGGGGCAAACCCCAAAATCACAGCCAAGATATGGATGAGAAGGACGATCTTGTAACCGGATGAGAACCCGGCGGCGAGGACAAACATCGTGGCTCCTAAAGACTCGACCGGGCCGGACGCCCGGGTGCGATGTCCTAAACATACTCGCGCTACGTTCTTAGACCGTGACTACTGATGTGAAAGCCACCCTGCCACTGACCCCCCTTCGGGGTGAATCCCGCCCAATCTCCGAGTGGACCACCAATTTCCATCTCGCAATCGTGGCCCTCGACCCCTTTACTGCCGAGAGTTCGTGGATTCTTACGACCGCCCTTCGTATTCTGCGTGGCTACGCCCAAGCCGATATTCGTGTGGCGTTGCTTGTCACCGCATCGGCGGAAGAAGTTGCCGACTACGTAGGACCACTGGCGAGCGAGATTCTCGTCTTCGCCGATGCCGACCGTTCGGTGGTCAAGGCATTTGGGCTCGAATCGCTTCCCGCGTTTGTGCACATAAACCAGGCCCATCAGGTTGAAGCCCTCGCTCAGGGTTGGAACCCCCAAGAGTGGAATACCGTCGCGACAAATATTTCTGATCGCATGAGTTGGACGCAGCCCGAAATCCCTGTTGCCAATGACCCTTCAGCGTTCGCGGGCACACCGGCCAACGGCTGATTTCACGAAGCAATCCACACTTGCGCAAGCGACACTGTCGCCCCTTCTTGTCCCAACGCGGTGCTTCCCGACCCTGTGGACCATTGGGTAACATCACGCAACTTTGGTGAGCCGATGACGACTTCGCGTAACTGAACAAGGAACAACGAAGGCAGGTCTACCGAAACCTGTTCTTGCAGGATTTTATAATCATCAACTTGTTTCCCGAGATCGTTTGTCGAACGTGCATCAGCAAATGCTCGCGTGATCACAGGGTTCACATAGCGACTGATGTTTGAACTAATCGCCGCTTGTTCGGCAGGAATACCTCGGAAAATTGGTTCGTACGTATCTGGATGAGGACTATCAAACCCGAGCGTCAAGGCAGACTGATACTGACCTGTAAGCGTTGAGATTGTGATCGAGAAATTATCGGCGGGAACTAACACAACATCAATCCCAATTGGCGCCAGCTGCACCCGCCAAAGGGAGGCAACTCTTGCCATCGTCGTATCCGGCGGCACGAGGAGCTGAAATGTCAGTGGCACACCAGTCTCTTTGGTGTACTCCTCAACCTCTTTCTTCGCCTGCGCTACATCGCGCTGCGGAGTTCCGTAATCGGTAAACCACGGGGAGGTATCGCTCACCATGCCGCGGGCAATGGTTCCCTGACTGTCAAATGCTTGTTTCAGGATTTCGGACTTATCTGTAGCCATCATCACTGCCCGGCGCGCCGATAACCGATCGAATGGTGGACGACCAGTATTGAAAGTGATTGCAACCTTCGGCTTCTCAGCATTTCGATCTTCAAAGACCGTGAGTTTCGAATCGCGATTTGAGAGGTCGCCAATACGACTCAACTGACGTGGCTCGTCAACAGAGGTCATGGCGAACGACCCATCGATAACCCCAGTGACTCGATCATTGGCCTCCGCTACCGAAATGAGCCGAATTGAATCGAGATGAGGTAAGCCTTTTTTCCAATAGTTCGGATTTTTCACCAGAACCGTTGCCCCGATGGCATCGATTCCTTTCCAAGAAAACGGGCCCGTTCCAATAGGAGCATCGTTGAAACCCAGAACTGTTGCTGGGCTTGCAATCGTCCCCACTCGGCTGGCGAGCACTTCTGGAAAAGTCGACCAGGGGCTGGACATGGTGACGACAACAGTTGTTGGGTCAGGCGCTTCAACACTCGAAATTGGTGACAACAATTCAGAAGTGGAAGGCGCCATTCGCTGCGCTTCAAGATTGAACTTCACGATGCTCGAATCAAGCGCGGAACCGTCGTGAAACGAGACACCGGGACGAATCGTCAATGTCCAAATCGAGAACGTTGCCGACGTGGTAATTTTCGAAAGCAATTCAGGAACTGGCTGGTCGTTGGAGTCGCGCTCCATGAGTCGGTCGTAGACAGCCCGTGCACCCTGAAGTTCAGAAGTCGTCCAGTCGCCGGAAATGGGCGACCAGCGCGTTGCCCCCACTGGTACCGCAATATCGAGATTGCCCCCCTTCTGGGGGCCAGCAACTGCCGAGTTTGGCGGGGCCGACTCAGTGGTATCGGTAGTGGAAGTAGTTGAACCAGAACACGAGACCACTACGAGGAGAACGCCAACGAGTGCGAAAGCGAGGAGCCGCAAGTTCATCCGGTGAGAAAATCGGGGGGAAGACACGCCGAGATGTTACGCGGCTGACTCCCCTTCACTAGATCACCTCCACATAGCGCCCATCCGGCCGCCGGGGAGATGAAAGGATTGAACCATGAGTTCCCCTATGAAAATTCGGATCGGTATTGGTCTTGGCACCATGACCACGGCCGGTAGCGCCAACACCTTCACCGCCATTGTCGACCGTTGCGAAGAACTGGGATTCGACTCTCTTTGGATGTCGGAACGAATCGGAGCGCCGGTCCCAGACCCATTAATCGCCCTTGCCGTGGCTGCTGGACGCACAGAACGGATGAAGCTCGGAACCTCAGTGCTGGTTCTACCTGGTCGCAATCCAGTCATTCTCGCCAAAGAACTGGCAACACTTGATGTGCTGTCAAACGGAAGATTTTTGCCCGCAGTTGGGCTCGGTGCTGTTGATCCGCCCGAACAACGTGCATTTGGTGTTGAGCGATCAGAACGGGGCCGACGCCATGATGAAGCTCTTTCCCTTATGCGCGCATGTTGGACCGGCGAAGTGATCTCTCATCACGGCGAGTTTTATTCCGTTGACGATGTACAGGTACTTCCCAAACCGCTGCAGCCGCAGTTTGATGTTTGGCTTGGAGGAATAGCACCAAGCGAATTGCGCCGAGTTGGGCGCGTTGGCGACGGTTGGCTGCCATCGTTCTGCTCGCCAGCCGATGTTGGCGATGCCATTCCCACCATCAACATCGCTGCTGCTGCCGCAAACCGCACAATCGATCCCGAGCATTTCGGCGCGTTGGTTTCCTACTGCGAAGGGCCCCTACCGAAGCGAATTCTCGAACTCCTCGAGCGGCGTCGTCCTGGTCTCGACCCCCGTTCTGTGGTTCCAAAACGCGCCGATCTACCCCAGCTCCTTAGCGAATTCATCGATGCCGGCGCATCAAAGTTCATCGTGCTTCCACTTACCGGCGATCTCGATCCCGACCGCGAATTCGGAGAACTCGCCAACGAACTGCTCCCCTTAGAGAACTGAAAACTCTCAGGGCACCCCTACTGGTCCGCCGGACCACAGATGACCAAGGCGGAGATGACTACGATCTGCGAGCCGTCAACATCTCGTATCGGAGCCACCCATCATGTCGATCGCCATTACTGAGGACCACCTCACACTCGCCGAGGTCACCACCGATTTCCTTGAGCGCCACAATTCACGAGGCGCCGCCCGATCGCTGCTTGAAGCAACCAATGAATCCATGCCTGCGTTCTGGGATGCGCTTGCTGAATTGGGCTGGCTTGGACTTCATATCGATGAGTCTCAAGGCGGTTCCGGATTTGGAATGCCCGAACTTGTTGTTGTGGTCGAACAACTTGGTGCCGGTCTTGCTCCCGGGCCATTCCTCCCAACGGTCATCGCCAGTGCAGCAATCGCAGCAGCAGCCTCTCCCGAGGTCGCCGCTCTCATTCTTCCGGGGCTTGCTGATGGTTCCGTTACTGCGGGCATTGCTATCGACAGATCGCTTTCCGCAAACGGCTCAACGATCACTGGCACATCAATCGCGGTTCTCGGTGGAAGTCTGGCCAACTTTTTTGTCGTTGTTGTCGGCGAGGATTTCGCAATCATCGAGCGCTCGGCAAAGGGCGTAGACCTCACCGTTCCGAACAACATCGATCCAACTCGTCGTTCAGCACAGGTCATCTTCGATAGCGCCGAGGCCACCATCGTCACCGGCGGAGCACAAACACTTCTCAATTACGCCCGGCTCCTACTTGCCGCTGAAGCAACCGGCATTGCTCGGGCTACCACGGAAATGGCCGCTTCTTATGCTCGCGAACGCGAGCAATTTGGCCGCGCAATCGCGATGTTCCAAGCGGTGAAGCACCATTGCGCCAACATGCTTGTTGAAGCGGAAATCGCTACCGCCGCAGTATGGGACGCAGCGAGAGCCGCAACCTTCGGCGGAGACCAGTTCACCTACGCCGCGGCGATGGCCGCCACTCTTGCGTCACACGCCGCCGATCGAAACGCTCAGATGAACATTCAGGTGCATGGTGGCATTGGTTTCACATGGGAACACGATGCACACCTTTATCTGCGTCGGGCTCTCAGTATCGAAGCGCTTATCGACGCCAAGCAATCGGCCGAAGATGTCACGGCAAATCTTCGCAAGGGCGTGAAACTCACTCGATCAGTGGACCTTCCCCCCGAAGCAGAGTCGTACCGCTCCGAGGCTCGTTCCGCTATCGAGGCAACAAAAACTCTTGAAGGAACCGAACAAGTTCGGGCTTTGGTGGCATCTGGTTACGCCGTCCCCCATTGGCCATTGCCTTGGGGTCGTGCGGCAAGTGCCGTTGAGCAATTGGTGATTGAAGAAGAGTTCAATCGCGCCGGAGTGAAGCGACCTTCGTATCAAATCACCGGTTGGGTGATCCTGACCCTCACCCAGTTCGCCACCGATGATCAACTTGAGCGTTGGATCATGCCACCGCTTAACCAGGAAAATATTTGGTGCCAGATGTTTAGCGAACCTGACGCTGGTTCCGACGCTGCCGGCGTGAAAACAAAAGCGACCCGCGTTGACGGCGGTTGGCTGATCAATGGCCAAAAAGTGTGGACTACCGGCGCCCATAAAGCTGCGTTCGGCCTTATTACTGTGCGCACCAACCCCGATGTTCCGAAACATCAAGGAATCACCACCATGGTTATCGATATGCACGCCGAGGGTGTTGAAATTCGTCCCCTGCGCATGGTGAGCGGCGATTCCGAATTCAATGAAATCTTCTTCACTGACGTATTCGTTCCTGATGACGATGTTGTCGGTCCTGTCGACGGTGGTTGGACCGTTGCTCGCGGCACCCTTGGCAACGAGAGCGTCAGCATTGGTAGCGGCGACGGAGCAATGGTCATACCGCCAGCAACCTTCCTTGCCCCGTTTGACGCTCACCCCGAGCGTCTCTCTGGTGGCGCGGGTCGCATTGGCCGTGCTACTGCTCGGTCCCAGGCCGCCGTAACGCTCAATGTGCGCAGTGCACAGCGCGCGGTAGCGGGCGGCGAGCCCGGCCCCGAAGGCGCCGTCACAAAGTTGCTTCTCACTGAGAATGGCGAAGAAGCGGCCGCCATCTTGTTCGAACTTTCGGGTTCCTCCGGCGCATTCCTCGCTGGCGACGGAATGTACGGAGGCATGCTGCAACTTATGCATCGTGCGCTCGCCATTGCCGGAGGCACCTCAGAGATCAAGCGAAACCAAATTGGCGAGCGAATCCTTGGGCTGCCTCGCGATCCGCTGCTCAACTGACTGCGCTCACTAACCATTTTCCCTCCAAGAATCGAAAGCGATAAACGTGGGACAACTCGATGGCAAAGTTGCGGTCATCACCGGCGGTGGCCGTGGTATCGGTCAAGCGATAGCGCTTCGATACGCAGCCGAAGGCGCAACGATCGTTATTTCATCGCGAACTCGTGCAGAACTTGAGGCCACGCTCGCGATCGCTGACGTTAATGACCAACGAGGCCTAGCGATTGTCGCTGACGCTATGGACAGTGCTGATGCTCGCCGGCCGGTGCTCGAAGCAATTGAACGTTTCGGCCGCGTTGACATCCTCGTGAACAACGTTGGTGGAACAGTTGGCGGTAACGCAGACCCCTTTGCGGCCAATGACGATGCTTTTGAACAGACCCTTGTGTTGTGTCTCACCTCTGCATGGTGGACAAGCAGTGCGGCACTTCCCTCGATGCGTGAAAACAATTTTGGCCGCATCATCAATATCGGATCAGGCGCGTCAAAGACTACCGGGGCATCAGTTCCGTACACCGCAGCCAAACATGGCCTTGTCGGTTTCACTAAACAACTCGCTGTTGCTGTTGCGCCCCACGGAATAAATGCCAATGTGCTTTGTCCTGGTTGGACTTACACATCGCTTGTTGATTTCACTCGCATCGCTGCCGCGAAAGGCACAACTCCTGAAATCGAACACGAACGCGCCGCCTCGGACAGTGCCCAACATCGAATTCTTGATGCCGACGAACTTGCCGGTATGGCCACGTTGCTTGCCGGCCCTGACGGCCGAGGTATCACTGGCCAGGTCATCAGCGTTGACGGCGGTTACAAAATCTGACCCCAAGCCGTACCAGGGCGCCCATGTGCTTTAGGAATGAACAAACGCGACATCATTCACATAGCCACTCGGAAATACCGCAGACTGCAGATAACTTGCATCGAGTTCGTGGAATGAAAGTCTTCTTGCGGTACTGCAAGCTCTGAAGAAGTCACCGTCTGCCATAATCCATCAATGTGGGCACGGACTTCGTCTTTTCGTCCAGAGGCGCCATAAGTAGCAGTTGTTCAGTCAAAAACCTTCGCCTGAACTCGGAGACTGCGAACTGAGCAATCCACTGCATGCCCAAGAACGCGCGGGTTGAGTGCAGTTGGAACCAAAGTTTTCTACTTACCGGCGCCGGAAGATCACCATGTAGTTCCAAGTGATCGTCTCTCCGATCACAGGCAACCTGCTCATGAACCGCCAGGAAGTTGGCCAATAGCGGGGCCCATCCCAAAGGATTTCTGCATCACTTCGCTGTTGGAACCAACCCCGGACCTGGGGCAAGGGGAGGTTGAAAAGGCTCTCGCCATAAAGGTTCTTGGCCGGATGTTCGGTGCGTTTCTCGTAACGTTGCGCCGCAAAATCTCCACCGAGTAGATGCCATGGCGAGGTTTCGTGCCCACCCCATGGGGAGAGCCAAGGGGTATAGGAGAGGTAGCCGACCCCACCGGGACGAAGGACCCGCAGCATTTCGTCAAGCATGTGTTCTGGATGAGGAACATGCTCAAGGACATTCGATGAATGGACCACATCTGCCGATGCACCCCGAAGCGGGAGTGCACAACCATCACCGACTACCACCCCTTTGGCCTCTCGTGCATGAAGAGTTAGCTCGCTTTCGTTGTAGTCAACGGCGAAACATTGATCACCACGTTGACGAATCTGTTCGGAGAGGTAACCGGGTCCGCCTCCCACATCGATGAACCGCAATGGTTGCGCCGACTTGGGCAGATAGGGCTCGAGTTGGCTGATCGTGTCCCGAGCAAGGAACTCGTAAAACGGTTTTGGATCTGTCGACTCCCTCAGAAAGAGCCGCACAAGTTCAACACTGCGGCGGATTCCTTTGGGTTGGGTTCTTTCCGTTGCCCCTATCACCCGCAAAGTATGGCTTCAAGCGCAGGTGAACCGGTGCCATCTCGCTTGGACGACAAAATCGTTCATCAGCAAACACGAGGTCTCGATGCGGCAACTACGCGCTTGAATCTCAACAATGACGACGTGAAGTTCTGAAACGACCAAGCTCGATATGGCGTTGACCCCGCTGCTCGAGCCGTCCTCGTTAACGAATGACCTTGCAAAAAAAGTGCCCGGAGTGGGACTTGAACCCACAAGACCCGAAGGCCCGGGGGGTTTAAGCCCCCTGCGTCTGCCAATTCCGCCATCCGGGCTGGAGGGATCACGGTAGTTGTCGCGCAATGGTCATTGCGACAGCATCGAGTTGTCACCCGGACAGGACGATTACGCCACTTTGGGCTGAAGGTGCTCGGGGGCTGCCACTGGACGGATATGGGCCCGGTGTCGCCGGGTTGGAGCAGGACTATTCACAAGGTCGTGCTCTACTGCGGCCCACAGCACCGTGCGAGCGGCGCCGGCAGTGGGACCGGACAGATTGTTGGTAACCAGCACCCCATCGATCATGTCGGCCAGCACCGAGACCCAGGGACGACCTTTGATGCGCACCGAAACGGTGACGCCCTCGGGCTGACGCTTCAAGGTGCGATCAACCCCATCGAGACGAGGTGGACTGCGAAAACCAGGGACTATGAGGCCACCAGCGCGCGCCACATCACCAAGGGTGCGGGCGGCAGCGGCAAAACGCAGCGAGGTGGCTTCCATGGCCGTCATACTGCCAAGTGGGTGTGACAGTCCCCAATGGTGGCGCCGCCGGTCCCTACGATCGCCAGGATGACCTCCGGCGACGATTCCTCCGCTTCCAGCGAAAGCCCGCCCCGACAATCGCCCGAACTCAATCCTGCCCAACAAGAGGTTCTGGATCTTCTCGGAGCGGGTCCCGATGAGCGCCCCGTCTTCAGCCCCAACCTGCGTCAGACGCTGCGAGCCGATCTCGAAGACGCACTTGCCGATCTTGTCCCCGAGCTTGACCCCGACCAACCAATGTTCGTGAACAAACACGACCTTTCGATGGTTCATGGTTGCGAGCAACGCCACCTCACTGAAAAGGCCACACCATTCGAATGGAGTCCACCACTCGCTCGTGGCACCATCGCCCATAAGGCCATCGAACTCTCCATGCACCAACGCGGCCGGCCCATCGCCCTTGAGTTGGTCGATGAAGCCATAGACCGCTACGAACGCTCTGAGGATTCCATTTCTGAGTGGCTTAACAGTTGTCCCGAATCCGAACGAGCCGAAGTTCGCGCTCTTGCCAATGAACGGGTTGCCACCTTCCTCGAATGCTTTCCACCTATTAAGCCCAATTGGTCGCCGGTCACCGAAGCTCGCATGCGCCTGGAACTTCTCGACCGACGCATAGTCATTTCAGGACGGTCCGATCTCACTCTTGGCCGGGCAAACGGCCTCACTGCCGGCAAAGTGATTATTGATTTCAAGACCGGCTCAATGTCACCCACCCACCTCGATGACCTGCGTCTGTATGCATTACTCGAAGCGATGCGCATCGGCACTCCGCCCAGACTCGCGGCGTCGTATTACCTCGATTCCGGAACTACGCAATCAGAGGAAATCACTGAACAGGTTCTCCACACAGCGGTAGCCCGAACTGCCGACGGCATTCGCAAGCTGCATGAACTTTCTGTCGGTAGCCGCGAACCGGTTCTTCGGCCCAGTTGGGGATGTCGATGGTGCCCGGCTCGCGCTACATGTCAAACCGGGCTCGCATTTTTGGTTAGTGACGAATCAGAAGATCTTGACGATCGATTCGAGGACGACTGACAAGCCAATGCGCATCAGAGCGGATCAATGGCTGCTTCCGCTGCTTCGGCTTCAGCAATATGTAACTGCTCTTCTTCGTTGAACCCTGCTCCCGGTTCAACCAGATCCATTGATGACAATCGATCAAAGACAAATCGCAGAACCACAAAGACAGCAAGGAAAAGAACTCCGGCGCCCGCGACAGTCCATTGCACTCCAATAACGTCGACCAACCAACCTTGAATAAGCGCGCCCAACGGAACCGCAGACGTGAGCACCATGAGATAGAGAGCGAGGGTACGCCCGCGCATTTCTTCGCTGACTTGAAGTTGCACTGTGGTGTTGAGACTGGAGGTGATTCCTAAATAGCCTGCACCCGAGACAAGCAAAGCGGCACCGCCAAGCAGAACGACTGGAGCGGCACCAAGGGCAATCAGAGCGCCGCCATAGACCACCATCGAAACGGTGAGAACTTTGCTTCGTGACGCTCGTGCCCCGCGACCGGCGACAATCGGAGCAACGATGATTGCCCCCACTCCAAGACATGAAGAAAGTAAACCGTATGAACCGTTTCCGACGCCGTAGACATCGGTGGAAAAAACAACGAGAAGATTGAAAAGTGGGCCACCAAGAGCGCCAAGTGCGAACACCACGAGGAGGCATGTCGTGATGCCAGGAACTGTGCGCACATAGCGGATTGCCTGACGCATCTCTGCGATCGGCCGAGGTTTACCTGTTGGCCGATCAGTTCTCCTCTTTTCCACTCGGATAACGATTAGACCCGCCACCATTACCAGGAATGACAGTGCGTTAATGAAGAAACACCAGCTCACACCCAAAGTGACGAGCACCGCACCACCAAGTGCTGGGCCAAACGCTCTTGCGGCATTGAACTGAGTGGAATTGAGAGTGATTGCATTAAGCAAGTGTTCACGGGGCACCAATTCGGTCACGAATGATTGCCATGCCGCAACAGTGAAACCACCTGCCAATGCGTTCATCGCAAGGATAAGTAAGAACCACCCGATTTGACGATTGCCGGACACCCATAAGCACCACAAACAAAAAGTGACTGTTGCTTGAATGAGCCCCCCGTAGATGAGGACTTTTCGGCGATCGAAACGATCGGCGATCGAACCGGCATAGGGGCCGGACAGGACCATGGGCGCGTATCCAAGAAAGCCGGCGAATCCCAGCCATGCTCCTGAACCGGTAATTGTGTAAATCACATAGGGAACCGCCACCATCTGCAACCAGGTTCCGCTGCTCGAAAGTAGTGAAGCGGTCCACATGAACCGGAAGTTCCTATGGCGGAAGGCAACAAATATTCCTTGTTGCGGGACCGACGCCGAGGCCGCGGTCACGATATCCACTCGTCAATCAGCTGCGAACCGCGCTCGGCCCAATCATCGGCAGTGAAACCAAACCTCCGATGGTCTTCCCACACGCCGTTAATTTCGAGGAATCCGAGTGCGGTTCCTTCCTCGCGTAATTTCAATTTCTCCGCGACACGCAACGAGGAAGTGTTACGAGGAACAATGGCAATCTCAATTCGATGAAGTCGTAAATCCTCAAAGCAATGCCGAGCAAGAACGACGACTGCTTCCGGCACATAACTGTTGCCGGCATGTGCTTCATCTACCCAGTAACCGGCGCTGCCACTTTGAAACGGTCCGCGCTGCACCGATGAAAGATTGATCTCGCCGATGAATTCGCCACCAACGAACAGCCCAAAGCCAAATCCGGCACCGAGTTGTCGTTCACGTTGACGAGCGTTGCAGCGAACCGCAAATGCATCGCGATCTTCAATGACATCGGGAACGCCTGACGGGCGGGTCGGCTCCCATTTGGTAAGCCATTCTTCGTTACGACGACGAACTTCCCGCCACGCCCCAAAGTCTGTGACCACCAGTGGACGAAGAAGGATGCGTCGTCCAAACAGTGTGCTCACCTCAGCGAGTGTAGCGAGCAGCCCCGCTCGGAGAATCAGTTCGTTAGCGGTTCCGAAAGCATCGACATCGCAAGCCCATCGAGGATGTCCGACTCTGAAACGAGGCATTCGGAGAACCCGAATTTTCGCATGGTGGAGACCAACACGCATAAGCCGCCCACAATGACATCGGCCCGCTGTTCTTCGAGCCCGGGGTTGTGCATACGGTCGGCGATTGATTCTGTTGCCAATGTACGAAAGACGTCTTCCACTGCTTCTTTCGTGAGAACAAAATGGTGAATTTGATCGCGGTCGTAGCTGACTAATCCGAGTTCAACCGACGCGGCGTTACTTATGGTGCCGGCGAGACCCACAAAGGTTTTGGCGGTCGGCGCTTGCGGCAGTTCACGCAGAACATCGTCGAGGTAAAGCTCGATAATAGAAAGCGCCTGAGAAAGCTCTTCAGCGGTGGTCGGATCCGAGTGCAGCCAGGCTTCAGTAATTCGAACACAACCGACATCGATAGAAACCACCGACTCGGATGCGGATGTGCCCCAAACGAACTCGGTGGAACCACCGCCAATATCACAGATCAAAAAAGGACCATCTGACGGGTCGAGGTCCGCTGTCGCACCAAGGAACGAGAGCCGACCCTCTTCTTCGCCACTAATGAGTTCGGGACGAACGCCGAGAATTTCGAAGGCAGCATCGAAGAACTCGTCGCGATTGGATGCATCACGCGAAGCTGAGGTTGCCGCCATGCGCAGGCGAGTAACACCATGACGAACGATGACCTCGCGGTATTCGCGCAAAACTTCGAGCGTGCGCTGAATAGCATCGGGCGCAAGACGACCTGTCGCGTCGACGCCCTGACCCAAACGGGTGATTCGCATCAACCGCTCAATCTGGGTGCGTCCATCTGCAGTGATGAGTAACCGAACTGAATTGGTACCGCAATCGATAGCGGCGACCGGCGAGATCATGGAGCGTTCCTTTCTGGGGTGGAAACGGGAAGTAAGCCGCGCGCAACGAGTTGCTCATGGGTCCATTCGCCAATGGGATCATCGCCTCCGGCCAGCCAATGCGCGTAGTGAGCGTGAAGGCACTTCACGCCGGTCCGCGTCCCGCCAACCCCACCGTAGGGAATTGGACCTTCGTGATCTTCTGGGACGACCGCATCGCGCTCCGCGGCGTACGCGGCGTGAACAACCGCGATGGCCTCGAGCCCAACCACACGTTCGGCTTCGTCGACCCCACCGTCAGATTCAATCCTGCCGATGGCCGAGCGCAGCGCCGGGTCACACAACCAATACCGAGTAGGCATCGGGGTTCCGTCGGGTAACAGCGGTTCGTTGCGAAGCACCGCCGGATCACCATCGGAGCGACGGACAACAACTTCAAATTCACCCATTGGTTCACGGCCGAGCAGTTCGGTGACCCGAGAGCGCTCGTTCGCCATTTCGGTCACTTCCGACGACGGCGTCGAACCAGGCTGAGAATCACAAGTACACCAAAAGCGACACCGAGCAACGGCGCTGCTCGTTTGAGTAAAGGTGAACCGGCTGAACCAAGAAGATCGATTGCCTCGGCTTCAGGCTGATCAATTTTACGAACAGTCGGAGGTTGGTCAGTTGACGTCGGAGAAGATTCGGGAGCTCGCCCGGCGGCAAGTACCGCTTCAGCTTCCTTCACAACCTCGGACACGACATCGGCTACCAGCACGGTTTGTTCAAGATTGTCGACAAACTGACCGAGGATTTTGGCGCTGACATCGGCCAACACGCCACGACCAAACTGCGCAACCTTGCCTGTCACGGTGAGGTCGGTGGTCACCGTGACTTGCGTGCCGGTTCCTGAAGGCGTCAGTACTGCGGTGATGATGGCGCTGGCATTTCCCTGGCCGCGAGTGTCGCGACCGGATGCTTCAAGAACTGCTCGATAAGCAGTGTCGTCGCGCTCGAGGAAAATCGCTTTGCCTTTGTACTGCGCGGTGATCGGGCCCACCTTCACCTTGACAATGCCGCGGTATTCGTTGCCTTCGATCTCTTGCAACTGCGCGCCCGGAAGGCACGGAGCAATTCGTTCAACATCGGTGAGCACTTTCCAGGCGGTATCGACTGGCACGCTCACTTCGAAAGTGTTTATCAGTTCCATTGCTCAAGATCCTCCACGGTGTCGACATCATGCGAGTCGCCGGGGCAGGCTACTTCGCCCACCAGCTCTGGCCTCTTCCGCATTAAAACTCGGGCGCCTTCATCACCAATTGTTGGAAGGTCCTCCCAGACTTCTCTCATAAGCCGAACCGGGTTTCCCCGAACTCCCGCATAGGTGGCAACCACAATTGGATCGTCGAGGCCACTCGTGGCCACGAGGCGCCAGTCTTCAGACCCCACCAAAGGTTGGTCGGCCAATCCCACCACCGCACCAATTGCTTTTGTAGAACGGGCGTACTCGAGCCCGGCCTGCAATGACGCAGCTTGACCTTCGCTCCATTGACTTGTGTGAAGGACTTTCACCCTGGGTGAGAGCACCGCAGCGAGATCAACCGCACCGGTCACCACCACGACTTCGTCGAAACAACCCGCACCAAGGGCCGCACCGACAGCGATCTCCACCAATGGGCTGCCGTTCACCGTGGTCAGCTGCTTCGCTCCGCCCACAAATCGCGTGGATCCGCCGGCGGCGAGGATCACTGCGAGCAAGGGGGCGGGAGTGGCCATTAGTCAAGTCAATCACCCGCCATGAAGACGCACACGGCCGGAAGATTCGGAGATGGCATCGCCCGCCGTTCGGCTAGTCTTTTCACTGCTCGCCAGATAGTCGGCGACCGTTGTAAACAAGTTGTGGCCAAGTTGTGACCAAGTCGTGACCAAGGGGGAACATTGCAGATCACCATGAAGGTCAACGGTGTCGAGCGAACAGCCGACGTTGAGCCCCGCACCCTTCTCGTGCACTTCTTGCGCGAACAACTCGACCTCACCGGCACCAACATCGGATGCGATACATCCTCATGTGGAGCATGCACCATTCACGTCGATGGCGAATCGGCGAAGTCATGCACAATGCTCGCAGTTCAGGCTGACGGATCATCGATCACCACCATCGAAGGTCTTGCCAACGGCGACATCCTTCACCCGATGCAACGCTGCTTTCAAGAGAACCACGGATTGCAATGTGGCTACTGCACACCGGGAATGGTGATGGCGGCAGTGTCGCTGCTCGACGAAAACCCCAATCCCACCGAGACCGAAGTTCGACTTGGCCTCGAAGGCAACCTTTGCCGCTGCACCGGCTATCACAACATCGTGAAATCTGTTCTGGCCTGCGCCGCGGAATCAAATGGGGCCTCAAAGTGATCCCCGCCGCATTCGACTATCAACGCGCCGACTCCATTGACGCCGCCCTCGCTCTTCTCACCGAACACGGTGACGAAGCGAAGTTGCTCGCTGGCGGCCATTCGCTGATTCCTCTCATGAAGTTGCGCCTCGCTTCACCATCAGTGCTCATCGATGTCGGCCGTCTCGACGACCTTCGATACATCAACGATGCGGGCGATCACATTGCAATCGGCGCACTCACCCGTCACCGCGATCTCGAGACCAGCACATTGCTTGCTCAGGCTGCCCCCTTACTCGCTCATGCCGCAGGCCATGTCGGTGATCCTCAGGTTCGCCATCGCGGCACCATCGGCGGTTCCATCGCTCACGCCGATCCCGCCTCCGACCTTCCCGCTGTCATTCTTGCCCTGGGCGCCACACTTGTCGTGCAAGGCCCCACAGGGCAGCGAGAAATTCCTGCCCACTCGTTTTACATTGGTTTCCTTGAATCTACGCTGGCTCCCGATGAATTACTCATCGAAGTTCGCATCCCCAAACTCGATACTCAAGGTTGGTCATTCCAGAAATTCAATCGACGCGCTCAGGATTGGGCCATCGTGGGCGTTGCTGCAGTTCGAGCAAACGGCGTAACCGGCGTTGCCTTGGTCAACATGGGATCCACTCCCCTGCTGGCCAGCGGCGTCATTTCAGCAGTCAATTCAGGTGCTTCGGCCGCAGATGCTGCATCGCATGCCACCGAAGGCACTGAGCCGCAAAACGACATCAACGCGTCAGTTGACTATCGCGAGCATCTTGCCCGAGTACTTGTGCGCCGGGCGCTCGAAGAATCCGGCCTTTCCTGATTCTCTCGCCCACCGCGGAAGCGGTCGGTTTAGTGAATCGAACCGGTTGTTGACATAAGCGATGCGGCCACGCGACCAGTTTGTGCCGCAATAATTTCTGCGCAAATAGCAATGGCCGTTTCTTCTGGTGTGCGGCCGCCAAGATCGAGACCTATAGGGGCATGGAGCCGCTGGTCAACCGCCGCCATATCGGCACCGGCTTCGGCTAACCGTGCCCGCCGCTCTGAAGCCGTTCGGCGGCTCCCCATCGCCCCTAAATAGCCAACCTCGGTTGCGAGGGCGGCGACGATGGCAGGAACGTCAAATTTATTGTCGTGCGTAAGAATACAAATAGCATCGCGCGGCCCCAAACGGGGGCCGATTTTTTCCACTAGGCGATGCGGCCAATCAACAATAACTTCATCGGCATGAGGAAAACGTTTTGTGGTGGCAAAAACTTCGCGGGCATCACATACCGTCACTCGGTAGCCCAAGACCTTTGCGACTCTCACTAACGAACCGGTGAAATCAACCGCGCCAAACACCAACATTTGCGGCGGTGGAGCAAAACTTTCAATAAACACTGAAACAGCATCTTCTCTTGCTTCACCGTGTTCGCCGTAGTGACGAATACCGGTGCGGCCACCTGCTAACTCGCCGATACTGTCGCGAATAACAACCCGATCAAGATCGGGATTGCCTAAAGTGCCAAATGGTTCGAGGCCTTCGCCCACCAGAATTTTTGCACCTCGCTGTAACCCGTCGACGATTGTGGCAATAGCGACCGGGCGGTGATCGTCAATTGCAGCATGCCAGAGTTCGTACATCGAATTGCTCATAACCGTCACCAATCCAACGGTTCGATGAACAAATGGACAGTGCCTCCGCAGGTAAGCCCAACGGAAAATGCCTCGTCGTCGCTGTAGCCGAAAGTGACCATCCGGCGATCACCTGATTCAAGAATTTCCAGCGCCTCAGAAACAACTGCTCCTTCAACGCATCCGCCCGAAACCGAGCCCGCGACTTCGCCATTATCGGCGACGGCCATTGAGGCTCCTGGGAAGCGGGGACCTGAGCCTTCGATATCGACAACACGCGCGAGGACGATACGACGACCTTCTAATCGCCAGCGGTCAATGTCGGCCATGATTTCTTTCACTGCGACAACTCCGATCTGCGAGGAAACTCTGTACGACCAGCGCGAGCGACAATTCGGGAGAGTCCCTCAAGTGAATTGAATGAGTGACCTTCGACAAACTCGTCGACGAAGGGTAACGCCGCAGCCATACCCTTAGCGAGAGGCGCGTAACCCGGCGAAGATTTCAATGGGTTCACCCATACGATCCGGTATGCCACCCGCTGCAACCGCTGCATTTGCTCAGAGAGTTCGGTGACATCCCCACGATCCCAACCGTCGGAAAGGATCACCACAACCGCTCCTCGCGCCATTCCCTTTATGCCCCACTGGTCGTTGAAACGGCGCAGGCTTTCGCCGAGACGGGTACCGCCCGACCAATCGGTAACTGCTGCTGCGGCCTGGGTGAGCGCTCGGTCGGGATCATGGGTACTGAGTTCGCGAGTCAATCGAGTAAGGCGAGTTCCCATGGCGAAAACTTCAACATCAGCGTGGGCCGCCACCGCTACGTGAGCAAACCGAACAAGCGCTCGGCTATAGGACTCCATAGATCCGCTCACATCGGCCAACAACACAACTCGCCGCGGAACTCGCCGGCGAACCGTGCTTCGTCGATGTATCGGTTCGCCACCGGTGCGAAGCGACTCACGAATCATGCGCCGAAGGTCGGGGCGACCCTCGGAATGATTTGAGCGATGACGACGGCGAGAAATTCGTGTAGCCCCAACAAAACGTAACTCGTTGAGAAGTCGGTTCACTTCGGCCCGTTCCTCATCATCGAGTTCAGCGAAATCTTTTGCCCGTAACGATTCGGCCCG
>Ga0105052_10001297_pt1 | contig 33464 bp, 40 predicted proteins | sample FRY03_FD_78094 | JGI IMG/M metagenome (GOLD analysis project Ga0105052, IMG submission 78094) | Freshwater microbial communities from Lake Fryxell liftoff mats and glacier meltwater in Antarctica - FRY-03 | ecosystem: Environmental > Aquatic > Freshwater > Ice > Glacier meltwater ... | reverse complement strand
TCGATTTATCCGGTGGCTCCGTGTGGCACTTTACCGCGAGGTCCCCTGGCGTGAAGCGGTGGCCCGGTTGGCGGTGATTTGGGGCTCAAAATGTTAGGACTTTTCTACACCGATCCCCGCGAGACGTCGTCCCGCAGTGCGCCACGCAGCTTGATCCGCTCAAAAAGCGGTGCCTCCTTGGCCAGTTTCTTGTCGGCCTTCGATTCGTCCGCGATTGCGCCAGGGGCAAGCAAGCCCACAAGGGCCGCCATCAAAATCAAGCGTCGACCCGGTGAATTGAAAGCACCTCGCCGCGGCAGAGGAACACCCTTCCGATTTTGAAGGGATCGCATCACGCTACTACGCCCAAAGCCGGGCACTTTGGTCACAAATTTCACAGAAAAACCAGAGCATTCAATTCAACCCCATGACCCATCCCTTCCCCCCACCCGGGTCAAGCCCCGCCCCTCCCGGGCCTTCTCCGAAATCGCTCTTAACCACGTGCCATTCAGGGCTCCTACACAAGGCGGCATTTCGTGGAAATCGGGGGAAAAACAACCGCAGATGAACTCATTGGAAACGAGAACTCGAAACCCGGCAAACCGGAAGGTGTTCCCAAGCCCCGGGGCTAACCATGCCGTTTACTGGCCTGTCCTCGTGAAGCGCACTGATTCGAGTTGGGCTTCGGTGAACTTCATCGATTGTTCATCTCCGTTTCCAGGTCGCCGAGTGTGGCTATGATCTCTTCAAACGTTGGGCGCCGTCCGAAAATCATATCCTGCATGGCTGAATAGTCTTTGCGCATTGCATCGAGGACATGATCGGGCGGGATCAGCTTTAGTGTGCCCGGCTTGGCCGCATCGTAGTTCGCCCAGTTTCGAGGATAGAATTTCTTCTTAAAAAGAACCACATCAGCCAGCAGTTCCAAATTCCCCAACGCGGCTCTTTTCAGTTTTTCATCGGACGCCATCAGGCAAAGGTCGTAGTAGTGGCGAGAATAGCGCTCAGGAACGACAGCATCCACTGGGCGGTGGGCTTCATGGTGCAGGATGGTCGCTTTTTCCCAGAAGCTTCGCTCCGCATCGATCGCACGAACAGAGCAGTTCGGTTCAACGAATTGATCAGGGAAATCCTCTGCGGCGTAGGGTGTAATCGTGTGTTCTGAGTGTGGCAACCAGGACGCCAAAGGTCCGATCTCCAGTTGAATGTAAGGCAGTAGCTCTTCCGTGTTAGAGGTTTTCGGATATTCCACGCGGATAATGTGCCCTTGGTCTTTTTCGTCAGCCTTGATTTCCAGGCGGCAATGCCGGCCAAGCGCTTCATTCAGAAGTGGCAGCATGGTTCCAGCGATGTAGGCACAAGCTTCCTCGTTGAGTGCTTCATTGAGCTCACCCTGTTTCGTCTTCGAACGTTCCGCCATCGGGTCTTGGCCTCCACTCGCGACTCTCCAATCCAGAACCAAGTCAATATCCTCGGAAAATCGGTCAATCAGCCCATAGACTTTTGAAAGGCTGGTGCCCCCTTTGAAGATGAGTTGTTTGGAAAGTTCGGGATGCTCAAAGAGATGCTTCAGCGTCCAGCAGACCCAGAAGTCTTTTTCCACGATGGCAATGGTTCCCATCCCTCGCCTTTCCGCGGTCACCGTGAAAAGTTCATGTCGATCTTTCTCCGGGAGTGCCGCCACACCATTCATGACGGCTCCTCCTTTGCGATCGTTCGGATGACATCACTGACCCACGCGGGAGCCGTCTTGGTATCGCGAAGGATTTTTTGCCACAAGTCTGGCGTCCATTTTTCCGAGAGCTTTTGCCTGACTTTCGCATCAATGCGTTCGCGCCCCAACGCTTTCAATGCCTGCACGACAAGTTCACTTTCCCGATGTTTGAACCCGGATTCCTTCAAGCTTCTTTTCTTGAAGATGAGCTGCCGGTTGCCGATCTCATAGGTTTTGCCCGGGCCATCCGAGAGGTAAACGCTCTGCGCAGGCACCTGAGTGGAAAGCCCCAATACATTGAGTGCCGTGTTTTGCGATGGCTGGATGCGCCAGCCCGATTTGCGTGCCAACGCATTGGCTAAAGCATCCAAATTTGGCCCCATTTGAGTATCCAGTAGAGTGCTCATGCGGGGATAATCATACACGCCACGAAGCACCCGCCGGATGGTTCCTTTAGCTTCCAATCGTGACAAGGCCTTACGGATCGCCGCATCGCTTCCCAGACCCGAAAAATCATTCTTGGAAAACACCCAACCCCTCTGGTGGCCGTAAATCTTAGAAATCAACTTGCTGTCAACGGATTGCATGAATGAAAGGTAGCTTGTTTTGTCACAAATTAAAGCATGTTTTTGTGACAAGCTGTTCGGCGAAATTGAGCCGGTTGACAGCTCCCTTCGAGAACGGCTCTACAGGCCTGTCCTCGTGTGCCGTTTACTGGCCTGGCCTCGTGCCCCCCCCCCCCGCACCCGTCAAGCCGGGCCCTCCACGGGGCGGAGTCGAGCCTCCGCACTCCTGGGCTACTCCGAAGAGGTGGTCTTGTGCCGTTTACTGGCCTTGCTCGTGAAACTGGCCTCGTGAAACGATCTCCGGACGCAAGTGTCCCCCGCTCGGAAAAAACGTAAATCCAAGCGAGGGACTGTAATCGGCTTGTGAAAACACCCACTCAGGCGAATCACCTCCCGAAATCTTTACGCCTCATCACCCCCTCGCCGCCCCCCTCAACAGCGCCCCCAAGGACCCCACCCAGCACCATCCGCTCCAGCACATCCCGCGCAAACTCCCGCGCCTCGTTCCCCCCTTCTTCGCCAAGCTTCGTCGCTCTGCTAGCGATGAAGAGCATGAGGCTACGAAGGGCATGCTGCACCAGAGCCTTCGGGCCGTTCTCGTAGACAGCCGTCCCTTCTTCGCGGTGAAGTGGGCGTGGGCGCGCTCGGCGAACTCGAAGCGTCGGCGCTTGAGGATGGCGCGGAGCTTCTTCACCTCCGCCTCGTAGAGCGGGATGAGGATGTTGTGGAGGTCCATGTCTGCGGAAAAAGAAACGGCGACCTTCCGAAGAAGGTCACCGTCTCTGTTGGATTGCCGGCGAAAGTGAATTGCGGAATCTGGGTCGCTACTGCTGGGCGCGCACGAAGTTGGCGGAGCCGGTGAGGGACATCTGCACGGTGGCGTCGCCGCTGACGTCGGTCATGACCTCGGTGCCGCCGGCGGGGATCGTGCCCACAGTCGCCGTGAGACCGGTGACCTTGGTGCCCGGGAAGGTGAGGGTCTCAGAGCGGTAAAACTCATAGGAGGTGCTGTTCGCGCCCTTGAGGGTCAGCTCAAATTTCCCGCTGGGGAGCGAGGTGATCGAGGTGATCTCCGGGTCGGCCGCAGGGGTGGTGCCGCCGATCACGCCGGAAATACCATAGAGTAAATAAGGATGTGTGTTGGGGTTGGGGTTTCCGGCGGCGCCCCATGTGGACCAGTCCGCGCCCAATTGTCGGTTGTCGGCTTGACCAACATTACTGGCACCTAACTCGCTGCCGGTATTGGTAGCGCCACCGGCTAAGGTCCCGGTCCAAGTGCGATTACCAAAACTTCCGCTTGCCCCGTTGACGTGGTCAATAAAAGGGCTCTCCAAAAATGTCAAGCAAGCTCGAAGCACCTTCTACCTGAGCCCGGGATACCCCCCATAAACAAGTTCGTCGCCATGCACTTTCGCTTCATCCTTGAGAGCGGCGAAGAGCTTTTGCGCGACCTTCTTGCCCTCGCCTTTTTCGAGGAGATCGACTTTCTCGAAAGGGTCGCTCTCAAGGTTATAAAGCCGGGCAATCTTACCGCCGGGATAGAGGATGAGCTTGTAACCGTCTTTAGTGAGCGCCCGCTGGGCATCCTTGAGATAGGCTGAATAGATTTGCTGACGACCTTCCGACTCACCCTTCAAAACCGGAATAAAACTCTGATATTGGATGTAGTCGGGAACCTCGGCACCTGCCGCTTGCAGAGCCGAGGGAACAGAGTCCTGAATGTAGATCGGGCTCGAGATCTTTTGACCGGCTTCAACCTCGGGTCCCACCACGACATAAGGAACGCGGATGCTGTGATCATACATGTTCTGCTTTCCGAGAAGACCGTGACGACCGCAGCCAAGACCGTGGTCGGACGTGAAGACGATGATCGTGTTCTCGCGCTGGCCATTAGCTTCCAGTGTTTCAAGAACGCGGCCAATCTGGGCATCGAGATGGGTAATAAGGGCGAAGTATTCGCGACGGGCCACCTTCACGGAATGCTCGGTCCGGGGCATGGGAGCGAGGTTTTCGTCCCGCAGACTGTGGGGCGACTTCATGACCTTCCGATACGGATAAGCCTCGAGGAAGTTCTCCGGAGTCTTCATCTTCTCAACGGGATACATGTCAAGATACTCCTGCGGAGATTGACGGGGATCGTGAGGAGCATTGAAGGCGAGGTAGAAGAAAAAAGGCTTGGTGTCCTTCTTGGCCATCTTGAGGAATTTCACGGCGGTATCAGCCTCGACTTCCGACCAATGCTTGCCGCCTTTCCAGAAGCCATTGTTGGCCTTGTCGGTAGGATCCCAAGGGTCTTCCTTTCCTTCAAGGGGACGGTTGTAGCCCTTCTTGACCTGATTAGGCATGCCCGGGCGAACGTCGCCCACGTGATCAAAGAGCTTTTCGGCCTTCATGCTGACGTGCCATTTCCCCGTCATATAGGTCGTGTAGCCCGCATCGCTCATGAGTTGGGGCCAGAGTCTCCGCTCGCCCATCGTCTTTTCCTCCCTCTCGGCATACCAAAGATTCCGCCCGGTCATCATCATATTGCGGCTCGCAACACAGATCGCGCCATTCCAGCCCCCGGAATTGTAGGCGTGGGTGAATTGCGTCCCGGCAGCGAACAGCTTGTCAAGATGGGGCGTTTTGACTTCAGTGAGACCGACCGAACCAATCGCTTCGTAGGTCATATCATCAGCAAATATGAAGAGCAAGTTGGGTTTTTCCGCCGCCTGAAGGAAGGGAGCGGCCGCGAAAACAGCCGCAAGAAGGAATTTTATCATGACCCGAAAGCAATGAAGAGAAGATTGGCGCTTAACAATCACTTTTTAGGCTGCTACCACGCCGCCGCTGCGAGGCTCGCCTCGCACGCCCCCAATATGAGCGCCCCTAAAACTCCCACCATACCTCACCGGATCGAGTATCTGGTTTACCGTGGTTTCGAGCTCATCATCAAGCGCCTCTCGCTTGAGACCACCTTCAAAGCAGGTGAGCTCATTGGCCGGATCGTCTACCGGTTCGCCAAGGGACGACGCGGGAAACTCATGCGAAATCTCCGGCGAGCCTATGGAGACGAAAAAACGACGGCCCAACTCACCGAATTGTCCTCCGAAATCTTCGAACGGAACGGGGCGAACTTCTTCTCATCCCTGCGTGTCCCATTCCTGAGCGATGAGGAAATTCTAAAATACGTCGAGTTTTCAGGCCTCGATGACTTCTTAGCAGCTGCCAAACGCGGAGGGATCGTCCTCGTCGTCCCCCACATGGGAAACTGGGAACTCCTCGCACAGGCCCTCTTTCTCACCAAGGACCAAATCAGAGTTGGAACCCACTACCGCCCGCTCAATAACACCCTGATCAACGGCGTCATCAAACGCCGACGCAAAAAACGCGGGCTCGTCCTCTTTGCAAAGAAAAACTCCACCCTTCGCCTCACCAACTTCGTTCGCGAAGGAGGCGTCCTTGGCATCCTTTCGGATCAACGGGTCGGGAGTCGCGGCGCGGCCGGCGTTTTCTTTGGTCGCCCCACTACTTGCTCCCCTCTTCCCCATCTCGTTGCCAAACGGGGCAAGGGTCAGCTAGTTGCTCTTCATTGCGAAACGATCGCCTCTTGCCGATGGCAGATCTCCTTTGATCTCATCAACGAAGCGACCGCCCAGGCCTGTGCCGATACGATTGAAGAAGCTTGGAGAAACTCCCCCGCTGATGTCTTTTGGTTCGAAGACCGCTGGCGACTCCAAGGAGCCAAGCCCCTAGAGTTTCTCTCAAAATACCCGGAAGATCACGGGGTCACCCGCCCGCTTCGCTTAATCTGCCTCGGCATGCCGCCCCTCGACCTCTCACTCCCAAGTGATCTCATCACCATCGAAAGCCACGCTATTGATCTCAGTAGTCGGGATAAAGACCTCCAGGAAACTCTGATCGAGATTTCTCACAATGGGCGGGTGCCCGTCGACGTCTTCTGCTGCCCAAGCAGCGAAGCAAAACGAATCAAGAAATTGGCAGGGAAGGTCCTCGTCATTTCCCCCTGACATTCGTCAAAAATACTGATAATCAATCTACCTAAAAATTATGAAAATTTGCTGCATCGGAGCCGGATACGTCGGAGGCCCCACCATGGCGATGATCGCCCACAAGTGCCCGGACATTCAAATCACCGTCGTCGACATCAACGCCGATCGCATCGCGGCTTGGAACAGCAATACTCTCCCCATTTATGAGAAGGGACTCGATGAAATTGTCTCCGCTGCCCGCGGTGAAAACCTCTTCTTTTCGACCGACGTCGACACCGCGGTCGCCGAAGCAGACATCGTCTTCATGTCGGTCAACACCCCGACCAAAACCTACGGCACGGGCGCCGGCAAAGCGTCCGACCTCAAATACATCGAACTCTGCGCCCGTAAAATCGCCGAAGTCTCGACCTCAGACAAAATCGTGGTCGAAAAGTCCACCCTTCCCGTCCGCACCGCTGAGACCATTCGCACCATTCTCGACAACTGCCCTTCGAAGGTCAATTTCCAGGTTCTCTCAAACCCCGAGTTCCTCGCCGAGGGCACCGCCATCGAAGACCTCCTCGACCCCGACCGCGTCCTCATTGGCGGCGAGCAATCCCCGGAAGGCTTGCAGGCCATCCAGACTCTCGTCGACGTCTATGCCCGCTGGGTGCCCCGCGAAAAAATCCTCACCACCAACGTCTGGTCCTCCGAGCTTTCCAAGCTCACCGCAAACGCCTTCCTCGCCCAGCGCATCTCCTCCATCAATGCCATCTCGGCCCTTTGTGAAGCCACCGAGGCTGATGTCGATGAAGTCGCCGGAGCCATCGGCACGGACTCCCGCATCGGCCCCAAATTCCTCAAATCTTCCGTCGGCTTCGGCGGATCCTGTTTCCAAAAAGACGTCCTCAACCTCGTCTACCTCTGCGAGCACTATGGCCTCAAAGAAGTCGCCGAATATTGGGAACAGGTCATCAAGATGAACGACTACCAGCGTCAGCGCTTCGTCCAACGCATCGTCAAAACCCTCTTCAATACCGTCTCCGGGAAAAAAATCGCAATCCTCGGCTTCGCCTTCAAAAAAGACACCAACGACACCCGCGAATCCGCCGCGATTTACATCTGCCGCGACCTTCTCGAAGAACAGGCCGAGGTCCACATCTATGACCCCAAGGTCTCTCAACAACAAATTTGCCGCGACCTCGGCGTCGCCGAAGATCATCCCGGAGTCACCGTCGCCTCTTCAGCCGCCGAGGCTTGCAAGGACGCCCACGCCTTTGCCGTCCTCACCGAGTGGGATGAATTCAAAGAACTCGATTTCCAGGCCATCTACGATCAAATGCTCAAGCCCGCCTTTGCCTTTGATGGCCGCAACATCCTCGACCAACAAAAACTCCGAGACATCGGCTTCCAATCCCAGTCCGTCGGCCGGAGTTAGACGACTACACCTTCCATGAAAATCGTCTTCGCACGCAGCGGATACTCGGCAACGGGCGGCGCGGAGCGATACCTCCAGCGTCTCGTCGCCGGACTTTCCAAGAAAGGCGTCTCCAGCATCCTTTTCAACGAAGGCTCTTGGCCGGCCGCCGACTGGCCGGGTGAAGGCCTCATCACACTCGCTGGAGAAAGCCCAAAAAAATTCGCGAGGCAAGTCGCCCACGAACGTTTATCCTATCCTGATTCACTGCTCTTCAGCTTTGATCGTATCCCTGCGACCGACATTTTCCGAGCCGGTGATGGCATTCACGCCGCCTACCTAAAACGGCAATCCATGGGAGAAAGTAGGCTCTCCACCTGGTTTCGATCAACGCGAAGACTCCATCGCGAAACCTGCGCCCTCGAAAAAGAACTCTTCACCAGAAACCCCACTCTCAGGGTCATCTGCAATTCAAAAATGGTCGCGCACGAACTCAGCAAACTCTACGCCTTCGATGAAGAACGAACTCACGTGATCTACAACGGCTTCACGCCGGAACCGTGGCATGAAGAAGAGCAAAAATCAGCCCGACGCGAGATCCGGGAACAACTGGGCATTCCTCAAAGTTCGCCCATTATCCTCTTCGTAGGAAGCGGCTGGAAACGTAAAGGCGCTGACCTCCTCGCTGCCGCTTTTCAAAAACTAAACCACCCGGAAGCCCACCTCGTCCTCGTTGGAAAAGGTCGCCTCAAAAAGTCGTTCGGACCCAAAATCCACCTCACCGGAGCGATCAGGGAACCCCGCCCCTATTTTCTGGCTTCCGATCTCTTCGCCCTCCCCACCCTCTACGACCCCTTCTCCAACGCCTGCCTTGAGGCCGCCGCCTACGGCCTCCCGGTCCTCACCACTGACGGCAATGGCTTCGCCGAAGCGCTCGAGAGTTTTCCGGGGGCCGGAGAAATAATTCCCTATTCCAGCGACCTCAATCAATGGGTCGCCGCTTTGGCGTCATGGCTTAAGAAAGAGCACCCGACACGTCCACTTTGTGATCTGGTGGCGGCCCACTCCATGGCGAAAAACATCCAGGAGACGATCGGGCTCCTGATCCGCCTGGTTTCTCACAAAAGCCACCCCAGCCCCTGAAGAAGTCGGACCGCCATTCTCCTTGATCAAGGAACCATGATCCCCTACCAATTTCTCGCACCCAGTCGCCATCGCTTAACTTAGCCCCACAGTGGCTGGGCTTGCGGATCCACCTCAGAACACTTCGTCCATCAGAACGGATTCATTAGCTTCGAATCGTCAACCCCAAAACTCTGCTTTGCCGAAACCTCTTCCAATCACAGTTTGCACTCTCTGCCTCAACGAGGCCGAGAACCTTCCTCGGTGCCTCAAGCTTCGCGAAGAATTTGACGAATGGATCGTCCTCGATACCGGCAGCTCAGATCATTCCATCGCCATCGCCAGGGCCTTGGGCGCACGCGTAGAACAAAGTATCTGGCTCAATTTTTCCGCAACCCGACGCTACCACTTTTCGCTCGCCCGGAATCGCTGGATTCTCTGGATCGATGCCGATGAAGAAATCACCCCCGCCTTTGTCGAAGAACTTCGAAATCTCCTTCCTCGGATCGATGAACACTCGGCCTACACCATCAATCGCCAGATGTTCTTCCAGGGGAAGTGGATCCATCACGGCGACTGGTTTCCCGACAGAGTCACCCGCCTCTTTCGGGACGGAGATTGGACCATCCCTGATCGCACCATCCATGAAGCTCTGAAAATCGAAGGCTCTCTCGGATCACTCACAGAGTTGATTCCCCACTACTCATACAAAAGTTGGGCGGACCGGCGGAAGCGCATCAAAACCTACAGTAACCTTTGGGCGCAAAACGAATTTGAACAAGGTCGAAAGATCGGCCCCCTTACTCCCGAGTTCCGCGCCACCTGGAAATTTTTCCGGGGACTCGTCCTCAAGGGCGGCATCCTCGACGGCTGGCTCGGTTTCCAAATCGCCCTCTCCAATGCCCGCGAAGTCCACCTGAAATACCGACTCCTCCGCAGCGACACGGCATCCTCCGCCAGACCAAAAGGCTGATTCATTCATGAAACCTCTACTCATCCACACTGAAGCCTCCTGCGGTTGGGGTGGCCAGGAAATCAGAACTCTCACCGAATGCTGCTGGTTCCGCGAACAAGGATACGATGTCGAGTTAATTGCACCGTCTGATTCGCAGATCTCCAAAGTGGCCAAAGAAGAACAATTCATCGTCCACAACCGGACCCTCCGCAAAAAGACCCAACTCTCCGATCTTACTTTCTGCACCAAGCTCTTTCGGAAACGAAACCCCTTGATGGTTGGGACCCACAGCAACATCGATACAAGAGTGGGACTTTGCGCCGCAAAACTTGTCGGAGTCCCAAACCGCTTCCGCTACCGGCACGTCTCCATTCCTGTTCGAGCCAACTTCTGGAACCGCTTTGTCTACCAAAAGTGTGCCACCCGCATCATCACCACGGCGGAAGCGATCGCGGTCAAGCTCAGGGCTGACTTCAACCTCCCGGCCGAAAAGGCCCAATGTATTGCCACCGGCATCGCCCTTCCCCGGCAATTCCCGGAAAGAGAGATCGCCAGAACGGACCTTTGCCGGGAACTCAATCTCACCGAAAACTCCCGTTTCCTTGGCCAAATCTCTGTCATCCGCAACTGGAAAGGCCACAACGATGTCATCGCCGCCTTCGAACAAATTTATCACAAACTCCCGCATCACCATCTCGTTTTCGTGGGCAGCGACTCAGGCGGAGGACACCTCAAAAAAACGGCCGCGGCCACGAAATGCGCGGACCGCATCCATTTCCTGGGCCACAAGCCCGACCCCTGGCCCTACTTCCGGAGCTTCGATCTCAACATTCTCGCCAGCACAAGCAGTGAAGGCATTCCTCAATCCGGCATGCAGGCGATGCTCGCGGGTACCCCGTTCCTGGGAACAACCACCGGCGGCATTCCGGAAATCATCACCGACCTCGAAACCGGATACCCTGTCCCTCCAAACTCCCCTGAATCTTTGGCGAAAGCGATCACGATGATCCTCGAGGACAAGGCCCAGACCGCACGAACCACCGAAGCAGCGCTACAATGGAGCCAAACTCATTGCCTGGAGGACATCATGGGTCAGAAAATTCAAAAACTTTTGAGATAGCAAAACGATCTACTCTGGACCCTCGCCCATCACCTCTCTAGTCTCACGACATGAACATCCTTGTCACCGGAGGAGCGGGATTCATCGGATCCCACCTCGTCGAAGCACTCCTGGCTGATGGCCACACCCTCACCATCATTGACGACTTCAACCACTACTACGATCCTCAGATCAAGTGGCACAACGTCTCCGGCTTTCAGGACAAGGTCACCCTTGTCGAAGGCGATATCCGTGACGCCATCCTCGTCGAACGAACCTTCACCAAAGGCAACTTCGACACCGTCATTCACCTCGCCGCGCGCGCCGGAGTCCGCCCTTCCATCCAGTCTCCCAAGCTCTACTTCACTACCAACATCGACGGAACCTTCAACCTCCTCGACGCTTGTCGCCACCACGAGGTGAAGGACTTCATCTTCGCCTCCTCCTCATCCGTCTACGGCGTGAATGAAAAAGTGCCCTTCGCAGAAACAGACGCCCTCATCCGCACCATCTCACCCTACGCCGCCACGAAACTCACGGGCGAGCAGATCTGCTCGAACTACTCCCACCTCTTCGGCATCCGCTGCATGTGCCTCCGCTTCTTTACCGTTTACGGACCCCGCCAGCGCCCCGACCTCGCCATCTCAAAATTCACCGAACGCATCCTCGCCGGCCAACAAATTGAGCAATATGGCGACGGCTCGACGGCCCGTGACTACACCTACGTCGAAGACATCGTTTCCGGCATCCTCGCCGCCCTGAACTACCGAGATTCCCGCTTCGAAATCTTCAACCTCGGCGGCTCCGCCACCACCACCCTCGCTGAACTCATCCAACTCGTCGAAGAAGCCTGCGAAAAGAAAGCCAACATCAAGGTCGTCGCAGAACAACCCGGTGATGTCCCCAGAACCTACGCCGACATCAGCAAGGCTCACGAGCTTCTCGGCTACTCCCCGCACACGCCCATCGCAGAAGGCGTGAAAAAATACGTCGAATGGTTTAAGAACCTTCGGTAAGATGAATCACCACCTCGTATCGCCATCCCTCTCCAATTCAAACCTCGCGGAGATCGAAAGCACGCTTCCTGCGGGTGATGGCGAGGTGATCTACCAAGCGGGAGATCAAACAATCACACGTTTCCAAGTCGCCGGACTCGATCTCATCGCCAAGAGCGACCGCCTCCTCCGCCCGCTCGAGCCACCTCCCGATCACCACGCACACTTCGCCCACTTCAGCCAAGTCCTCGCCTCTCCCGGTGATCCTCTTCCCTCCTTGTCTTCCTAGCTGAGGGAAGGCATCATTACGCCAGTGAAAATTGCCATCATCCGGAGCGAATGCTCCTTCACCAAAGGAGGCGCGGAACGCTACGCCGCCAACCTTTGCCGCGACCTCTGTCGAATGGGACACCAGGTCTGGGTCATCGCAGAAATCTTCGATCCCAACATCCACCCGGACCTCATTCACCTTCCGGTGAAGGTCAACCGGTCCACTTCCGCCACCCGTAACCATTCCTTCAACCGCAACGCCCAGGCCGCCGTCGCAAAGCTCGAAGTCGACCAGGTCATCGCCCTCTCCCGAAGCTTCCCGTCCGACGCCTTCCGCGTCTCCGACCCCCTCCACTGCTACTGGATGAAACTCCGCTACCCCACAAAACTCCGGGGCATGATCGAGCGGATGAACCCCCGCCACCGCGCCATTCTAGAACTCGAGCGCGCCATCATGGATCCGAGAAACACCCGCCTCATCATCACCAACTCCCAACTCTCGAAGACCCTCATCGGCAAATATTACCCCTACCCGCAGGACCGTATTCACGTCATCTACAACGGCGTCGACTTCGAACAATTTTCGCCTGATCCCAACTACACAGAAGGCGAACAACGCCAACTCCTCTTCGTCGGGCAGGACTTCAAACGCAAGGGACTCGACCCCGTGATCCGTGCCGTCGCCAAAGCCCGCGCCGCAAAATACAACTGCCTCCTCCGCGTCATCGGACGCGACGACCCCGCGCCCTATCAGCAACTCGCTGAACAACTCGGCATCGCCCAATTTGTAAAATTCCAGGGCCCCACCAAAACGATCCAAAAAGCCTACCAATCCTCCGATCTCTTCATCTTCCCTTCCCTCTACGATCCCTTCGCCAACGTCGTCCTCGAGGCTCTCGCCTGCGGACTCCCCGCCCTCACCACCACCACCAACGGCTCGTCCGAAATCATCACCGAGGGTAAAACCGGATACGTCATCGAAGGAGCGACCGACCACCTCGCCTCCGATCTCGCCAAGCGCCTCATCCGCTTTTGTAAACTCTCTCCCGGCCAACGCTCGGATATGCGCCTCGCGGCCCGAAAAACCGCCGAGAATTACTCGATCGAGGAAAATGCTCAAACCATCCTCGACACCCTGACTCATGGATGAAGTGATCAAATTGAGCGACGCCACCCCCCTCGCCAAGGGCGGAAGCCGCCTCGTCTATCGCCATCCCAAGTTCCCGGACCAAATCATCAAGGTCATCCGCCCCGAGGTCATCGCGGATCGCTTTGGAGCAGGGGCCAAATGGTATAAACGCCTTCGCCGTTTCGGAAAATACCTCTCCTACCATCGCGAAATCCAGGAATTCCTCGCCATCCACGCCGCCACCGATCAAGCCCCGGAATTCCTCCAAAAAATCATCGGCTTCGCCAACACCGACCTCGGCTTGGGACTCGTTATCGAAGGCGTCTTCGCCGAAAACGGAGATCTCGCACCGTCACTCGGTGACCTACTCCGCGACCATCTCTATGATGAGAAAATTGAAGCAGCCCTCGAAGCCTGCTTCACCAGCCTCCTCGACTGCCCCGTCGTCCTCAGCGACTACAACGTCGGAAACTTCGTCTATCTCGAAAAGAAAAACCGCTTTATCATGATTGATGGACTCGGCAACGCCAACCCTCTCGGGCTCAAAGGCCTCAGCGCTCACTTCAAGCGTCGAGCCAAGATCAAACGCTTCCAACGCTTCCGGAGACGCATCGCCCGATACAAAAAACAATATCACTACCCCGATTGATGCCTCGTTTCGCGCAACATCCTGACCTCGCCCCCGCCCTCGCCAACATCTTTTGCGAGCAATACGAGAGCCTCTTTAAAAATGCCGCCTTCATTTCCACCAACAACGGGCAAATCACCAAATCTTTCGAACTCCAGGGGGAATCGTACATCATCAAACGCTACCCAGAAAAAGGACCCCGCGCCAACCTCCGTAGCCTCCTCGGCATCTCCCGCGCCATGAATTCCTTTTCAAAAGCCGTCCTCCTCAACCGTCTCGGTATCCAAAGCCCCCTCCACCTTTTCGTTGCTCGCCAAATTGGCATCGTTCGAGGGACCAGCTTTCTCATCATGATAAAAAGCACCGGGGAATCTCTCAACTCCTTGATCCTCAATCATCCAGATCACCCCATCCCCCCGAAAGTCATCACCAACCTCGCCGCCATCACCCATCGCATCCATCAGGCCGGCCTCGTCCATGGTGACCTCCATTCTGGAAACATTTTCGTCCTTCAGAATCAGGCAATCGAAGTCATCGACCTCGACAACATGCGCCCAAACTCTAAAAAACAGGAAAAAGATCGGGCCCGCTTACTTCGCTCATTAGAATCCCGCCCCGATCTCCACCAGCACCTTGCCCGAGCACTCGAATCATCATTATGAAGCCGAATGTTCAATCCTCTTCCCACATTAGGCTCACCTACATCACGCACTTCTTTTGCGATGAGCCCGAAAAAATCGAAAGTATCGAAACGCTTCTCGAAAACTTCGCCTCCTACCCCGCCGACATCCTCGACCGAACTCACTTCGTCATCGTCGATGACGGCTCCCCCATCGACTACGAGCCCCGACACTTCGGCCTCAACCTCACCTGGCTTCGCATCACCGATGACATCCCCTGGAACAATCCCGGCGCCCGCAACCTCGGTGTCACCTACGCCAAATCGGAAAACATCGTCATCAGCGATACCGACCACGACCTTCCGCCCGAGACCATGCGCTACCTGATCGGTCGACCCGATTGCCGCAAAAGCTTCTACAAATTCAAACGTCTTAACCACTCTGGCGAGCTTCAAAATGCCCACGCCAACATGTTCTTCATGGCCCGTTCCCGCTTCATGAAATTCTTCGGCTACGACGAGGAATTCTGCGGTCACTACGCTCACGACGACATGTGGTTCGTGAAATTTCAAAAATGGAACGGCTCAATCCAACGCCACACCCCGGACCGCTACCACGCCCGCAGGCGAAAAGTCGATGGCCTAAAGCATAACCACTCTCTCGTTCGAAACCTCAAAACCAACGAAGCCCTCTATCAAAGAAAACGAAAAGAAATCGACAAGTTCGGCAACGCCCTCAGCCACTCCAGAACCTTCCTTGATTTCAAATGGGACCTCTCCCTTTTCCACCAACGTCCCGCCCCCAAACCCCAAACCAGACCCCTCTGGAAGAAACTCTGGTGGTTCCGTGTCATCAACCCCTTCTCCTAAAATTCTTCAACTCAACCTTGCCTCCCTCACCATGGCCGCCACCCACACCCCATTTTACCTCATCTGCAACAACGCCCTCAAATGAAAAGGCCTTGGGGGAAGGGTGGCGAAAAGAGGTGATATACCGCGACAATGGCTCACGGTGACTTCGTGTCCGACTGCGATTGCAGCTTGATAGATCAGGTCGATATCACGATCCAAGCCCACACCGTTGGTTCGGGCGACGATGTTGAAATGAACGGGCATTGGTGGGCTGTTTAGCCGAGGCGAAAGTGTCCGATAACGGTATGAACGTAGCGATTGAGGTAGCCCTCTTCGCCATGCTTGAGGCGGCGAAATGACCGAATGAGGCTGTGTCTTTCATTCTGAGCGGCAACAGTGCGCTCTAGGGAAATACCATCGTGAGTGGCGGCGTATTCCTCAAAGAAGGCAATGATTTGACGGGTGTTGATAAACCATTTGTGTCGGTCGATGGGGCGCTCTTGGGGAAGACCGTAATGGGCGATTGACCCGCGACCTTTTTCGATGGGCCGACGGGCGCTGCACCAACAGTTCGGCAATGAAACAAGGACATCCTTTCGCGCAGTTCGGAAGAGGTCATCGAAGATACGGTGGAATGAATCGAGATGCTCCAAGACTTCAAAACAGCACGTGGTGTCGTAGCTCTTATCCTCGATCGGAAGTTTTTCTATTTCCTCAAGATTACAGACAAGATCGGGATCTCCGACGATGTCGATGCCGAAGTAGTTGACGCCTGGAAGGAGCTTGCGAAGGGGTGCTTCGTAGCAGCCGACGTCAAGGACCGAGGTCACGAACTGATCGGGAAAGTGGGAAAGGATGAAGCGGGTGCGATCCTCACGTTTCCGGAACTTTTTCTGGTGAATCTCTGGAGTAAGCATAATAATTTACTGCTAGGGATTTGAAGCCGCCCTTGGACCGGACCGGGGTGAAAGGGGGGTGCGGGGGAAAGAGGGGCGAAGTCGGTGGTTTGGTATGGCGGTTGTGTGGATTTCGGCAGGAAAAGCCCCTGATCCACGCCATGTTTTACTGGAACTGGGAGACTTCAGCACGATCTTCACTGCAGAAGAGCATAGATTCCCAGCCCGCGTTGCCAAGGTCTTTTTTGGCAGCGGTTTTTAGGTCGCCAAGCTTCTTACCTATCAGCTGTCGTCGAGGACGAGAGTCCGGCCGTCGTCGAGCGGGATCTCTTTGGGCTGCCAAGCGGGGCTTTAGTCGGAGCACTCGGGCTCTGCTCCGATGGGGTCCCTTTCCTGGTTGAACCAGTTCAGATCCGGGTCGTCATTCGGGATCCATTCCTTGATGGCCTGCCAGGGTGGCTCCATGGTAACGATTTCGAAAACTTTGGAGACCGCATTGCTGCGGAAGAGGTCCCATCTCCCGAAAGTTCCTCATGGACCGTGGCTACAAAGTGTCTCAAATCTACGGTGACCCCGGCCTTCTCCTGCCGCTCATCCATCCTCCCGTCTCCCAACTCCTCCAAAAGACCTCTACCAAATTCGCGGAGATCGCCCTTCCCGAATCAGACATCATTCGGGAAAGACAACGGGATTTACCCACCAGCTGCCCCTTTCTTGATGACTCTATGAGAAAGCGCTTCTCATCAATTATCGACGGATAAACTCAAAAGATTACCAGACCAAAACCATGGGCAAGCTATCTCCACAGCTCAAAACATTCCGCTACCGGCCCGAGATCGATGGCCTGCGCGCCCTCGCCGTCATTCCCGTCCTCCTGTTCCACGCCGGCCTTGGAACCCCGGGTGGATTCATGGGAGTCGATATCTTCTTCGTAATCTCAGGCTATCTCATCACCTCCCTGATCGTTCGCGACCTTCAACTCGGAGTCTTTTCCATGCGCAACTTCTGGGAACGCCGCATTCGCCGCATCCTCCCGGCTGCAACTGTCGTCGTGCTGGCTACCCTTATCGCCGGTGCCTTTATTCTCCTCCCGGAAACATTCGAGAACCTTGGGCAATCCGCGCTCGCCCAGTCGCTCATGGTTTCAAATTTTTACTTCTGGCAACAGGACGGATACTTTGCAGCCCCCTCAGATTACGAACCCCTCCTCCACACCTGGTCCCTCGCCGTCGAGGAACAATTCTACCTCGTCCTCCCCCTCCTTCTCGTCTTTCTTAACCGCCGAACCCCAACAAGAATCACGCTCGTTCTCACCCTGATTTTTCTCACCTCACTCATCTGGAGCTTCTTTGGTCCCTACCTCTATCCGATGGCGACCTTTTACTTGCTCCCCGCCCGGGCATGGGAACTGCTTCTCGGATCATTGATCGCCATTCTCCCACTCCGGACCCCTGGGAGTCGACTCGGGGCAACGTTCATCTCGCTCACCAGAATTGCCCTCATGGTCTATCCCATGGTCACATACTCTCCGACAACGCCCTTCCCCGGAATCGCAGCCATTCCCCCATGCCTAGGAGCCGCCTTCTTCATCATTGCCACCCGCAACCACAGCACCCCGCCCGGACAACTCCTCGCATCCCCTCCATTCGTCTTTGTCGGAAAAATTTCCAAAAGGTCATTTTGATCGCCCGATGGTGCCTTTACTCGGAGAAATCAAACAATCATTTCATCCCGGACATCACCAGCCGCGAAGGAAATAGCAGCGACCCAAAAGTCATTTTCGAAACCCAACTCCGTGAAACCGTGGCGCTGCTCCGCAACAAGGGAATCGAGGTTTTGATCATGAGGCAGGTGCCCTTCCAAAAGCGCAGCGTCCCCGAAAACCTCGTCAACGCCACCCGCTTCGGGCGAGACAGTTCAACCATCGGAGTGACCCGTGAAGAACACCTCAACCATCAGAAATTCGTCAACACGGTCATCGATTCCCTCGAGGGCCCCGGCATTACAATCCTCGATCCCCTCCCTTATCTCTCTTCAAACGAACGCACCCTCATTTTTTCGGACGGAAAAGCCCTCTACCGCGATGCCGACCATCTCTCGATCGCTGGATCCCGGCTTTTGCGCCCTCTTTTTGAGCCCCTCTTTGACGCCAGGATCCACTCCAAGGAATAAGATGCCCTTCGGCCACCTTGTTCTTTACGGCAATGGCATCAAACCCTTCATCAGAAAGATGATTCCAAACCAAGACCAGAAACCAAAACATTACCGGAATGTCCTTGGCAAAACCGCCGCTCGGGATCTAGCTCGCAGAAGCCCGCTCCGTTGGGATCTCAAAGCATGAAGGCCCATCTCAATATCATCGCCCGCACCAATGGTGTCGGACTGGATCGCGACGTCGACCTCCTCCACGAAGCCGCCACTGCGGCCGGCTACGACGTCACGGTGAGCCACTGCCGGAGTATTCCATTCTTCGCCGGCTGGTTTGGCGCCAAGAAGCGCTTCGATGCCAACATCTTTCTAGAGCGGATCTTCCCCCGCTGGCTCGGATCGGCCCACACCAATATCCTCATTCCCAACCAGGAACGCTACCCCGAGCGCCAGATCTCTTTACTCAAGAAGATGGACCACCTCTTCTGCAAGAGCCGCCACGCTTTGAAAATTTTCGAAAAGCACCATCCCTCGAGCCACTTCTCCGGATTCACCTCGCGAGATCTTTATCAGGAGGACGTCGCACGAAAGCCCGAGGGCGTTCTGCACCTCGCCGGTCGCAGTACCCTCAAAGGAACGGAAGGCATCATTGGGCAATGGGAACGCCACCCCGAGTGGCCCAAGCTGACCCTCCTTCAGCACAGGGAAAACGCCCCTGTTTCCGTGCCCAGAAATGTCAACCTTCGCACCGAATACCTCAGCGACGCAGAACTGCAAAAGCTCATGAACGAGCACCCCGTCCATCTTTGCCCCTCCCTTTCGGAAGGATGGGGACACTCCATTGTGGAAGCGATGAGTTGCGCAGCCACCGTCATCACGACAGACGCTCCGCCCATGAACGAGCTGGTCAAAGAAGACCGCGGCATCCTCACGGCCTGGTCAAAATCCGAGCAGCGCCATCTCGGCACCAACTTTTACGTCACCCCTGACGCCTTCGAGAACGCCATCAAAATGGCACTGCGCATGAATGAGGCCGCCCGCGAAGAAATGGGACAAGCAGCCCGCTCCTGGATGCAGCAAAACGACAAGACTTTCCGCGAGACTCTCGTCACCTTGTTAGACGATCTTATCAAGCCTCAGCCCGTTCAGAAATAATCTCTCCCTGGTCGAGCTCAATAACACGGTGCGCAATCCGCGTCGTGCTCAGACGATGCGCAATCAGAAGCGTTGTCCGATCCTTGATCAATTCGGCAAGAGACTCCTGAATGAGCGCTTCACTCTCGTTATCAAGAGCACTCGTCGCTTCATCCAACAACAAAATCGGAGCATCCTTCAAGAATGCCCGGGCAATCGATATCCGCTGACGTTGACCACCGGAAAGACTGGTCCCGCGCTCGGACACCTCGGTCTCATACCCCTTCTCTTGCTTAAGAATGAACTCATGCGCGTTTGCCCGTCGGGCCGCTTCATAAACTTCCTCCTCCGTCGCCCCAAGCCGACCCAAAAGAATGTTCTCCCAAATCGTGCCCCGAAATAGGACCGGAGTCTGTGAAACGATCGCGATGTGATCACGAAGGTCATTCTTAGCCCACTCCCGAACATCGATCCCGCCAATCTTCACCGACCCCGAAATAACGTCGTAAAAACGCGGAATCAAGTTAAAGAGACTGGACTTACCGCAACCGCTCGGACCGATCAAAGCGACACACTCGCCAGCCTTAATCTGAGTCGTAATGCCCTTAAGAATCAATTCATCACCGTATCCGAAAGAAACATTCTCGAAGCACACCTCGCCATTAAAGACTTTCGGGCGTTTGGGTTCGGCCGCATCCTGCAGGCTGTCCTTGGCATGAGAAATTTCTTCCAACCGATCAATCGCAGCCTCCCCCTGCTTGATATAGGAGTTAATCTCACCGAGCTTCTTGACCGGCTCGTAGCACATGTAGAGGGCCATCGCGATTGCCGTGAAATCCTTAAGTGACATTCCATTATTCGCTCCCACATACATCGCAAAACTCAATCCCAGCACCGCCACAACTTCCACTGATGGTGAGATGAGCTGCCGGTATTTCACCACTTTCATGGAATACCAAATGATCTGTTTCACCCGATCCCTGAATCGCTGGATCGTCGGTTCTTGAAGGTTGTATGCCCTGATTTCCATGGCGGCCTGTAGGCTCTCTGAGATTTGACCACTTAAGTCTCCCGCATTGTCCTGAAGAGCCCTAGCCCTTTTACCGAGGCGCTTTGCCAAGGCTCTCAATGGAATCACGCAAAGAGGAATCGAAAAAATCGCGACCAGAACCAAAAACGTCCCCTCACTGGAAACAGCCTTGTAAATGAGATAGCTAAACGCCGCAATCAGAGTGGCTGGCTGCTTAATCAAATCCATCGCAATGCGCGAAGTAGCGCTCCTAACCAGCTCCGCATCCCCCACCATCCGGGCTAAGAGATCTCCCGACAGATGACGCTGAAAAAAGGCAATCGGCAAAGACTGCAATTTCGTGAAGACCTCGTCCCGGATCGACTCCAAAAAACGAAACCCACAGTAGCTGATCAAATACGTGCTGAAAAATCCGCCGACCGCCCGGAACAGGAAAATGAAGGGCAACCAGAGGCAGGCACACAAGAGCACCGTCGACCGCTCCATCTCGCCAAACCATCCCGTCAGGGTCCGTGAAAACCAATTGTCTGCCGCCGAGCCCCCGGAGTCTGATTCGAAAATCAGTGGGAAAATCATATCCGCCGCCAAGGGAAAGCCCGCGCCACTCGCTACCGCATAAACCAGTCCAGCCACCACTCCCCCGATGAAGTGCCATTTCACGGGCTTGAAATATTGAAAATAAGGCAGAAACCGCTTCATTCGAAAACCCGACCCTACCCACCTTGACCTCCGACCTCCAGACTTATACTCGCTTCGTGAGATTGACCTCCTCCGACGTCTCAGGCACTCTTTCCCCGTGGATCTCATCGAAAAAGCCCGGGCCGTGCTTGGCATCGAAATCGCCCAGCTCCAGCGTCTCGCGGATCGCCTCGATGACCGCTTCTGCCTCGCAGTCGAAGCCTTGGACGAGACGCTCCGACTGGAAAAGAAGATCGTCGTGATCGGGGTCGGGAAATCCGAAAACATCGGCAAGAAGCTTGTCGCCACCCTGAACAGCACCGGAGCCACCGCGGTCGCTCTCAGCTGCCAGAATGCCTTGCATGGCGATCTCGGACTTCTCTCCATGGGCGATATCATCATCGCCTTGAGTGATTCAGGCGAGACCACCGAGATGATGACCCTCCTTCCCCACGTCAAAAAGCGGGCCTCCAAAGTGATCGCGATGACGGGAAATCCCACTTCGACTCTCGCAAAACACAGCGATATTGTCCTCGATACCCACGTCGATGAAGAAGCCTGCCCACTCCGCCTCGCGCCAACCTCCAGCTCCACCAACATGCTCGCCCTCGGAGATGCCCTCGCCATGGTCTTGTTAGAAAAACGCGGCTTCCGGGCCGAGGACTTTGCCGAACTCCATCCCGGCGGGAGCCTCGGGAAATATCTTCTCACGCGGGTCACTGAAATTATGCGTCACGGGAGCGACCTCGCCAAGGTGACCCCGAAAACACCAGTTCAGGATGCCCTCCTCACAATGCTCAGTTGCCGGGCCGGAGCAGCCGTCGTCGTCAACGACAGCGGCGGACTCGCCGGAATTTTCACTCACGGCGACTTCGTCCGAGGATACCAAAAAAATCGTCAAATTGGCGACACCCTAGTGGAGAACCACATGACCGCGAAACCCATCACGATCAACGAAAACGATCTCGCCGTCGAAGTTGTCAAAATCCTCCGCAAGAGCCGCATCGATGACCTCATCGTCGTCAACGAGCACGGACAACCCGTCGGACTCGTCGATGTCCAGGATCTGTCGCGCTTCGGGCTTTCCTGACCGCCCCCCGCCTCTCACCACGATCGATGAATCTCACCGAAAACCAACGCCTCCGAAAATGCCTATTCTATGGCCGTGGTTTTCTCGAACACTTCTTCGTTCCTGATTCACTTTATCGTCAACAGCTCCAAGGGAAGCTCGGTAGCTTAAACGCAGAAAACCAACCCCGAATTTCAGATCGGGTTCGCTACTACCACAAATTTGAAAAGCTCGTAGAAATCCCCGAATCAGCCCTTCGCTTGGACCAGCTCAAATCTACCAACAAAACCGCCTACTACTATGACTTTCGAGGGGTGATGCGTTTCTTCCCCAAAGAGATGCGAATCGCTCTGCGCTTTGGCGATGTCCGGGATCTCTCCGACTTCCCCCGCATTGTCAAAACTCGCCCCATTCACGGGGCCCACGAAAACAGCATCCTTTTGAGGCTGAATAGCATCCGGCACTTCCGCCCCATCACCGATGCCATCCCCTATTCTCAAAAAATCGACGCCATCGTCTGGCGAGGAAAGGTCAAGAAAGACCATCGCCAAACGATCTTCAGAGAACACTTTGACAATCCTCTCTGCAATCTCGGCAAAACCAACAATCGCAACGATGGAGAAGATCCACGATGGAAAAAGCCCTGGATGGGAATCGCTGAACAACTCCGACACAAGTTCATCCTTTCGATCGAAGGCAATGAAGTTGCCACGAACTTAAAATGGATCGCCCAATCCAATTCGCTGTGCTTTATGACAAAACCCAAGTTCGAATCATGGTTCATGGAAGGGCGGTTGGAAGCATCGAAGCACTACGTGGAACTGCGCGATGATTACGCCGACCTTCCCGAAAAACTGGACCACTACCTGGCTCACCCCGACGAGGCCCGCCAACTCATTTCCAACTTCAAGACCTACTACGACCAATTTCGAGATCCCGAGGAAGAACTCCTCATTGCGCTCCTCGTCGTCGAAAAATACCTGGCCTCCACCGGACAAGTGAGCCGGCAAAGAGCTGACGTCTAAGTGCCCGCCTTTTCACAACAAGTCGAAGTCCAACGGCACTACCGGGCCGAACATCAGCACCCGACTCCGTTCAGGCTAAACGCTTTACGGCGTGCTGAATCGAGCAACGAAAGCGCGCGGCCCCGCTCCGGGTCACTTGGCAAGATTCACGCGAACGAGCTCTTTGTCGTTGCGCATGAAGATGCTCTTGTCCGCAAAGGCCGGAGCACTCCAAACGACAGGGCGACCGAAAGCTTCGTTGGTGGGCTCTAAAATATGCTGCCGTCCCAACTCCTGGTATCCTTCCTTCGAAAGCTTAGCCAGGATCAGGTCGCCACCTTCGTTCACAATCCAGAACTGATCATTCCCCTCATGGTGAGTGAGATACACCGTTCCATGGCGACCGCCCTTACGATGTTCTTCAGCGAGCACCGGCTCCTGAGTCTCCCAGAAACGTTTTCCGTCCTCCACCGAAGCAGCGATCAAACTAGAGCTATCAATATCACTGCCATAGATCACGCCATCGACAATAAGAGGCGTGCTGTTGCAGCAATAGATCGCAGTCTTAGGCTTCCCTTTCCATAGAAAACTCGCAGCCGGCTTGTCAGGATCCAACTGAATCATTGCTCCCACGCGGCCGATTCCACTCGCAAAGAGCTTGTTGTCAAAAACCTGGGGCGTCATCACCGCCATCCCGTAGTTGGGCTTCAAGGGGAGACTCCAATAGGACTCCCCCGTTTTTGGATTTAAAGAATTCAGCGCATCGGGATGCCAAATCAGCAACTGATCCACTCCGCCCGCCTTGATCATCGAAGGAGGGCAATACCCCTGGGTCGACGCGCTCAGCGCCTTCCACTTCACCTCACCGGTCTGCGCATCAAGCGCAACCGCGACACTCCCCTCGCCTCCCGCGATACAATAAACGGTATCACCTACCACCAGTGGATGAGCGGAAAATCCCCAGATCAACTGCGGAGCTCCAAAGTCCTTCTTAAAATCCTTCTCCCACTTCTTCTCACCACTCTTGGCATCAAAACAAATCAAGTTCCCCATTCCACCCAGAAAATAAACCATGCCATAAGCCACCGTCGGCGTGGAACGCGGCCCACCGGGATACGAAAGTTCGTAGGTCCTCTTGGCTTCAAATTTCCACTTTTCCTCCCCTGTCTTTGCATCAAGACAAAGGAGGCGTTCGGTACCTTCCCAGACGATAGCTTTGCCCGGATCGTTCATCAACTCACCTGACGACCGTTGAAAATCAGAAAGGTAAACAAGACCGCCAGCCACCGCAGGCCCCGAGTAACCCCAACCCACGGGAACACGCCAAGTCACCGGCAAGCCATCCGCAGGTAGATCCTTTCGAATTCCTTCTTCCTGCCAAACGCCGTCTGACTTCTCCCCCATCCAACGAGGCCAGTCAGCCGCAGAAAGTGCCAGAGTGGAAATGACCAGAGTCGCAAAAATCGATTTCATGGCATGAAGGTGCCTTCCCACGCTCGAAAGTCAATCTGAAGTCCACAGTTTAGGAAACCTTTAGGAAACCTTTAGGAAACCTTCGGCTTTCTCGAATATTCATAATCCCCACCCGTGAAATACTTGAAATACCGGAAGATCCCGGGCCGCTCGCGGTAATCTTGATCATCGCTCATAACCTCTCTCTTTTGTGGAAGCGGAGACAGCCTTTGCTCTTGCCTTCACCTGTGCGGAGTGTTGACTCGATGCAAGTAAGACAAACCGTGAACGCATTCGAAATCTATCAGAAAATCAACCCCGCCATCGTGAATGAAATGTTCACCTGGATCCGGGACAACGAACGCCAGCTTTATAAAACAGCCGTCTCCAGCCTCGCCGCAAGCAGGAATCTCCGCGCTGTCTTTGTCGAAAAAAAATCGGTCCCAAACCAGATCGCTTTCATTCACAAAACTCTCAAGCTCCGCACCAGCGACACCATCGGAGAACATCTCTTCCAAGTCTGGTTCATGAAAGGCCAGCAGGAACTCCTCATCCAATTCTGCGACGGCATGGCGATTCCTCACGATGGCGAAGGCTCCGTGGAAGGCACCCTTCCCGAGACTCTCGATGACGAAAAGCTCAAGACCACCATCGATGACCTGATCACCAAGCACGACCCCAAGATCATCACGCTCTATCTCCGTGTCTTCAATCTCCAAACCGCCGACGGCTGGGCGAATATCTCCGCCGCGCTGGAATCAGACGAGCGCTTGAAGCTGGCCTAAAGTTCCTCCGCGATCGCCGCGAGGGCAAAGTCGATTTCCTCTTCGCTGATGATAAAGGGCGGAGTGAACGAAAGGACGTTTCCCCCGGGGCCATCCGCAAGGAAGATCAATCCCTTTTGAAGAAGCCTGGCCAGCAAGGGTCCGGCGTTTTCTTTGAACTCCACGCCCCACATCAATCCCCGTCCGCGCACCTCTTGAATCGTTGGCCACCTCAGTCCCTTCAACTTCTCCCCAAGAACGCGGCCCGCCTTCGCCACCATCAGGACCGTTTCCTCGCGCTCCAAAATTTCGAGCGACGTCAAGGCCATCGCACACCCCACCGGATGGCCCAAAAAGGTGCTCGTGTGCAGCGCTTCGCCCGTGGACTCAGGCCAAGCATCCATCACCTCCGCCTTCCCGACACAGGCCGAGATCGGAAAGCCTCCGCTCATGGCTTTTCCCACACAGATGAGATCCGGCACCACGCCATCCCATTCACAAGCGAAGAGCTTTCCGCTCCGGTGAAAACCCGTATAAATTTCATCGAAAATCAAAACAACCCCGTGCCGATCGCACCAGTCACGCAACTTGGCTAAGAACTCCGGCGGTGGAATGACCTTCCCACCACGCCCCTGGATCGGCTCCACCAGCACCGCTCCGATACCGGCAGGATCAGGATCGCCAAACTCGCCGTAGGGTAATCGGGTCGTAACTTCTGCCAGTTGATCCACAAACGGCCCCCGGAATTTTTCAAGATCGGTTCCCAACAAACTCCCGTATCCCAATCCATGATACCCGTTCGAGAAGGCTAAAATTCCGGCCTTTCCTGTCGCGAGCCGGGCCGTCTTAAGAGCCGATTCAATCGCCTCAAATCCCGAATTTGAAAGCACGACCTTGCCTTTGCCAGCGCCCCAGCGCTCGAAGGTCATCTCCGATAAACGGGCGCAGAGATCCACTTTAAGAGCGGTCGGATGGACGTCGCCCATCCCGTGCAGCAGCTTGCCAGACTGTGCCTGCATCGCCGCGACCACTTCAGAATTCCGATGACCCAAGCCCGCCACCCCAAAGGCGCTGGTGAAATCTAAAAATCGGTTCCCATCGACATCCCACACATTGGTCCCTTCCGCGCGATCCCAAAAGACCGGCCAGCTCGGATCAATGTAAGTGACATTTCGGCTCTCGTGCTCCCGTAGCTTTCCAGAAAGCTCGAGCGAACCAGAACCGGGAATAGACGTCTTGAGTTCAGGAAGCATCGCTAGTAAATTATCATGGCCACAATCGCCCCGATTCCGGAAAGACAAATCAACAAGAGTGAGAGACCGCCGAGAATGAGATCACGCCCCAAAATGATGGGCCGATGCGGCGAGGACGACTTTGGAAAGACAATCGCGCCGTAGCAAGCTCCCGCAACCAACCCGCCAAAGTGGGCCGCATTGTCGATAAACTTGAACCCCAGCGTTCCAATCACCACCAACGAAACCAATATCCCCAGAAGTCTCCGCCGGGCCGAGGTGGGCACGAGCGGGCGGTGCAAGGTTTCGAACACCAGGAGAAATCCCAAAAGTCCGCAAACCACTCCAGACACCCCGACCGAAGTCTGGGTCGGGTACCAGGTCACCGTGGCCCACCCGGCCCCGACGATGCTCATCAAAAAAACTGCCGCCAAATGCGGCCATCGCGCCAAAATTTCCACTCGCCGGGCCAGATACCAAAGCGCACTCGCGTTCATCGCGAAGTGAATCACGTTGCCGTGCATGAAGGCCGCCGTGAAGATTCGCCATGTTTCACCCGCATGGTAGGCCGGTTTCACAAGACCCGCCACCGCGATCCCTTTCCCTTCAACAAGCATTTGCACTCCTCCCACCGCCGCCATGAGCACCAGCATCGCCAGCGTCAGCCGAGATTTTTGTGAATCGAGCCAGAGCTCAAAGCGCGCTTCGGGAATCTCCGCTTCGATGTTTGCCGCAGAAAAACCCGCAACATCCTGACGCCCTTTCCGGGCCTCCCACCAAGGACGAAGGGCAAAAATTAGGAACATCAAAGCCGCGAGGCCGAAATTCTGCGAGCCTCCAAGCGCTTCAAGCCCACCAGAACTCAAAGCAGCATAGCCGGTCCAGGCAAGCGCTGCTCCAAAAATTAAAAAACCCTTTCGGGCATCGTCAGCATCGTAGGCCGCAAAAACCGCACGACGCTTTTTTAGCGAATTCGCCAATTCGGGAACCTCCTCGGGAGCCACCAGGCGGTCGTTCTCCGGAACCCAAACCCAGGCCAGCTTCCCTTTCCCTTTGGAAAGGTGCTTCTTCAGCCCGTCCAACGTCTCGAAGGGCACGGCCTCCCCTTTGGCATCCTGATTCCCATACGGCCCGGAATCAGGCTTCGCAGGAAAGGCCTCCTCCCGAGCCCATGCCGGCAATGCGGTCTCGCTCATGAGAGGATCAAGGGCTTGAAAAATTTACTCCCCGGCTGGTGCTGGAGTCTCCTCAGCTGGAGGAAGTTCCTCGGAGGAAACGCCCGCAGGCTCAGGGGCTTCAGTCGGAACAGAAGTCTCGACAGGTGCGGGCTCAGGTGTCCCGGTCGGCTCAACCGGTGGCAAAACATCAGGATTCACACCCAAGGATTCGAGTTGCTTTCTCATTTCCTCAGCTTCGGTAAGTTCAGGAGCAGCCGGAACAACAGGATCGGAGACCGCGGCGGAAGTCGTCGAGGCCCCATCAGCGTCAGCACGCTTACCCAAACCCTCGGAATTCCGCTTACCCATCAGGATCGCAAGAACGAGAGAAAAGACGAAAAACATCGTCCCGAGGTAAACCGTTCCTTTTTGAAGAACGTCCGTGGTGCGAGCACCCCAGGCAGCATCAGTCATTCCAGAACCAAAAGCGGCACCAAGGCCCTCCTGCTTTGGACGCTGCATTAAGATAACGAGGATCAGCAAAAGGCTCACGACGACGTGAGCAATGATCACAAGAGTGATTGAGATATCGAGCCAGGCGAGATTCATGGGAGGCGGGACTCTAGAGGCTGGGATGGACTTGTAAAGCGGGAGTTTTCTCCTGTTTTTAATCCCATTTTCTCCAGAGAGAGGGTTTTTGTGAAAAATTCGGGACCTAGTGGGAGGATTTGATGATCTCGTTTCTGGTATTCAGAACATGTCGCAGCGGGATAATCCGCTCACTGGAAACCCCAAAAGCCATGATCGTGACGCACTCGCCCTTCTTAATGACGTGCGCGGCCCCACCATTCATAATAATGTGCCCCGTGCCGGGATCTCCCGCCTGCACGTAGGTTTCCAGCCGTCCGCCAGCCGTCATGGATGTCACCAAAACACGCTCCCCTTCCCAAAGTCCGGCCGCCTCCATCAGGTCAGAAGGGATTTCAATACTGCCCTCGTAGTCAATATCAGCTTGTTTGATAATGGCCCGATGAAGCTTCGACTTAAGTTGGATGCGCTGCATGGTCTAACGAAAGTAGGGAACTCCCCCCCGGTCAAGCGGCGAAAAACTCAATGATTGAAAAAATCTTTCAGTCCCTTTACGTTTCCTCAAGTAACCACTGGACCATGATCACCGGCCGGAAATAAAACCTCCTCTCACCCCATCCCGATCAAGCGCAACCGCAATCTATCCCCAAAGATGAGCATCGAAGAACGATTGGGATACCCATTCAAAAACAAGGAGCTTCTCACCCAAGCTCTTTCCCACCCGAGCCTTTCCTCCGAGATCCGCCCGGCTCCTGTCGACAACCAACGGCTCGAATTCCTAGGCGACGCAGTCCTCGAACTGGCCATCACCGACTACCTCTTCCACCACTTTCCCGACCTCAAGGAAGGCCTCCTCACCAAGCTCCGCGCCAGCATCGTCTCCAAGCCCGCCCTCGCCAAAGCCGCCCGCCGCATCCAACTCGGCGAAGCCCTTTTCCTCAGCAATGGTGAAGAAGGGAGCGGCGGCCGCCAACGAGCCTCCAATCTCGCTGACGCCATGGAGTCCCTCTTCGGAGCGATCTATCTCGATGAAAACATGACCCGAGCCGCTCAGATCGTCCTTCAACTCATGGGCCCCGAACTCGCATTACTCGATCCCGACACCAACCACGGAAATTCCAAGGGCGAGCTGCAGGAAACCCTCCAGCAAATCTCCCCGCTTGCCCCCATCTACGAGATCCAAAAAGAAGACGGCCCCCCTCACGCCCGCACCTTTATCTCCACCGTTTCGTGGAAAGAGCAAACTCTCGGCAAGGGACAAGGCCCCAGCAAAAAAACCTCGGAAATCGCCGCCGCCGCCGCCGCCCTCAAGCTGAAACTCTGGCTCTAACAGTTATCCAAAGCGACACATCCAACGCCGCCCAGTCCAAATGATGACCTCTCAGTTTGGTCCACCCATCTGAATTCCAGATGCTCCCAAAGTTCCCACTCTCATCCTACGAGATCTCCGATACTGCCAAAGCCCGGCTCAAAGAGCCTCCGGAACGTTCTCGCAGCATAACCATCGGTCATTCCTGCCAGAAAATCACAAACCAACCGGGCCTTCTCAGCCGTCGATTCCGCCTCTTCGATCTCCCGACCATCCGCCTCCGGCAAGAGCTGGAAATCCTGTCCATCGATGGCCTCACCCAGGACGTAACGCTTCTCTAACAGCTCCCAAAGCCGACGAAGCATATAGCTCCCTTTGTGCTCCAGCTGCTTGAGTTGGGGAGAAAGGAAAACAACCTCATAAGCCAGCGCCTTAAACACCTCGCTCTCGGCCCGCACCTCTTCGTCCACAATCAATTTGAAGGCATAGCGATGACTCGTCCCGCTCAGCAAATTGGTATCCCGCTCCAGCGTAGACGATTGAATATAACGTCCAATCCGTTTCCCGATGAAGGGCTCAATCCGTTGCCCCCGCACCGCTTTCAAAAGATGCCCCAGCGGCGAACCTTCCGCGATAGAATGATCACGCTTTCCCGCCCATCGCTCAATCCGCTCCATCGTCAAAAATCCTGCCTTCACGCTGTCCGCGAGATCATTCAGCGAATAGGCGGTATCATCCGCCCAATCCATGATCTGGCATTCGATCGATTTAAAAGCATCCCTCATTTTTCCCGGAACCAACTCCGGCGGAAAGTCATTCCCCCCCATCGCCCAGCTCAATTCGCGCTCCTGCGAATCGTAAAGAAAATGATTCTTCGGCAGCGTTCCCGTCGTGGTCTTGAGCTCCGACCAAAGCGATTTATACTTGAGCACCCCATCGAGAAAGGCCCGCGAAGGATCCATCCCCTTTCGGCTCTGCGAAAAAATGCGCCGATTCAGCAGCCGCAACGTTTGGGCATTCCCCTCGAAGCCACCGTAATCCGCCATGAAGTGATTCAGCGACCTCTCTCCAGCATGACCAAAAGGCGGGTGCCCCAGATCATGCGACAAACAAATCGCCTCCACCAAATCCTCATCCACCCGAAAATCCTCGTCCAGCAAATCACTGGAATGAAGCAACCACCGGCAGATCGATTTTCCAATCTGCGCCACCTCCAACGAATGCGTCAGGCGGGTCCGGTAAAAATCATACTCGCCACTCCAAAAAACCTGCGTCTTGCTCTGCATGCGACGAAAGGCCGGCGTGTGCAACACCCGGTCACGGTCGACTTGAAACGGCGAGCGAAAATCGTTCGCAATATCAGTTCCTCCAGCTCGTTCGATATCGAAGGCTTGGTAAAAGCGGTTGGGCACGGCCAAGGGCTATCAACAATCTCGCCCCTACTCAAGTCCCGCAGCTCCCTTCACCCCAACATGGGGATTCGCTCGCGCCACTCCGCCACCCGGCAACTTCACGAAAAGGACAGCCTCTCACCCTGGTTTGCTCGTTCTTCCCACTCACTTTTTTTCCCAAGGCCACCCCACCGGACTCTTCGTCCTCCCCGCATCAGAAACCCACCCCGGCCCTTTCACCCCGCCCCTCATCGCATTGGCCAGCGCCCACAAGGGCTGACTCCGATAAAAAACCTGCACCTTCCCCAGCTTCGTCTCGCCATCAAAACCCTTGGGCGCACGCCCGATCCACACCTCCCCGTGATCCGGAATCTTCAACCACCGTTCCCGGTCCCCTTTCCACCATAGCCCATCGACCTGATCGTATCTCCGATTCACAGGAACAAAAATCACCCTCCCCGTCTCCGGAATTACCCGAATCTCCGATAATTCCTCCTCGCTCAGCCCCACCAAGGTCAACCTCCCCGCAAGAACCTTCTTCGTTAGCAGCGGCGTCTTAACCTCTACTTTCACGGGCTTCGGAACCACCACCTCGCTCTGCGCCCCTGGACGCGAACAGCCAACCAACAAAAAGGGAAGCAGAATGAAAACCTTCACCTCCCCACTCTCACCAATGATCTCCCCACACACACGAAACTTTTTCTCAACCTCTCCGAACCCTTTCTTCGCCGACGAGTGATTCCTGGATGAAACCATGCTTAAGGCGCTGACAAGAAACTCGATGAAAAATTCGACGAACGCATGACCACCGCACAGAAGAAGGTCACCGACGCCACCAACGGCAAATGGACCCCCGAGCTCAACGAGGCGAACTATCGAAGCGATGAGTCCTGACCGGACGATCTAATCGTGGTATTACCAGACGCTGCGCGATCGCCCTGCCAGCGCTCACGAATCCCGGGCGTTGGAGATTGCGGCCCTCCTACCACCGCGATAGCGTTCAACCTGAAATGAAAATCCCCGCAATCAATGGCATCATTCGTCGCCGAATCTTGCTCAACTACCGGGCCGATCCCGGTGTCGTGAGCGCCATCCTGCCCTCAAGATTCCGGCCTAAACTGGTTAAGGATCATGCCATCGTGGGGATCTGCCTGATCCGCTTGGAACAAATCCGCCCCAAGGGACTCCCCGCATTTCTCGGCATCGCAAGCGAGAACTCAGCTCATCGCATGGCGGTGGAATGGGAGAACGAAAATGGCGATCGATGCGAAGGAGTCTTTGTCCCCCGTCGCGACACCGACTCCCGTCTCAACGCCCTCGCTGGAGGACGTCTCTTCCCGGGCGTCCACCATCTCTCGCGTTTTCAAGTGAGCGACCACGATGGCCTCATCAGCATCAAAGTGACAAGCACTGACCATGAAAAACCCCTCGTCGATCTCGAGGTCAAGGAGACCCCCACCTTTCCGGAGACCTCGGTTTTCACCTCACTCAACGAGACCTCGAAGTTTTTTGAAGCCGGATGCATCGGCTACTCATCCCGTCCCAACTCTTGCAAGTTGGACGGGCTCTTACTGAAGGTTCCCAACTGGAAAGCCTCCCCTCTTGAAGTGTCACATGTCCAGTCGTCGTATTTCGACAATCACACCCTCTTTCCACCGGAGAGCATCCAACTCGACCACGCCCTCTTGATGAGAGACATCTCCCATGAATGGCATTCCGAACCTGAAATGAGGACGGAGGGAGCTGGGCATCCCGGGAAGGCGCTTTGACCTCAAGGGCCTGATTGAACGAACGCATCATGTTCACGCTTTCGAAAGCGGATCGCCGGGCTTCTTGCGGCACCTGGCTGTTCGCGATTTCCTGAGGGGGCACCCCGAAGAGGCGAGGGAATATGGAGAATTGAAGCTGCGGATTGCGCCGAACATGTTCTTGATCGTCTAGAAGGCCTGCGCACATTGTCTGACAACGTGAAATGGACAACGTGAAATGCGTTTGATTCAAATCGTGGGTCATCGCCATCCTCGAAAGTGATAGCGATGCCGAACCGCGACACGATGGAACCATCGTCACGTCACCGCACGCCCTTGAACCCGGCTACTCCCTCATCACGAAAAAGCCCCCGCCACCCGAGGCAGGCCGCGGACTGCGTTCATTCTTCCGACCCATCGCTTCCCGATATCTCCTCGCCACCCCTTTCACAAAATCCTCGCCACCCATCGCTACGCCCGTGCTGAAAGTCGCCACCCGCTTCCGAAGGGCCTGCCCCGGACTCACTTCACCCGCCTGTGCCACCACC
>Ga0105052_10001293_pt1 | contig 33534 bp, 25 predicted proteins | sample FRY03_FD_78094 | JGI IMG/M metagenome (GOLD analysis project Ga0105052, IMG submission 78094) | Freshwater microbial communities from Lake Fryxell liftoff mats and glacier meltwater in Antarctica - FRY-03 | ecosystem: Environmental > Aquatic > Freshwater > Ice > Glacier meltwater ... | reverse complement strand
TCAACGTCTGCCTTTGCAGAACACGGCCGCGAGCATTGAACGCGCATGGCGAAACGTCAAGCGGTCCTTGCACCAAGACTGCGGACAACGGGTCCTTTGTTCAAAGATCTTGAAGATGCGCTCTAAGACTTACGCGGCTATGCTGTGGGTCAGGGCCGCACAAGGTGCGTTGGCCCGGAGGCTCGAAAAATGAAAGCGCATACATTTGATTCAAGCGCCGTGCGGCCGGCGTGGCTCCCCTGGCTCCTCGTCGCTGGCGCGTGGGTGGCGGCTGCCGCGGGGGGGCTCTTCGATGGTCCGGCCGCTGGGAGTGAGGCGGACGCGGGCGTGGCGCCGGGCGTGGCGGGCGACTCACTGCCGCCCTTGACCAGCGCCGCCGCGTTGACGTGGTACGAGGCCCACCCCGCACCGCGCCAACCCGATGTGGTGTCGGAGGCGCCCATTGAACCCGCAGAGACCGCTTCGGAGGGGATCGAGCTAGGCATCAACGATGCACCCGCGGACGCGGACCTCCCCGAAGGGGCCGGCGCTGAGGGCGAGGGCGTCCCGAGGCCGCCCGGGACACCTCCGGCATCTCGAGACACCGCGGAGCCGGTCCCGGCCTCACCTCGAGACGCCACCGCCGCACGCCCTGACGCGGCTGCGCAGCGCCGCATGGACAAGGCACCTCCGGCGGAACCCAAGACAAAACAAAGAGAACGAGAGCGAGAACGAGAGCCAGAGCCAACGAGCTTGGCGGCGCCGACCACCGCGCTGCCGACCATCACGATCCAGCCCCCCGGGAAAGAGGCGGCCCCAAAGACGAAAGAGACCGCCCAAGAGGCGACGGCGCGCGCGACGGCGCACCTCAACGCGAAACGCTGGGTTGAGGCCGAAGAGGCCTTCGGTGTGGCGCTGGCGCTACCCGGCGGTCGTAGCGCGGCGGTCCTCTACGGGCGTGCCCGTACGAGAGAGGCCCAAGGCGACGACGTGGGGGCCGAGCGTGACCTCAATGATGCCCTCGCCGTCGACCCGCGTCACCCCTACGCCCTGCTGCTCCTCGGCGACCTCGCGAAGGGCAAGAGTGACCTCGCGGCGGCGCGTGACGCCTATCGGCGCTATGTCGAGGCGTGGCCCAACGGGCGCCGCACCGGCGAGCTGACGGTCTGGCTCAACAGAGGATCCGAGTAGGCGCTCGGACCCAGAATTTTCGCGAAAAAAAGCCCTCGTGATGAGGGCCTTCTTTTTAGAACGGGATGTCGTCGTCGAAATACTCGGGCTCGCCCCCGGCCGGGGGCCGAGGAGACGCCGGAGGGGGCGTGGAAGGAGCGCCGCCACGACTCTGGGCGCCGCCCTGGGCGCCACCGCTATAGCCGCCACCGCCGCCGCCGCCTTGGGCACCGCCGCTGTAGCCGCCACCGCCGCCGCCTTGGGCACCGCCGCCGTAGCCACCGCGCGCTGCCGCTGCCGGTCGCGGGGCGCTGCCGCCTGCGCCAGCGTCATCGCCGCCGCCGGAGTCGAGAAATGTCATTTGATTTGCAACGATCTCGGTCGAATACTTCTTTTGACCGTTCGCGTCATCCCAAGACCGCGTCTGGATGCGACCCTCGATATAGACCTTGCGGCCTTTACGCAGGTAGCGCTCGGCGAGCTCTGCGGTCTTGCCCCAGAGGACGACGCGGTGCCACTCGGTCTTTTCTTGGCGTTGACCTTCGCGGTTGTTGAAAGTTTCGGTCGTCGCGATCGACAGCGTGGCGACCATCTGGCCGCCCTGGGTCGTGCGAATCTCAGGGTCAGCCCCGAGATTACCGATAATCATGACTTTATTGAGAGTACCGGCCATTTCAGACCTCGCTGCGCAGAAGTTCAAGAAGAGTTAAGACGCCAAAACCGGTCCCACCGCGTGGCAGCCCCGGTTCAGGTTTGTCATTGGACGCCGGGCCCGCGATGTCAAGGTGTGCCCAAGTCGCGTCGCCGACGAACTCTTTCAAAAAGAGCGCGGCCGTGATGGCGCCGCCCCATCGCTCGCCGATATTTTTCATGTCGGCGATCGGAGACTTCAACATACCGCGAAGTTTCGCGGTGAGCGGCATGGGCCAGAGATCCTCGCCAACGCTCGTACCGGCGGCGTGGATCTTCGCCCTGAAGTCATCGTCATTGGAAAAGAGCCCGGCGGTATTCGGTCCCAAAGCCACCATGCAGGCGCCCGTCAGGGTGGCGAGGTCGATGATGCGCGTCGCGCCAAGGCGCAGGGCCCAAGCCAAGGCGTCCGCCAAGACGAGGCGCCCTTCGGCGTCGGTGTTCATGATCTCGACGGTCTTGCCGTTGAAGGACCGGATGACGTCGCCAGGCTTATAACCAGCGCCGCCGACGAGGTTCTCCGCGGCGGGCACGAGAGCGTGGACGATCGCGTTCGGGCGAATATGAGCGATGGCCCGCATGGCGCCGAGCACCGCCGCGCCGCCGGCCATATCGATCTTCATGTCTTCCATCGAGCCAGTCGGCTTGATGTTGTAGCCGCCGGAATCAAAGGTGATTCCCTTGCCCACGAGGGCGATGATAGGCGCGTCGGCGGCCGCGTTCGGGGGCCGCCAGGTCAGACGAATAAGACGCGGGGGCTCGGCGCTGGCCGCACCCACGGCCAGCAGGAGGTTCATCCCGTGGCTCTTTAAAGCGACCTCGTCGAAGACCTCGATCTCGAGGCCCTCATCGCGCGCCAAGCGTTCGGCCGTCTCGGCGAGAGAGCGCGGCGTCACGTCAGCGGGAGGCCCATTGACGAGGTCGCGCGCCAAGATCACAGCCGCGGCCTCGTGCCCAGCCGCGTCAAGCGCGGCGGCGGCGCCATCGACTTTCACGCCAGCGGTCGCGAGCGCGAAGGCCTCAACCGACTTCGGCTCGACGTCGACAGTCAGATAGACATCATAGCGGTAGCCACCGAGGCGAGCCCCGAGGGCCGCGACCTTTAGACCTGCGGCGTGGCGAAAGCTCTCCGGGATCAAGAGGGTGCCGGTCGCGAGGCGTCGTTTTTCGGCCTCCTCGACGGTCTGGGCCCCGATCTGACGCAAAGAGGGCAACCCAAAATCGCCCTTCTTCCCCGCGCCGATCACGAGGGCACGTCCGATCTTTCCGGCCAGATGCACGAGCAGCGTCTGCCCGGCCTTACCTTTGAAGCGTTCCTCCGCGGCGATAGCCGTCAGACGCCCGCCGGCGACCGTGTTGAGCGCCGCAAAGTCCGTACCGAGGCCGTCAGCGTCGGAAAAAGCGATGATGGAAAGGAGAGGTGTCTCAAGTTCCGCCAGCGTTGTTGTGTCTACCGTGATGTTCAAAACGCGTCCCTCCGACCGGATTTCTGGTGCATTCCGCGGCGACTTCGGCCCCGGATAGCAGGACAGCCAGCCGCCCTGCGAATGAAAGCTTGTATCAATAGAACGGCCTCAGTCGCAAGCTCGACGTGGTGTTCGCGTGGGATCGGTGCCGTATTGAATGCGCGGTCAATATCGCGAGAGGGCGAGACACGTGCCTGTTGACGCGACGATCCGCACGAGGCATTCAGCGGCCACGGAGGTCCCCATGTCGATAACCGCGCCCCAAGCTCCCCAAGACCGGCCCATCGTCGTTCAAAAATACGGTGGCAGCTCTCTGGCGACGCCGGAGAAGATTGAAGCCGTCGCGCGGCGCATCGCAGAGACAGTCGCCGCCGGCTATCGCGTCGTCGCGGTCGTGTCCGCGATGGGCAAGACCACCGACGGCCTCCTCGCTCAGGCGCGCGCCCTCTCGCCGAACCCGGCCCCGCGCGAGCTCGACATGCTGCTATCGACCGGCGAGAGGGTCTCGACGGCTCTGTTGGGCATCGCGCTCGCCGCCATCGGCCACGAGGCCGTGTCGCTGACCGGCTCCCAATCCGGGATCATCACGAACACCCGCCACAACCGCGCGCGCATCGTCGAGATCCGCCCTTTCCGCGTCCAGGATCTGCTCGACGACGGCAAGATCGTCATCATCGCCGGCTACCAAGGCGTGTCCTATTCCCGTGAGATTACGACCCTCGGTCGTGGCGGCACCGACACCACCGCGGTCGCGATGGCGGCCGCCCTCGACGCACACCACTGCGAGATCTGCAGCGACGTCGACGGCGTCTACACCGCCGATCCGCGCGTCGCCCCGGACGCCACGCGCCTCGAGAGCCTGTCCCACGAGGCGATGATCGCCCTCGCCCGCGAAGGCTCGAAGGTCTTAAACCAAGACTGCGTCGAATACGCCGCGCGCGACGGGGTCGCGATCTTCGCCAAAGCCACCGCCTCGCCCCGCGACGACTCTGGCACGGTCGTACGCACGAACCCCGCGCCGATGCTGACGATCCTGACCGCTATCGCCCACCGCGACCGCATCCTCGAGGTCACCGCGGCAGCCGGCAGCGATGTCGCGGCGATGTACGAGGCCCTCGTCAGCGCCAACGCTATGCCGCACGCGCTCTCAGCTTACCCCGGCCAGCCCATCATGGCGCTCATCCCCCTCGAGAACGTCCACCGCCGCAGCGTGCTCGAGTCGACCCTCGCGACGGCCCTGCCCGGCGGCTTTACGATCCGCGACGATCGCGGCACCGTGACCCTCGTCGGCCCTGGCCTCGGCGAGGCGCCTGAGATCCTGAGCCGGGCCTTTAAGATCGCCCGCGAGCTCTGTGGGTCGTCCGTACACTTCGAGCTCGGCGCCCTGACCCTACGGATGCTCGTCGATCACGAGGCCGTCGCGGGCCTCGTGGGCGCGCTTCACAAGGCGTTCCTTGGTCCGAAGGAACCCTTGTCCTGAAGGTTAAGCGGCCTGCCACACAGAAGACTGGCAAGGACCCGCCGCGGGCGCTAACATTGGGCGGAACCTCAAGCTTTTGGTCGCACCACGACCCACGGAGTCCTTGCATGTACGCGCGCCTCGCTCTCACCCCCGCGCCCTCATGGCGCCGCCTCGCCACCCTCGGCGCTCTCCTTGTCTCGCTCAGCGCCTGCGGGGATGACGGCAATAGCCCGAAGGACAGCACGGCCACAGACGCCCGCAGCGACACCAGCAGCTCGCCAGATGTGTTGAACACCACCAACCGCCCCCCCGAGCTCGAGCGCATCGGCGACCGCGTCGTCGCGGTGGGTCAGCCCCTCGTCATCGTCGTCAGCGCGCGCGACGCCGATGACGACACGCTCACGTGGTCCATCTTCGGCAACCTACCGGATGGGGCCCGCTTCGATAAGGCCGCGCACCGCTTCGAGTGGACCCCGCCGCGCGCCGACGAGACCATCTACCTGACCTTCGTCGTCTCGGACGGCCAAGAGTTCGACCGCGAGACGATCCGCGTGTCCGTCGTCTCCGAGCTCACCGCGAATCCGCCGACTTTTTCGCCGGTCGGCGACCGCGCGATCCCCGTCGACCAGCCCTTCGAGCTGCGCCTGGTCGCGACCGACCCGGACGGCGACCGCGTCACCTATGGCTTTGAAGGGTCGTTGCCCGCGGGCGCGGCGCTGGACGCGACGACGGGCATCTTCACGTGGACCCCTGGCTCGGACAGCGTTGGCGCACCCACGGACATCACGTTTACGGCCACCGACGGCTTTGTCAGCACGCAGCTCGCGATCCGCCTCGTGGTCGACGACGGCCGCGAGGGCCTCGCCCGTCCCCCCGCCTTCACGATGGGCAAGGGCATCACGGCCACCGTCGGCGAGGCCTTAAACCTGACGATCGAGGCGAATGACCCGAACGGTGACGCGCTGACCTTCGCGATCGTGGGTACCACACCCAATGGCGCCTCCGTGGCAGGCGACAAGCTCCGCTGGACCCCGGCGACCGAGGACGCCGGGCGCGCGGTGGCCATCATCTTGTCGGCCACCGACGGCTCGTTCACGGCCATCCACGTCGTCACGATCACCGTCCAACGCCCAGCGGCCGGCGCATGCGGCACCGACACCTTTGAGCCCAATGACCTCGCCAGCGCGCCCGCCGCGATCACCGCAGGCACTCACACCGCGGCCATCTGCGACTCGGCCACAGAAGCCGACGTCGACTATTATACATTCAACTCCACAGGAAACCAGAGGCTCGACGTGCGCATCGAGTTCGATGCCTCTCTCGGCGACCTCGATCTCTACCTCCTGTCGACAAACGAGGACCTCCTCGCCGCGAGCGAAGGCTCCGGTAGCGTCGAACGCCTCACGTTCACGATCACCTCGCCCGGGACCTTCATTATCGCGGTGATCGGCTACACCGATGTCCCGCTATCGGTCCCGTACCAGCTCACGGTCGCAACGGGCGCCGCGACGGCGTGCATAGACGACAGTTTCAGTGGCAACCATTCTCCTGCGACCGCCAAGGCCTACTCGGCCGCTGTCGAGGCCGCCTCGCTGAGTCTCTGCGCCGAGCGCCCGGACTACTGGGTCGTCACGCCCCGTTGCGGCCAGCGCATTGAGGCCCTCTTGGACATCCAGAGCGCGGCCGACCTCGACATGTATCTCTATGATAGCACTGACTTCTCCGGCCCATCTGGTACGACCGCGGTCGCCGCCGCGATCACCGAGAACAGCCTCGAATCGCTGACCCTCGCGGCCGCCACCCGCGCGGCGCCACACCTCTTAGAGATCGTCAGCTACCCCAACAACACGACCAGCTCGCCCTATGAGATCTACGTTCAGATGACCGGCGGCTGCACCGAGGACGCCCGCTCGAACCGCACGCGCGCCACCGCGACCGCCATCGGAAACGGCAACACGACGGGCATCACTTGTTGCGCCGACGACTGGTTCGCGCTCGATCTGCGCGCCACCGACAGCGTCTTCGTCGAATTTTCTTCGACCGTCGGAGCGGTGCGCGTCGTGGGCTACGGCACCGACGGCACGACCCAGCTGGACGCCGACGGCCCCGTGACAGCCAACGGGCTCGTGCTGATCGAGGCCACCACGGCAGGCCGCTATTACCTCAAGGTCACGGGCGCCCCGGGTGCGGCGTACACGCTCATTGTGGAGATCTTTTAGGCGTCACGGCCGGGGGTGGGCTTTTCATTTGCGCCGAGCGTTGTAAGCTCCCCGCGCAAACCCCTCGTCCGGCACATCACGCCATTGGAGACCCACGTGTCCACCGAAAGTCCAATCCTCGACCACGGCCACGGCGACTCGAAGTACCTCGTTCGATCGTCCTACACGACGTCCTTCGCGCACATGGGCGAGGTCTATCTCTACCACGATCTCCATGGCTACATCATCAAGATGAGCCCAGACATCCTTGATTTTCTTAACAACTTCAAGGAACCGACCAAGCCCGACGACGTCTGCGTCAAGTACGCCAGCGCCTTTGAAGACCAGACACCCGAGGCCTTTGTCGGCGTGTTCTTGCAGTTCTCGTGCCTCATCCGCCCAGACCACGACCAGGTCGAGGACATCGGCGACATGATCCCCGTGAAGTCGCGCTGGAACATCTGGCAGCGCCACGACGACGGCACGATGACCATCTACACGGCTTGGGGCGATAAACCTCTCCGGAAGACGGTGCTATCGGCGGACGAGCTCGCGATCTGGGACCAGTTCGACGGCGAGCGTGGCCTACGTCAGATCTCGGTCGAGAACAGCCTCGATCTCGTGACCGCACGCAAACTTATCGCCCGCCTCGCCCACCATGAAGTGCAGGCGGTCAAGCTCTCGGCGATGCCGCTGTCGGTCTACAAGTCCCGCCCGGGCCTCAAGCCCCCGTACCTGACCAGCACCATGCCCTACGCGCACTTCGAGCCCGGCGTCGATAAGCTGCCCCAAGGCATGGACGGCTTCTTCTCGCCCGAGGGCTACTACCGCAACGAGGTCGATGACGCCGACGATCAGTTCGACCACGAAGAGACGACGCTGTCGCACCTCTTGCGCGTGCCGCACCCGATCCTTGGCGGCCGCACCTACGGCCAGGCCCTCGTCGATCGACTCTTGGAGTACAAGGCGATCCCCGAGGGTGAGATCAAGGTCCTCGAGATCGGCGGCGGCCTCGGCTTCATGGCCAAGGCTGTCATCGAGGCCCTACAAGCGGCCGGACGAAAGGTGGACTACCATATTTTCGACCTCGCTCCGACCCTCGCCGCGGCCCAGAAAGACCGGCTCGCGGGCCTGCCTGTCACGTATTACGCGGGCGATGTCGTCGCGGACGTCATCCCCGCGAGCGGCTTTGACCTCGTCCTGTCAAACGAGATGATCGGCGATCTCTTGGCCGTCCGCCTCGATCGCGCGCCCTTCGGCCTCGACGCCGACGAACCCGACGACGCGGTCTTTGAAAAGGCCCTCGACGACGCCGGCGAGGCGGGCGAGCTCCTGCGCAAGTACAACATCCCGATTGGGGATGCCCCAGACCCCTTCTATCTCAACATCGGTGCGTGGCGGATGGTCGAAAAACTCTTCGACATCATGAAGCCCGGTGCGACCGCGTGGGTCACCGAGTTTGGCGAGATGGGCCGCTGGCCTCTCCTGTCGACCCACCTCGACCACCCCGAGCTGTCGATCCACTGGGGCCAGATGATGCTCGTCTCCAAGCAGGTGGGCTTCCACGCCGACTTCGAGTTCGTCATTGATTTCATGGATTTCAACCGTAATCTCGAGGGCCTCGCGACGACCCGCAGCTACTTCCGTGCCCTGTCGGCGCTGTGCGAAGAGCACGGCGTCAAGATCGAGAAGATCGGCTACACCCGCGAGATGTTCGCGCAGCTCTTGGCCGGCAAGCTCGACCTCAACCGCGTCGGCGACATCCAGTTCGACCGCGTCGAAGATCGCCTCATGGGCCTCGTCCCGCACGAGTTCAAGGCGCTGATCCTCAAAAAACCGGTCGACATCGAAGCCTAAGATGCGTTGACGTCAAAGTTGAAGAGGGCTCCACACGGGGCCCTTTTCTTTGCGCGTCAACGGCCGCGTCGCAGGACAATTGTGGTGGTGCATCTAAAACGACTTACTGCCCCGTCAGTTGACCACGGGCCGGAACTTTGGTGTATTGCGATTCATGACGTCAGCACCGACCATACCGCGCCCCGTCGTCCGGACCGAAACCCTCAGCCATGATGGGGCTGTGAACCCCACGCCGCCTGGATTTCGTGTCATCGCGACGCCTACCGACGTGGACCCTGTGCATGTTCCGGTGGTTTCAAAGCCCAACCACCGCCGCCGCGCCATCATCGCCCTGGGCGCGATCGTAGCGCTCGTCACGTCCATTGTGTGGGCGAACTCGCCCGACGCGCGTAGCGCAGCGCCGCGCTCGAAGGACGGTAAACTCAGCGTGATAGGCGCCGACGGCGCTGCCGCTGGTGGCCTCGACGGGACGGAACCGCTGACTCTCAGCCTCGGCTGGGGTCCGCCCATCGCGGACAGGGTCGATGGCCTCAAAGAAAACCCCTACGACGGCGTCGCCCGCACCCGCGCCAAGCCCCGCTCAAAGGGTTGGCGTGACGCCCGCATCGGGACCATCCGCAAGGTCGACGACCCGAAGCCGAACCCCTACTGAATCTCGCGATTGCGACCGCAATAGTTGCAGTTGTGAGTTCAAGGTACTAGCAGCTCGACGAAGGCGCCGCGTAGGCAGTGGTCGCTGGCCATCGACGAACCGTAGGCGCCCGCCGGATAGAGCGCGAGCAGCTCTCCCTCGGTGAGGGCCGGCATCATCGCGTCGCGTGCGAAGACGTCGTTCGCTTCGTTAATGTTTCCGCCTAGATTGGCCCGGGTTGTGAGCGGACGCCTTGGCTCGGCCACGGGCAAGCGCGCCATCGGGATCGCATAATGCGCAGCGAAGACGTTGATCGCATGCCCGCCATCTACCCCATACCAGAGACCGCTCTTGCGGGTCTCGACGGTCGTGACCTCCAACACCAAGACGCCCGCGGCCCCCATGATGAAGGTCCCGGGTTCACAGGCAATTTTCACGTCCGGGGGAAGTTTTGCGAGGCTGTCCCCAACGACCTGCGCCCACATCCCGACCGGCATCGGGTCGTCTTCGGGACGCTGAGGCCAGCACAGCCCACCGCCGACGTTCACCGTCTTGACCGTCGGGATAGCCCCCGCGATAGCCGCGAGCCCCTCAAAGGCCCGCCGCATGGCTGGCTCGGCCGACCGCTGCAGGCCCCAGCCGAGGTGCATGTGGACCTCGTCGACCACAAGCCCGAGGCTCTCGGCCAGGGCGACGGCCTCCGCGACCGCGTCTTGGTCAAAGCCAAACTTGGAGTTTCCGTAAGCGTGGCGGTCGGTCTCGCCCCAACCCACGACCACCTCGGGGTTGATGCGCAGGCCAATCGTGGCGGTCTTCCGATCGGGGGCCGCGGCCCAACGGCGAATCACCGAGAAGGTATCGAGATTCGGTTTCACGCCGGCGCGGCCGATCAGGGCCAGATCACGATTCGAGAGCATCCCCGCCGTGAGGCTGATCTCATCCGGCGAAAAGCCGTGCTGGGTGGCGCGTTCGACCTCGCGCGGCGAGCAGGTGTCGATGCGGATGTCGCCCTCAGCCCGGACGAGGTCTAGGACCGGCCCAAAACGATTTGACTTCATCGCAAAGCGGATGGCGTAGGGCCGCCCTACCCCGCCAAGCGCCTCACGCAGAGCGGCGAAGCGACGGAGAATAGTATCAGCACCATAGACATACAGAGGCGTGCCGTGCTGCCCCGCTAGGTCAGCAATAGACGCCCCGTCAAGGGTCAATCCAGCGGGCCCGACGCCAAGCGCGCCACCTGATAATGCGATCGCGTCGGCCATCGAGCCCCCCGTATTCACTAAATATTTAGGCGCGAAGGGCCTCTGGAATTTCGTCGGCGTCGATGATACGCGCGACGAGGTCATAGTCACCGGCCTCGACGATCTCGGCCCTCACGATATCACCGGCCTTGGCGAAGCCCTCGTTGATGTAGGTCACGCCGTCGATGTCCGGGGCCTGACCGTAGTAGCGAGCCTGCAAGAGGAGGTCCGTCTCGTCCGAGGGGCCCTCGATGAGGACCTCTATCTCGCGGCCGACCATGGCCTCTTGCAGCTCAGAGGAGATCCCCTGCTGAAGGGTCATGAGCCGATGGTAGCGGTCCTCTTTGACGATGGACATGACGAAATCATCGCGCCGCGCCGCCTGGGTGCCCTCTTCGGTCGAGTACTTAAAGACGCCCATCCGCTCAAAGCGCGTCTCGCGCACAAAGTTCATCAGCGTCTGAAAGTCCGCCTCGGTCTCGCCGGGGTGGCCGACGATGAAGGTCGTCCGGAAGACGAGGCCTGGGATCTGGTCACGAAGTTTCTGTACCAATAAACGCGTGTCGGCCTCGGAGAAGCGACGACGCATGATGGTCAACACACTGTCGCTGATGTGCTGCAGCGGCATGTCGATGTATTTCGCGATCTTGGGCTCGGTCGCAATGATCTCGATCAGCTCGTCGGTGAAGGCGTGCGGGTAAAGGTACAGCAGGCGAATCCAGTGGACCCCTTCGACCTTCACGAGCTCGCGCAAGAGCCCAGCCAGCGTCGTCCCGTCTTTGCGGTCGTCGCCATAGTGGGTCAGGTCTTGGGCGATGAGGTTGATCTCTTTGACGCCCTTGGCCGCCAAGTTCTCGACCTCCATCACGATGTCGTCGATGGGGCGCGACTTGGCGCCGCCACGCAGGCGCGGGATGATGCAGTAGCTGCAGCGCTGCGAGCAGCCCTCGGCGATCTTGACGTAGGCCGTCCACGGCGGGGTCGTGACGATGCGGGGGCTGTAGGCGTCGTAGATATAGCCAGGCTTGCCGGCGACGACGAGGGGCACGTGCTGAGGGGCTGGCTCTGTACCGCCGCGGGCCTCCATCACGAGGTTCTTCGCGGCCTGGCTGGTCCCGAGGGGGCCGTCCATGAGCTTGCCGATCTGCCAGTGATCGCCGGTCCCAAGGTAGGCGTCGACCTCAGGGATCGAGATCTTTAGCTCTTCGCCGTAGCGCTGCGCGAGGCAGCCGGCGACGATGAGCTGCTTTTTGTCGCCGCTGTCGGTCTTGATGCGCGCCATGTCCAAGATCGTGTCGACCGACTCTTCGCGGGCCTCCTCGACAAAGGCGCAGGTGTTGACGACCAGGAGATCGGCCTCTTCCGCGGTGTCGACGACGACGTAGTCGCGCGCTTGCAGCTCGCCCAGCATGATCTCGCTGTCGACCCGGTTCTTCGGACAGCCAAGGGAGACAAAAAAGAGCTTCTTCGGGGCTTGGGCGGCCGGGGGGGCGACAACAGAGGCGACAGGGGTAACTTCAATCATTTTTCGGGCTCTTCTTGTCTTTGGGCGGAGCGATCGTAGGCGGCGCCTCATCTCGGGGCGTCGGCTCAGGGATCTCTGCGGTCCGGGGGGTCAAATCTTGAATGATCGCGCCCTTCGGCGGCGTGAACTCAAAGGCCTTGGTCTTTAGCTTCTCGGCATAGTTCACGTTCGAAAAGGTGATGTGGCTGACGTTTTCCATCGGGTCGACCAGCTCGCTGCGGACGATCTCCCAGCGGCCTTCCTTCGTCCAAAGGGTCAGCGACCGATAGTTCTGTTGGCCGCTCTTCGGGATGAGTTGAATTCCGATGAGTCCGTCTTTCTCACCGGCCCACGAGGCGTTAAAACTCTCGCGTAAGTCACCTTGACCGAAGAGAAACTTAAGCGAATCATAGAGCTCAGAGTCCTTAATCGGCATCTTGAGCGCTTGCTTCGTCGAGACCTCGTAGGACCACAGGACCTGGCCGTTCGAGATGTAGTAGACGCGCTCGGGCTGCTTGTAGTCCCAGCGCATACGACCAGGCGCCTGGTAAAAGACGCTGCCCGACTTCTTCAGCGGGCGCTTGATGTGCGCGCGGATGACCTCTTGGGAGAAGTCGGCTTTGAAGTCCGTGACCTCTTTATAGAAGCTGGAGATCCCATTGAGGGCCTTATCAAGGCGGGCGGCGTCGGCGTGCGCGGCCGAGGCCGTCCCGAACACGCCAAGGAACACGCCAAGGAACACGCCAAGGATCAGCGCGAGGCGGACGACGAAAGCGAGAGAATGCGTGGCGTTGGTCTTCATATGGTTCCTGTGAGCCGGGGTCCGGCGGGCGCCCTGTTACACGAGTCCTCGGGCCAATGTCAAAGCCCGGAACAGCTTGATGCGTCGATGCCCCTGCGCGATAGCGCGACTCAGGGACCCGATACCTCAAGAGCGCGGCACGGGGCCTCGGTATTCCTTCGAGGCCGTCCAAGGGGTGTATGCGAGAGTTCCGCCTCCGACCGAATTTGCTTTGAAAGGGGCAATCTTGTTGCTAGCTTTCTGCCCGCATTTCTGGTCCCACAACGAAACGGAGAAATATCATGGCATCACCCAAGGGCGGTGGCGGTAAAGCCACTGGTAAAAAAGCGAAACTTGCTCACGAGAAGCGAGTTGGCGGTATTCAAGAGTTCGCTCAGTTCCGTTTCCGCGGGATCGAAGGCTTCGTCGAGGACGGTCAGGGCAAGGGCGCGATCGTCTTGTTCGACGACAAGGGCACCAAGGGCATCGTGGACGCGATCTACGTGCGCGCGGATGCTGACGGCTCGCTCATTCCTCGTCCGTTTGCCTGCCCGGCGACCTACGACGCGACGGCCAACCAGGCCGCGATCGCTCGCTTTCAGGCGCAAAACGCCAGCTAAGATCGCTGAATGGATCTGACCTTCGGGTCAGTACCCTCCATTTCGCGCTCAGAGCGATGATGCCGACCTTTAGATCTTTGGATCCGGGTCGGCATTTTTTTTTGGCGCGATCGCGGGTATGACGTCCGTCGCAACTAACGCCCCGTGACGCAGGAGACGACGATGAGCGAACAGCCCGAGACCGCACCGCTTGAGCCCCCCGAGACCCCGACCGCGCTGGCGACACCGTGGCTGGATGGCGCTGACGACGAGATCAGTATGTCTTTGGCGGACTTCATCGAGAAACTCGGTGAGGGCGTGGACATCTTTAATGAGGCCTTCGCGCGACGCATCGCGGCCACCCTTGAGGCGCGGGCCGCGTATATCCGCATGCCGGCGGTCGAACGCTTCGAGCTCGTGGACGTCGTGGCGACCCTCTACATGGATAAACGCATGCGGATGGTCGTGACGGGCCAACACGATGAGACCCTAGCCGAGGTGACCCTACGCTGGGATGGCCGCGACTTTGACAGCGTCGGCCTAAAGATGGCGCGGGCGCCCCACGAGACGGCCTACACCTTCGCGACCCTCGACTTTTCGGTCCGCGACCGCGAGGCGACGCTGCTCGAGGCTGTCGGCCCCTGGGCTTTGGGCCAAAAGGTCACGATCCGGTGCCTCTCGTCCATCGGGCCCGACGTGCACTACCGCTGCCTAGAGGGTGGCCATGAGATCGCGGTGCGACCGGACCAGCTTGAGGTCGCGCCCGTGGCTGCAGAGTGAGCCAAGCCAGAATCGGTAATCTATCACCGATCTTCGGACGGCCGCACGACTCTTGACTACATGACGGTGGTTGTTTAGCATTTGTCCTTAGCCGCACGAAATTCCGATGGCTTGACCGGGGGCTGAAAAATTGACCCGGTTAAAGGTGTAGTGATGTCCAGCGATAAGGCGGAAGCCGTCACATCCACGCATGCGGACGGCCCCGGACCCGCAACCTCCGAATCCAGCGCATCAGGTCCGGGCGAACGAACCAGAGCGATCGCTCGGATGGCGAATGGCTACGAAGCGCAAATGGCTCTCCTCGTTCCAGTTCAGCGCAAGAGCAAGGGCCCAAAGGCAGGCGATGTGCATGAAGCGGCTGCCCAGGGCATCGCCGGTGGTGGTGCATCCCTCCCTCACGGCGGTCAGATTCAGCACAGCTTCGGTGGCTACGACATCTCAAACGTGACCGCTCACACGGATTCTGCGGCCGCGCGGGCAAACGCGGCCATGGGCGCGGACGCCTATGCCACGGGCTCGCACATCGCTTTTGTGGGTGCGCCTGACTTGCATACAGCTGCACATGAGGCAGCACATGTGGTACAGCAAAAGGCTGGAGTCCAACTCTCGGGCGGTGTGGGCCAGGCGGGTGACGCTTACGAGGTCCACGCCGACAAAGTGGCTGATGCGGTCGTCGCGGGACAAGATGCGTCGCCGATTCTATCGCAGGCCGTTGGTCGCGGTTCCGAAGCTGGCATCCAGCGGCAAGTCCAGCGCCTCGAGACCTCGACATCGACGACCACGAATACGACCGAGAACACCGAAAGACCCGAAAACACACGGGAAGCCGAGGTCCGTGTCGATGCGCCACCGAAAGTCCAGTTGCACGGTTATGGCGGCGTCCGGCACGTCTTCGGCAAGAAAGTAAAACAGATGGAGCAGGAGCTCACTCTCCTTGAGGCCAAAGAAGCTTCCTTCGCAGCGCAGGCCACGCCCGCAGCGGTTCCTACGGCGACAACGACCACCGACAGCGACAAAGCCGCGACGACGACGCCTGAGCCGACAGGGATGCTGACGCTAGAGGATCGCGAAAAGAAGACGCACCTGCGGACAACGATCGACGACATCAATCGCACCAAAGGGGGCGATTATCTTATTTTTGCGGGTCACATCGGCGTGTCCCTTGATGGTGGTTCCACGATCTACGGATTCACGCCAGTCGCGCCCGAAGGCATGCCAGGAGAGATAGTCAAGGCCCACCTGCATAACCACACCATGACGTTCCCGGGCGCATTGAAAGACGACAAGACGCACTTCGAACTCGCGGAGGAGTGCGCGACGAATCGCGGCTGGGACACAGAGACGACGGTCGTAGAGCGCGACATTGATACGACGGCGGCTGCAACGATGCTTCAGCGGCTACAAGAGCTGGCAGGAATGCAACCCGGCGCACACGGCGTCTACTATTCGTTCCCGCTGGTCGATGAAGAGGACGGTAAGTGGTTCAAGGACACGCCAGGACCTGATGGTAAGATTATCAGAGGTGAGGCCCAGGCGAACTGCGCGACCTTCCCGGCCCATATCGGTGTCGAGCTACCGGAAAAGTCCGGAAATCTGCGCTACTACATGCCGGCTATGCGCGAAGAGGCGAAGAGCAATCCGGTCGTGTAGCAAGCAGTAGATACCCGAAAAAACCGTTCAGAACCCAATTGTTCGGAAGAACCCGAGCCACCTAACCGGAGCCATCGACTTTCATGGGAACAGCAACCAACGAGACCCTCGTGACCTTCCTGCGCAGCCCAGATGCCGGGCCTCTCCAACTCAAGGGAATTCGAGAGACTGCAGACTCCGTCTACCTCGGGGCCGTGGGCCTCAGCCTCAAGGAGCCCCTCTTTCATAGCATCTTGGGCTTTAACTTCAGCGGTCGCCTAAGCCCGGACGCGGCCTTCCGCGTCGAAGCTGTGACAGGACCCGACTCGGAACTGACTGCACTCGTCGCGGTCTTTCGGCAATTTGAGTCGTCGCGCTTCCAAGATTTCCCGGAGGACATCGTGATGGGCTGGGTCCCCACAAGTGCGGCCGACGCCCTAGCCACTTGGATGTCGCGGATGACAGCTCAACTGACCCACCTCTTGGCCGTGCGTGCACAAAAATCGTTAGCATAGACGACGAGACGTAATTAGCGCACGCGATATGAGAACGAACAGGCGTACCCGGACCGGAACGCCTCAATCGCCGCAAACCTATCGACGGCACGCGAGTCCGAGAGCGGAAAATGCCCCCGACCCGACCCGCGCGCTGACTACCGATCAAATGATCAACTCGCGGAAGGTCCGGTGGAAGAGGCGGGCGAGCTCGTCAGCGAATGTTTCAAAAGAAGATGACCGTGACGTTGACCGACATGCGCGTGATGGCCGGCCATGGATCAGATGTTGTAACATTTACACAGACTTGGGAGTCCGGATCTTATCGAGATGTGGGACCAAAACAGCTGGTGCTGGTCGGCGAGGGCGCAGCGATGCGGATCGCGCGGGAGGAGATGTTGGCGTCACAGATAGAGGGTGCGACCTCAGGCGCGCGGATTCTAGCCCCAACCGAGTACCTACCCGTCGTCACGGCGCCGGGGTTTGTGGGCCTTGTGATGGGCGATGCGGGCGACCTCAGCGGCCGAACCCTCAGCCCCGCGAGCAGCCTCTACCGGGGGCGCTCAGCCTTCGCCGCGGACGCCACACCGGCGACCGACGCGCCCAAGGTGACCCTCTTTGGTGTCAACGGCGTCGTCTGCGAGATCACCCCGACCGCGCGCGGCGTCTTCGCTGATATTCAGCATCATTTCGGACAGATTCAAGTCTGGGACGGCACCAGCGACGACGGCGGCCCGCGAGTGGACGACGCCGAGGTGGCGGCCCAGCTCGTCGCCCACGGCGATGGGACCTGGGATGTGTGGCGGGTTGACGCCGAGCGGTGCAAAGGCGCGCTCTGGGGCCGCTTGAACGACAAGGGCGAGAGCCCGGCTGTGCTGGCGCCTGTCGCCGCGCCAGAGCTCGCCGGCAAGGCCACGGCGGCGTTCCGGGCCCTGCCCTTTGCCAAAGCCATCCAAAAGGACTTCGAGGCTGACGAGACGGTCGAAGGTGCCAAGGGCCAGCCCTGGGACGCCTGGGACGCGACGGTCACGACACGGGTCTTCGCCGCGGCCGATGGCACCCGCTACGTCGCACACAGCGTGGCGGCCGGCAGCGGCTGCGGACCTTCGGAGCGAGCGGCTGGGCGCTGTGGCGTGTCAGCGGTGACGCCTGGACCCTGCTCAGCGACGCCGACAGCCCGGGCGACGCCTTCACACCCTCGGCGGCCGCGGACCTCGACGGCGACGGCCAGCCCGAGTTCACCGACGGCACGACCCTCGTGCAGCCCGTCGGGACGGTCTGGCGCCCCACCCGCAACGTGACCCCGCCCTACTACGATTGTCCTTGCTGAAACTATTTGGCGATCTGCCAGGTCCTTCTGCCAAGCGTTCAAGCGCGTGGCTCACTGTCGCAAGATGTTGCTCAGAATAGGTTTTTGAGATCGGGAGGGACTTGGATATTTCATGGCGACAGCAACGACCGAGATGTTCTTCAGCTTTCTACAGGGACCTGACGCGGGCCCTTTGGAACTCAAAGGGATTCGTGAGACGGTCGACTCCATCTACTTGGGGGCGGTCGGCCTCAGCCTTGAGCAGCCACTCTTTCACAGCAGCCTAGGCTTCAACTTCAGCGGGCGTATCAGTCCAGACGCTGGCTTTCGGGTCGAGACCATCACGCACCCCCAATCTGGACGCGTGCGCCTCGTGGCGGTCTTTCAACAATTCAAAACATCACCCTTCCAAGACTTCCCGGAGGACATCGTGATGGGCTGGGTAGCCGCGTCCGAGGGCGAGGCCCTGGCCACTTGGATGGGCAAAATGGATGACCAGCTGGCCCGCCTCCTGAAACTGCGGGCCGCCGAAGCGTCGGCTGAATAGGACTTTCGCAGCTGATATGGCGAATCTATTTGCTAACTTAGCAACGTTGAATATCCAGCATCCGTCTGAGAAATTGCGCAGTCGAGGCTCAAAGTAGCGCTCGACCCCGCGGCACTCATACTAGCTATTCAAACGACCAACTCGCAAAAGGTCCGGTGGGAGGCCTTGGATGTGCGCGAGTTCGATGCAGCAGCAACCGCCACCACGAAACCTTTGTCCACGCGCCGGCCTATGACGGCCGGTTCCCATATCGGTCTCGACCCGTGTGAACGCCAGTTCGACCCACACATAACTTCTCGACCCAGCTCGTCGAATCGACCAAAAGAGGTCATAATCTGTTGATTTGTAATGACCTTCTGCACCGGCATCAAATGATGCCACCCGCTTAACTTTCGGAAGCTTCCCGCACTAGGGATTATGAGTCTCTATATTCATTAGGATGGCTCGACCGGGTCGCGGTTCACCGCCCGGTCCACAGGAAGGACGCAACCATGTCTACCGACAAGTCGAACTCTGTCACTCCTATACAATCAGATACACTTGAGGTCTCAAGCCTCGGCTCCTCCGCCGGTGGCCCAGGAGAGCGCACTAGAGCCATCGCCGGAATGGCCACTGGCTACGATGCCCAAGCCGCGTTGCTTGTCCCCGTCCAGCGCAAGAGCAAGGGGTCCGACACGGACAACGTGCATGAGGCCGCGGCTAAAGGTATCGCCGGCGGCGGGGGCGCGCTACCGCATGCCGAGCAGATCCAGCGCAGCTTCGGTGGCTACGATATCTCGAACGTTACCGCCCACACAGACTCCGCCGCTGCCACGGCTAGCGCGGAGATGGGCGCGGACGCCTACGCGGCCGGCTCCCACGTCGCCTTTTCGGGGGCGCCGGACCTGCATACCGCCGCCCATGAGACCGCCCATGTGGTGCAGCAAAAGGCTGGCGTCCAGCTCTCGGGTGGGGTCGGCAAAGCGGGCGATGGTTATGAAGTCCAAGCCGACAAGGTCGCCGACGCCGTGGTCGCAGGTAAAGACGCCTCGCCGATTTTTGGAGAAACCTCTGGAGGTCCGGAAGTCGATCAAACAACCATGTCCCAATCACCTTCAACACAACAACTCGTGCAGCGGGTTGAGACCGAAGGCGAAGGCGGATCCACGCCCCCAACACCCGCGGCCACAGTGCCGCGGGCGCTGGCCGCGACCGACCTCGTGCTATCGCGCGTCGCGACGGAGGCAAATACGACGGGCGTTGGGAGATATGCGGCCAACGTTGACCCAAAGATCACGCCATGGGGCCATGCGTTCGATCGGGGGTCCGTCGGCTTGGCGACCGACTCAGCAGCGGCACAGACGGTCATCGCGCTAGGCTGGAGCACCGCTTGGGGGCCTCAGCCCATCACGATTGACCAACCCGCGAATATGTCACCGATTGATGCGAAGGCGTGTGTGGGTGGTGTCCACAAGCTCGCGGGCTGGAGCACCGTGTCTAGTGCTGACCAATCGGTCCTCAACGCGTTGCTGGGCGGGGAGACCAACCTAGTGGGTGTGACGGCGCGTGACCATCTCGGGACAAGCTTTGGGCCCCTCAGCGGCCAGACTCCAATACAGCAGGCGACGGCGCTCTCGGCACTCATCGGCGCTGGGGATACCCTACCTGCCATGAGCGACGAAGCTGTCGCGACGACTCCAGTTACTTTTACGGTTTCAGCTGCGACAACAGTGCCAAGCCACGCGTTTCACGGTCGGACCGCAGCCGCGGAGTCCTACACCGTGACCTTCAGTGATGGTGCGGCCATTTCAGTTTTTGCGCCGGCGGCACCAACCCCAGGCATGCACCAACACACCGTCGACCAGGCCGCCGAAGCTGCGGCTTACCTCCCGACCGCGAGCCGTGCCGTGCTGACTCAAATCGTGCTAAACGTCATCGAAAACCCGGATGACCCGCATTGGGCCGTGGAATACAACACCCCAAACTTCCACTCATACATGACGGCGGGAGTCGACGGGGTCGTCACGATCTATCCCAACCGCACCGCCGCACAGCCCGGAGACAACTACCGCAGAGGGACGGCCATCCATGAGACGGGACACACATGGTCGTATCAAAAATGGGGCACAGACACCACGGCGGGGGGGTGGGTGGCTTGGCAGACGGCAATGACGGCTGATCGCACGGCGATCTCAGGCTACGCCAACGCTGACATTGCCGAAGACGTGGCCGAGACAATCACGGCGTATAACAGCACCAAAAACACGCCAAAGTATGACGAGTACAAAACACTTATCCCACATCGTTGGGCCATCCTTGAAGCGGAGATGCAATGAAACCAGCTAAGTCGGCGATATGGATACTGGGGTCCGCCTGGACGACTATATCCATCGCGTTTGGCTGCTCGACCGCGCGGGACGCCCCTCCAATCGTTGCTTTGAAGGACCCGGCTCAGACGCCAGCCGCCGAACCGATCGAAAGAGAACCCACAGCGATGGCGGTTGTTAACGCACCCGCGAAAAGGAATGAACACATGAACGGCTCGACATCCCCTGATGGCACAAAACACCCTGGCGAGATCCTCCACGTCGACAAGATGGATGGTCGTGAGTGGTCGCGTGCAGCCGCTGACGTTCCACTGACCATCGCGTGGGTCCACAGTAGCGGTCTATGGGTCGCTGTGGCGAGGATCGAGATCACCGGAACACCAACGAGACGCCGCATGACCAAGTTCGGCGTAGACGGGGCCATGCTTGAGACCACGATCCAAGGGCCGCCGCCCCCTCCGCAACGCCCGCAATGAGCTCAGCCGAAACGGATCGGCAAAGGAATTCCGAGACCCGTGAGCTAGGGCCTAGGGGCCGCGCCTTGTGCCGGCCCAAAAGCCCACAACCCCGTCGCGATCGCAGGGGCCGCGTCTCGTGACGACCCGAATGCCCAGATCAGTAGACTAGGCCGTAGGGGCGCCGCGCCTTGTGCCGGCCCAAAAGCCCAGACTCTAAAATCCCTTGATTTTACGAATCAATTAGCGAATTTTTGGTCCAAACCGCGCCCCACGTCTGCAAAGAACAGCCCACACAAAAAGACCCGAGAGCATCACTGCCTCGGGTCTTTTTGCTTCTCCAATAATATTAGGTCAAACGACCAACTCGCGGAAGGTCCGGTGGAAGAGGCGAGCCAGCTCGTCGGCCTCGCTCTCCATGCAAAAGAGTGAGATGCGAAGGGGAGTCGCGGTCATCGCCTTGACGGGGACCCCGGCGCCGGCGGCGATCCCGCGCGCACGGAGGGAGAGCCCGGCGTTGCGGCCGACGAACTCGCCGACAAGAGACACGGCCGCGCACCCCTCCTCGATCTCGAACTGGCCAACGAGACGGGCGCGGACGGCGTTCCAGTCGGGGACGTCGTCAAGGGCGAACCAGAGATCGGCGATCTCATGGTCGGCGTCGAGGCGCAAAAGGGGCAAGGAGGCCTCATGGGCGGCCGCGAGCATGCGGTCCATCGCCTCGAGGCCGCTGGCGCGGAGGCGCACGAGGCGCCTTTGGACGGACACGCCGCTGACGTGCTGTGTGCCGCTACCATCCGTGCGGCGATCGACACGCGTGCCGCCGGTGCCGGGGGGCGCGAAAGTCGCGCGGGCGTAGAGGGCAACGCCCTGGGTGCGGGCGAACTCGACGCACTCGGGGTGCAGAACCTTGGCGCCATGGGTTGTCAGCTCAAGGAGCTCCTCGTGGCTGATGGACTCAAGCAGCTCGGCCGCGGGGATGATGCGTGGGTCGGCGGTGTAGATGCCATCGACGTCCGAGCAAATCTCGCAGAACTCAGCGCCGAGCGCGCCCGCGAGGGCCACGGCCGTCGTATCCGACCCGCCGCGCCCAAGCGTCGTGACCTCGGCCTTGTAGGACACGCCCTGAAAGCCGGCGACGATGACGACCTTGCCCTTTTCGAGCTCGTCCTGGACGCGGTAGGGGCGCACCTCAAGGATGCGCGCGCCGCTGTGCCGGTCGTTGGTGATGATGCCGGACTGCGATCCCGTCAGCGAGACCGCATCAATTCCAAGCTCTTGGACCGCCATCGCGAGGAGCGCCATCGAGATACGCTCGCCGCAGCTGAGCAGCATGTCGAGCTCACGCCGCGACGGCGAGCTAGCGACCTCTTGCGCACGCGCGAGGAGCCCGTCGGTGGTCTTGCCCATGGCCGAGACGACCACCACGATACTGACGCCCGTGTCGTGGGTCTCTTTGATTCGTGCTGCAACTTTTCGGATACGCTCGGTGTCGGCGACCGACGAGCCACCATATTTTTGAACGACAATCCGCATCTCGACCTCCTAACATCCACAACAGTTACCGCGCCGACCCTTATTCACTCGATCAATCCTTATGAGCCGGCGTCGCAGGAAAGGCGGCGCGGCCCACGCTGTCAAGCCGGATCTGAACGGAACCGCGAGCAGAAGGCCCTCAGCCTTGGCGATGCCGTCACGCGCCCTTGAGCGACTGTCTATAGAAGCAGCAGATGTCGAAGCGACCAACGGCGACCGGCGGACCAACGCCGCACACAGTTGGAGGGTCGCGATGTATCGTGAAATGTCGATTCAGAAACTGCGCGCGATGACCGCCACGGCGCCAGCCTTCACGCCGGAGATTCACCTTGGGGTGGTTAACAGGCCGCCTTCTAGGGGAGCGTTCTTGCGACCAACGTGGGGCAACGGCCTATCCCTGATTCCGAATCGCCCCTTCGACACTAGCCGAGATCTCCGAAAAGTCCGGCAGCGCCCCTTGCATTCATGGAAGCCCTTTATTACAGTCTATAACGTCTCGCACAAGAAAGGACCACGCATGACAACGACCCAGCGGCCGATCATCCCCGCGAAATTTCCACGGTTTATGCGTAATTTCGGGTTCTTAATTGGATTAGCCAGCACGCTCGCGGCCTGTTTTCCGGACCTGCCCCCGGAAGAAGCCGACGCCGTTCTTGGCGCTGACGGTCAGGCCGACGTTGGGTTGGACACGGTCGCGCCGGATGGGTCGACGTCAAACAGAATTCCTCAGGACGTCGTCGCCTCCATCGATGGCGCTACAGCGGTCACGATTACATGGTCCTCCGTCGCCGACGCGGTTTCCTATCGTGTTTATCGGTGCGACGAGGCGCTCTGTGGTGATGACGGACCGTGGGACCTTGTCCCCAACGGCGAGACTCTATCAACTTCGTACGTGGATCTGGGGGCCGAGGGACCCCCGCCACCACCAGCACCCTCGATCACGGCGACGACTAATTCGGCCGTGAGTGTTTCAGTCTCGTGGGCGGCTCTCAGCCCCACACCCGCGCGAACATTCGCGTATCGAGTCAGCGCCAACTTCGCCTCCGACGACGAAGGTGCACCATCACAAGGCGTCGTGGGCTCGCGTAGCCCGGCTCCCATCACGCGGTATGAGGTCTCGTCGAACGACGGTCCTTGGATCGCCAGTGGCGCGGAAACGTCCTGGCAGGACCCAGACGCCCCGCCACCAACCCTCACCGCCGGAAGCGCCACCGCCAGCCAAGGCACGCTCGCCGGCTGGGTGGCCTTGTCTCTAGGCGGCACGACGTCCACGGCCGGCACGACGCGGTCCTATCGTGTTCGGGCTGTGAATGTCGCCGGCGAAGGACAGCCCTCGACGGTCGCGACTGGCTCGCGTGCGGCGGCCTCCAGCTGGTCTGTGTCTTGGGAACGCTCGACCGGCGCATCTCCGGACGACTTTGTCGCGATCACGGGTAGCTCTGGCGCGGAGTTTCAGGACGTCGGTGCACCAGAAAACGGCGCGACTCGCTACTACCGAGCGGTGATTAGCGCGATTGGTGCGGAGTCCGTAAACACCGAGCCTGTCGCTGGCGCGCGTATGCCGCCACCGGAGACCCCTGGAAATGTGCGGGCCTCAAATGACCTACCGGACCGTGTGGAGGTTCAGTGGTCGCGGGTTGGTAGTGTGACGGGCTACAAAATCTATCGTGACGGAGTTGTAGCGGCGACGCTCACCGGTGGAGAGACGACGAGCTGGGTCGACGAGGCCCCAGCGATGGCTGTGACCGGCAGCTGGCTGGCACCTAGCGCGGTCGCTGCGTCAAACGATCGGCTCGACGGTGTCGAGTTGACGTGGGTCTCGCCCACTCAGCCCATGGGTCCGACGGCACGCTATGAAGTTGAAGCCATCAACACGGCCGGAACCGGAGGAAAGTCTGCAGAGACCGTTGGACGGCGAGCGGCCTCAGCCCTCGCCGAGTTTGAGGTCGAGCACACGCCTATGGGCGCTGCGGTGCAATACACGACTATTGCTGCAACTACGACCAGTTGGCTGGACGCGAACGCCCCGACCTCGACTATTCTTAAGGGCACCACGACTGTGAGCCAGGGCGATCATCGAACACATGTGCGGTTGGTTTCAGAGGGCGCCGAGGTTTCGCCCTCCAAGGTCACCTATCGCGTGCGGGGCGTTCTCGAGAGCGGAGGTACGACGCCGTGGTCAAGCAGCACGGTCGGGGAACGTGGCACGGGCGCCCTCACATGGCAGTGGCAGCGGAGTCTGAGCGAAAATGGTACGTATTCCAACATTACCGGCGCAGCCTACACCGAGTTCAATGATGCGACCGCGCCGGCAAACGGCGATGGTTATTGGTACCGCCTGAAGCTTGCTGCCGCGGGCGCCACAGAGTTGAGCACCAACTCCAAGGAGGGGTGGCGGTTGGCTTTCGTGGACGTTCGGGTCGGATACGAGCACGCGTGTGCACTTACTTCCCATGGACTGGTTTGGTGCTGGGGCCGCCAGAACAATGTGGGACGTTTTCCGACAATGACGGATAGCCCACAACTGGTGGGTCCAGGGCGGGTCCTTGGTCTTGAAAACGTCACAAACGTGTCGGTCGGTACAAGTCATAGCTGCGCGCGGATGGCGGGCGGTCAGGTCTATTGCTGGGGCGGCGAGTTCGATAAAGAACCCCTTGGCTCCGGCCTAAACGAAGCCGCACCAACGCCGGTGCGCGTTTTAAGTCTCGATGACGCGGCTGAAGTCGAGGTCGGTCGTTTCCATTCATGCGCTCGCACAACATCTGGCTCTGTGCGGTGCTGGGGGCTCGGACGGCAACTTGGCAACAACAGCATCCTCGCAAGTCCGACTCCTGTGACCGTTGTAACGTCCAACAATACCGCCCTCTCAAACGTCAGTAGCTTGAGTACCTATGATCGGTTTAGCTGCGCCACCAAGGCCAACAACGGCACCGTCTTTTGCTGGGGCGAAGATTCTGGGGTTGTGAACGGCAATCCGTATGGTTCGATTGGCGATGGGGGGAACATATCTCGCCTGTATGCGTCACCTTTAAGCGGACTGACCGGGGTCCGAAAACTCTCGGTCTCCGGCTCCAACGCGGTTTACATGGCCTGCGCGATTCAAGGTGCCAGCAGCGAGTCTTTATGGTGTTGGGGATTTGGCCCCATCGCGGTAGACAATACCACACTTCGAGGACTATTTTCTGTTCCTACTAAATCGCAACGATTCACCGCCGCGCTGCGAGAAATTGCGTTGGGCTATAATATTGGGTGCGCCATCACCTTTGCCAACGATGTCCGGTGTTGGGGGGAGTCGAACACCGGAGCGTTGGGTTTGGGCCAAACAACAACAACCATCGTCCCGACGAGCGTCGGCCTCACCGGCGCGCAACGTGTTTCAATAGGAAACTTGGCATCGTGCGCGGTCGCGAGCTACGACGTCTTTTGCTGGGGGACCAACCTGACCAACAGCGCGCCTGAAAATTTCCTCACGCCGACCACGATGTTTCCAAACTAAAACCACACACATCACATCCGTATGTGAGCTGAGAATCATTTTCTAGCGCAATATCAAACTACTGCGGCGATCCCGCGGCGTTGAGGTGGAACGGAAATAGTTGTCAGCGCTAACGACACACCGCGTTCGAGCAAACGGGTTGCCTCATGTCGCCCGAATTGTGTTCCTGCCCACGGGTTTCCTTGATGAAATCGGTGCAATAGCAAAATGGGAGGCCTCGATATTCAACGCCTCCCGTTTCGTTTAAGCGAAAGAAAACTCGATTACTGCGCGGTGCACTTCGGATCGAGGGTCCGCTTGTCGATACTAAGGAACAAATTGAAACAATAGTTGGTTCCGAAACCATCAAGATTTGTTTCAGTCCAAAGTTGGAGCGGGCTCTCGGGACGGGCTTCAGGATTGTGGCGGCTCCAGAAGTACCAGGCCGGGTCGAGCCCAAAGGAGCCCTTGTTCTTAAAGAAGCCGGCGCCGACGCCGATGCCAACGGCCGGGTTCCACGACCATGCCCAGATAGGCTGGCCGAAGGCGTCGAAGCTGGCGCCGACGGTCTCGAGGAACTTGTAGGTCAACGAGAGCCCGTCGCCGTTGTCTGCGTTGCGGCCGTCAAACGCAAAGCGAGTGGCCTGGAAGATCTTGTTATTGCCGGTCTCGAAGCGACGGATCCAGAGCGAGGAGCTGACGGGGATGAGGACATAGCCCAACGCGTTGAGCGCGCCTGGGACCTGCGTCATCGTCGCGGGGAACGCACCGCCGTCTTTCTTGAATTCTGTCGGGGCGCCGCCCTTGTACTTGAAGATGAAGTGGTCGCCGGTATAGCCCGAGTTGTTCTCTTTGCAGACACCAAAGCCGCCCTGACCGTAGTTGCGATTGCAATGGTCGTGGTCCTTGGCGGTGATGAAGCTCTCGAAGTGGCCTTCCGGGAAAAGCTCGGCCTCCGTCTTGGTCGCGCTCTTGTTGTCGACGGCGTCAAGACCGCTCTCGGTCGTCACGAAACCGAAGTTCTCTTCGTTCGGGGCGGCCGCGGTGTAGACGTGCGCCGCGATGGGGCGCTCGACGACGACGGTGCCGCGCTTCTTCTCGACCGTGACGAGGAGACCGCGCGTGCCGTTGGAATGGACCAACGCTGCGGCCGTGTGGTTCACGTCCGGGAAGTAGTACATGTAGTGGATGTAGAAGTGCGTGTAAGTCTCGGACACGTTGTAATAAACGGCCGGAATGATGGTCGTCGCCTCAGTGCGCAGCCAAGCGCGGTTATCCGAGAGGTCCCAGTCTTCATCCAAATTGAGCTTCGTCGGGACCTGGCTCTGCGGGAGCTCGCGGCCGCTGACGGCGCTGTAGATCGTCGGGGCGTACTTCGACGCGAGGGCATGGTAGCCGTCGACATTCGGGTAGTTGGCCGTCGTAAACGAGACAATGATGTCGTTGACGATGCGGTTGCCGGCCTTGTCGCTAAGAGCGGGGTTACCACCGACGACACGCACTTTGTAGGGCGAGGCGTAGTTCTGGTTGTTCGTGACCGGGCGAAGCGTCACGGTCATGCCGTTCGGATCGAGGGTCACAGTCGAGGGGATCTCTTCGTTATTGTAACCGATGAGCTTGATGGTCGCCGTGGAGACCGTGTTCGCGAAGAGGGGCTCGTCGAAGTTGAGCGTCACGACGAGCGGGAGCGCCACACCGGCCGCACCATCGATCGGGGTCGACGAGGCGATCACCGGCGGTTTGGTGTCGGGGACGAGGTCCGGCGGCGTGGAGTCGATCGGCGCCACGTCTTGACGAACGTCAGCCACGACGGTGTCGGGCACGGTGGTGTCAACGGGTGACACGTCCGGGAAGGTCTGGCCCACGTCGAAGAGGGGGACATCGGAGCCGGGTTTGACGGTGTCATCACCGCACGCACCGAGAGCCATCGCGGCCAAGAGACCAGCGCAGACGGCGCCGCGCGTCGAAATAATTCGTTTGGGGTTCCAACTCAGCTTCATCGTCCACTCCTTAGATTCCGCATCTCTACACCGTCTCGCGGTGCGCTGTCTCTCAAGGGCGACCGCCAGGTCATCCCTTCGCGACTGACCGCCCATGCAGCTTGTCGCTCTCTATCATGCCATGCTATGGGGCCCGGCGCTTCGATGCGAGCGATAAACTCGGCATCAAAGCGGGCAGCGCGGCACGCTCACTCCCGAGGTGCGCCCACGGGCAACCTTGCAAGCGACGCCTCATACACAAACGGCCCCCGAGGCGTCAAACACCTTGTCTACAAAAGCCCAAACCTTCCGCCTCGCGGCCTTTTTAGCGCTGCGGATCGCCAAGAGCCGCTCGAAGAACGCGCTCTCTGTCGTCACAGCGCTGTCTGTTATCGGTGTCGCCTGCGGCGTCTTCGCGCTGACCGTGGTCTTGGCCGTCAGCGACGGGTTCGAAAAGGCGTTCCAGGATCGCATCCTCGGGATCTACCCCCACCTGATGGTGACCCGCACCCAGAGCGTCTTCCACGACTGGGAGGGCGTGTTGCGGGATATCCAGGCCACGCCGGGGGTCACCGGGGCGACCCCATTTTCGCACCACCGGATGATGGCATCGAGCGGCCCGTTTCGGGCAGAGGCGTCGATCCAAGGGGTCGATCCGAAGACCCTCAGCTCGGTCATCGAGCTCGCAACGATCCTTAAGGAAGGTGACCTCTCGCGCCTCGACGAGAAGGTGACTGTCAGTGTCTCTCGCACGTCCGGGGGTCATGTCTTGACCCTCGCGGGGCTCATCGTCGGGAGCGCGCAAACTATCGTTTTATTGCCGGGTTCCACGCATGAAGTGGCGCCCCGGACGGTCGTCTTCGACGGACACCTGCGCCCGCCCGCAGCCGGACAGGTCAGCTTGACCGCGTTGGATTTTCGACCGGCCGAGACCCGGGCCCCGATTCGTCTCTCGGCTCGCGCGGCGCGCAGCGACTCGGTGACCATCGGCGCCGATGACACGGCGCCGTCAGCCGAGGTCACGCTCGACGCGGGCCTCTTCACCCTCGACGTCACGACCGAGACACTTGAGCTGGCCCCCGATCACCAATACGTCCTGATCGTCTACGACACGCCCTCCGGCCCCAGCGCGCTCCTCTTAGGTGATGTCCCCCCGCGTGTACCCGCGCAGGGGCGCGCCTACGTACGCGCCGCGGACCTGCGACCCACCGGCGCGCCCGTGCAGCTGGTGTCGACGCGCAGCTCGCGCCCATTCGCGACGACGGATCCGGAAAGCGGCGCCCTCTATACACCGCTCTTGGCGGCGGACGGCGAGCTCCCGGCCATCTTCCTCGGCAAAGCTCTGGCGAAAAAATTGCGGGCGGGAGTCGGCGACGTCGTGTCCTTCGTGACGATGTTGCGCACCTTCGGTGGGTCCGGCTTTAGCGGATTTGGCGCTCAACCGTCGGCAATTCGTTTTACGATCGCCGGGATATTTGAATCCGGGTTCTACGAGCAGGACGTGAGCCTCGCGATCACACATCTTTACAATAGCGAACGCTTTATGGGGGCTGCCAACGTCGTCGAGGCCATCGCGGTCCGAACGGAGGACGTCCTGACCCTCGACCGGACCAAGAACCTCGTCAAAAGAGCCCTCGACCCCCTCGACTTCGAAGACCTCTTGACCCAAGCCATCGGCCTTGAGGAGACCCTCAAGACCGTCGGCAAGATGGGCGACAACAGCCCTCTGTCGACGCCGACCACGACCAGCCCCTTCATCGACCAGATGGAAAATGCTGCACAGGTGGTTGATATACTTGGGTTTCATGGAACCGATCGCGCGACGTTCGCGCAGTTTCGCATCTACGATTGGCGGGACAAGAACGCCAACCACCTGTCGGTCATCGAGTTGCAGAAGATCGTCTTGACTATCTTCTTTCTCATCATCGTGCTGGTCGGCAGCTTCGTGGTCGTTGGCTCTCAAATCATGATCATCAACGAGAAGACGGCGGACATCGCGATATTGAAGACAATCGGGGCGACCGGACCGTTCATTCGCTTGGTGTTTACGCTCCAAGGCCTCTTTGTCGCCGTCATCGGGGTCATCGCCGGCTTGGTCGCCGGCCTCGGAGCCGTCTGGCTCCTCGACGCGGTCGACTATGAGCTCGAGGCGTCTATCTATTTTATCGACCGACTGCCGGTCGACGTCCACCCGTTCGCGCTCGTGCTAGTGGCCCTCGGGACCTTGGCGTGCACGCTGCTGACGACCCAGATCAGCGCGGCCCGGGCGGCGGCGAAAGAGCCCGTCGCGGGCCTCCGTCAGGTCGACTAAGTGGTCGATGGGCAAGGCCCTGCCTTGTCAAGAAAGTGGACCTTCCGGTTGACAGTCCAACGCCAACCCCTTACACCGCAGGGGGCTCGCTCGGCGTCAACGCCGGACCTCGAACAACGATTAGGTGAATTTTGATGGAAACCCCCGGCAAAAAACTTCGTGACGCACGCGCAGCTCGCAGCCTGTCGCTCGAAGACGTTGCCAACGTGACACGCATCCCGCGCAGCTCACTGGAATCCCTCGAAAACGGCGACTACGATCGCCTCCCCGCACCTGTCTTTATCCGCGGTTTCATGCGCGCTTACGCCCGAACAGTCGGCCTTGACGGCGCTAGCGTCGTCCGCCTCTACGACCTCAGCCAAGGTCACGAAGACGCCGAAGACGCGCCAGAAACCGTCGCTGGCCGCGCCCGCACCGTAAGCCCGGTCCGGACCTCACAGACCAGCGGCGGCACCCAGATCGTCCGTGGTGGCTACGCCCTCCTCGGCGCGGTCGTCATCGGCCTCGTCGTCGCAGCCTGGGCCCTCGTCGGCAACCAGAAGACGCCGTCGGAAGCCAGCGCCAATGGGACACCGACACCGCTCCTGCATGACCGTATCGACGGCATCGACGATATCGGCGCTGAGACCCCTATTCGCCTCCGCTGAGTTTCGGCTCAAATGAGGCCGTGAGCTCCTCCGGGAGCCGAGGTCCGGCGGCGCACTTACCCTTTCCCGCTCCCGGACCCGCCGCCCTATCGGCGCTCCAGAGACCTCGGAGGTCGCATGCATCTCAACCGCCAGCAGCTCCTGCGCGAGAGCCTGAGACGCTATCTGCGCCGTGAGAGCTGGGTTTCGCTGGATCGGCTCATCCATAAGACGCGTATGGAAGAGCTCGCGGCGGTGCTCGGCGGGTTTCGCGACCATGAGCAGTTCACTGTCTTTGATCGCCTGGGAGACGTCGAGCGCAAGGCGCTGCTCATCGTGTCGATGCAGGCGCCCTTCGGCAAGCGCGCCCTAGAGAAGCTTCCGCCTGAGAAGGCCGCCGCGATTCTCGGTGAGATGGCCTCGGACGACCAAGCCGACATGATCTCCGACCTGGAAGATGACTTCGCCGCGAAGGTCATCCAACTTCTTGGTTTTGAGGATAAAGAAGAGCTTGAGACGCTGCTCGCCTACGGTGATGACACGGCCGGTGGCATCATGCTCCCCGAGTTCGTGGCCCTGCCCGCGGAGACGACCGCTGAAGAGGCGCTGATCTCGCTGCGGGAGAAGAGCTCCGACGTCGAGATGGCGAACTATATCTACGTCATCAACGGTGACGATCAGCTGGTTGGCGTGCTGTCGCTAAGAAAGCTGGTCATCGCGCCGCCACACCGCCGGATCCGCGACATCATGGAGACGGACGTCATCGCCGTGACGCCGGACACGGACCAAGAGGCCGTGGCAAGAATCGTGTCTGATTACGGGCTACTCGCGGTACCGGTGTGCGACACCGACAATGTGCTGCTGGGTATTGTCACCGTCGACGACATCATCGACGTCCTCGAAGAAGAGGCCCAAGAGGACCTCCTCAAGATGGCGGGTGCCGGTGCGCCGGTGCTAGAAGACGCGGGCTTTTTCACCCACGTACGGCACCGTTTTCCGTGGCTCTTGGCGTCTTGCGCCGGGGGACTCATGTCGGCCGTCGTCATGGGTGGCTTTGAAGAGATTTTGGCTAACCACCACTTCTTCGCGCTGTTCCTGCCGATCATCTTGGGCATGTCCGGAAATGTTGGTACACAAAGCGCTACGGTGACGGTCCGGAGTATCGCGCTCGGCCAGATCTCCATCGGCGAGCGGATCTTCAACGTCCTGCGCCGCGAGCTGACGATCGGCGTCGTCCTTGGCTTGTCTTACGCGGTGGTCGTGGGACTGGTAGGGGCGCTGATGGGCGACCAGCCCTTTGACGGGCTGGCGATTGGCCTGTCAATGATGATCGGGATGACCTTCGCGGCGACGGTTGGCACGGTGATCCCGATCGTGTTGGCACGAGTCGGGGTGGACCCGGCGGTCGCCACCGGGCCCTTTGTGACGACGACGCTGGACCTTATAGGTGTCCTGATTTACTTCGGAATCTCGATTCCGATCGCGCTCCACTTCGCGGGTGCATGAGCGGGCGCGGTCCGCGGACGACGCCCGAGGCGGCCTACGACATCGAAGTCCTTATCCTGTCGTCGGCTGACTCACGCGACGATCGGATCCTGCGGGTCCTGACGGCCAACGATGAGGTGCTGCCTGTCGTGGCGCGGGGAGTCCGACGGCCGGGACGGAATACCGCGAAGGCTGCGATTCTTCAGCCATTATCCGAGGTAACGCTGCGACTGACGGGGCGCCCGAACGCGGACCTGGCGGTGGTGGAGGACGCGTGGCTAAACGAGGCCCACGACGCGGTGAAGCGGGACCTCGTGCGGCTGGCGCACGCGTCGGTGATGACCGAGGCGATGCTGCACCTCGTGCCCGACCACGGCGCAGAAGATGGCCTCTTCGCGTTGATGACGCGGGCGCTACGCCGCCTAGGTGCCACGGAGGAGGAGGGAGCGCCGCAGCTGTGCTGCCTCTTTCTAGTGCGGCTATTGGACCTGTCGGGTCTCTTGCCGGACACCAGTGACGAGGCGGAGAGCGCCGGCCCGAACGGCTATTTGCCCGAGGGCGCGGGCGCGGTCCTCGCGGACTGGCGGCGCGGGCGATGGACCACCTTGCCCCAGCCCCTCGTGAGGCCAACGCTCGTGTGGCTCGAGCGCCAGGTCACCGCGATCTCGATGAGACCGTTGAAGTCGCAGGACTTTTTGGACTCTGTGCTTAGCCCTTCGCCGCCGAAGAGGCCCGCCTCGGAACCTGACCGGGGGTCTTTTTCGGCGGCTGACCCGGGGTCTTTTTCGAGGGCTGAATCACCTTCGAACCAGCCGGAGCCTTCTTCGAAACCTGACCGGGGGACTTTTTCAGAACCTTCTTTGGAACCTGACCCGCGGTCTTTTTCGGAGCCCTCTTCGGAGTCTTAAAGGCCTCGGCTCGCTTTACCTCTTCAGGCATCGCCCAGACGCAGATAGGACATTGCTCGGGATCGTGTCCGCGCGCTGGGCAATAGGCCCGTCCAAAGAAAATAACTTGCAAGTGC
>Ga0105052_10001272_pt1 | contig 33930 bp, 32 predicted proteins | sample FRY03_FD_78094 | JGI IMG/M metagenome (GOLD analysis project Ga0105052, IMG submission 78094) | Freshwater microbial communities from Lake Fryxell liftoff mats and glacier meltwater in Antarctica - FRY-03 | ecosystem: Environmental > Aquatic > Freshwater > Ice > Glacier meltwater ... | reverse complement strand
GGAAGTCGCAACGCCTGCATATCTTCGTGACGGGCACGAACTTGATCGTGAAAACTTGGCTTTGTGGGAATCCAGAACTGCTGTGCTTCAACCGCGTTAAAAACAAGATCGGCGACTTCGCTTGGAGCCATGCCCGCCTCTTTTGTTGAGCTCGTCAACATCTGCTCGACAAATTCCACATCAGGGCCCGCTTCATGAAGCCGATCAATAAAGCGTTCGGGGCGATTGCGTTTCGATGATCCAATATCAGTGTTGATCAAACTTGGTACCAGCACCGATGCGTTCACTGGCTTGCCAGTTGTTCGAAGATCCTGCGCCAAACAATCGGTAAGTCCGACCGCAGCAAACTTCGAAGTGAAATAGGGACCTGAATAGGCACCGGTCACAACCCCACCCATTGAAGCGGTATTCACGATGTGGCCAGGCTCATTGCTCTCAAGCATTCGCGGGACAAATGCGCGCACTGCGTAGGTAAGCGCAAAGACATTTACGCCCATTACCCATTCCCAATCGGCCGCGCTGCGCTCCCACATCAGGCCGCCACTAAACACACCAGCGTTGTTGCACAACAGATTCACGTTTCCGAATTCAGCAAATGCTGTGTCGGAAAGACGTTGAATGTCCGCCTCGACCGAAACGTCAGTCAGAACACCAATGACCTCGGCGCCAATTTGCCCAAGCGCAGCAACAGTGTCATCAAGCCGAGGCTGCTCCACATCGGCCACCACTACACGCATTCCAGAGTGGGCGGCTTTTTCGGCCAGCGCTCTACCAATGCCGCTTCCGGCACCAGTGATAACTGCGACCATTCCAGTTTCAATTTTCATAGTGTTTTCAAACGTCCTGATCGAGTTTGAAGACACGAATCGCGTTCTCACGCAAGAACTTCGGCCACACGCCATCGTTGAACGGAACGTTCGGCATATCAGTGAACTGACGTTCAAGACTGAGGCCGGCTGGGAAATAGCCGCAGTACATGATCTTGTCGCTGCCGCGGCTATTCGCGTACTTGATGATGTCTTTTGGATAATGCTTCGGAGCGAAGGCACTGGTCATGTAATGCAGCCCTGGCCACTTGAGCATGAGTTTCACTGCAAGTTCGGTCCACGGTTCGCCTCCGTGCATCATCACCATAGTGAGTTCAGGAAAGTCGTAAAGAACTTCGTCGAACTGCTCGACATGTTGGGGCCAACTGGGCATACGAGGTCCGACGATGCCACCATTGATGCAGATCGGGATGTTGAGTTCACAGCAAGCGGCGTAGATGGGATACATCTTCTTGTCGCCGACACCAACTTGGGGAACCATTCCACTCGGAAAGGTCATGGCGGCGACGATGTTGTGTTCCTCTTTCTGACGCTTCAAATTTCGAATCGTTTCCATCCCTTTGTTGGGATCGGCTTGAGCACAGAGATGGAACCGACCGGGGTGGCGTTGTTTCGCTTCAATCGACCGATCGTTCAGGCCAGTCATGCACTGTTCAATGTTGAACGCGTCCATCTTGTCGACAATCCACTGCACAACGTCAGTGTCGGGCGGCACGACGTCGGGAACATCTTTGAACATGTACTGCGCCGGGAACTCCATCTCAATCAGAGACTCTTGGTCCTTGAGGTTGGCCTTAAAAAAATTGTATGCGGCTTTCTTGTCCTCGACACTGGTGAATGGAAAGCCCATTCCAAGGTCGACGATGCCGAGATCGGTCGGCATTCCCATGATGTTTCCCCCTGTGACTGTCCTCGTTTGGGCCAGAACGATGAGCATACGACGCTTCCGGGTCGGCTTCTTTTCTGATACCAAGCCGACCTAGCGTCTGTTCGTGAACCTCGACCCGCTGCACCCTGTCATTGAGCAGATCATCGATCTTCACAAAGCCCGAAAAACCTCTGTCTTTATCGGACTGGCGGGAGGCGTGGCCGCAGGAAAAAGCACCGTGGCGCTGCTACTTTCCGATGCACTGACCTTGCGCTCGATGACGACTTCGGTTGTTTCAACCGATGGGTTTTTACTCTCCAATTCTCAATTGGCCAGTCTCGGCCTCTCCCACCGAAAAGGGTTTCCCGATTCCTACGACGTAACGGCAATTGAAAAATTCTTTTCCGCCATTCGCTCTGGCAGCACAACCACTATCCCCGTCTATGACCACCGCACCTATGACATCACCGACTCATTCATAACGGTTGCACCTGTCGATATTGTTCTGTTGGAAGGCGTAAATGCCTTGCAGTTCGCCCATAACCTTGATCTCGGCATTTATCTGCACGCCGAGGAACCGTATTTACGTAAGTGGTTTCTGGCCCGGGCATTTACTTACCGAGACGCAGCCCGCGACACCTATTCTCCATTTTTCACTCCTTGGGTAGATGCGCCCGACAAACTTTTTCAAGAGATGGCTGAGTCGGCATGGGTCGACGTGAACCTTGTCAATCTGCTCAACTACATAGAGCCAACTCGCGCGGCCGCCCATTTAGTGATCGTGCAGAATGGCGATCACTCCATACAGTCCGTTGAACGAAGGGAGCCGTCATGAGCGATATCGATCTCCTCCGACTCGCGACACCTGGGTTCTTGGCGGCAGTAGCAATTGAAAAGGTCATACTTGACCGTCGCGAAAAGAATCCCGAAAACGCCGCAATCGGCTACGAAAGAAGCGACACAATCGCCAGTCTTGTAATGGGCACGGCGAGTTTGGTTGTCCCGATTGCCATGTCCAAGTTGTTGGCTCCCGTCACTCCCGGGAAGGGAAAGTACGGAAAGGCACTAATGATCAGTGCCATCGGTGCAGCCGCCGTCACCACCATCGCCGATATTCTTTCTCGACGCGAGGACGACAGTCGAGTTACTCGTTGGGCTCGCCGCATCCGACCATCATCGGGTGTCACTGCAGTTGCAACAGGTGTTGTCGCCGGTGCAACGAGTTGGGCCGCACAAACCACCGCTCGCGCCATGTGGAACCGCGGTGGTTCACAACGAGATCTGGGCACCGGAATTGCGGCACAAGCCGGAGCATTACTCGCATGGGATTTCATCTACTACTGGAATCACCGCATCCAACATGAAAGCCGCTGGCTGTGGGCAAACCACGTCGTACATCACTCAAGCGAGCACTACAATCTTTCCACCGCTCTTCGCCAACCGGTGGCCGAGAACTTTGGAATGTTTATTCCCTACGGGCTGATGGCATGGTTCGGGTTCAGGCCGAGTGTTATCGAGACGGCAGGGGCCCTCAACCTCATCTACCAATTCTGGATTCATACTGAAACAATCGATCGGCTGGGTATGGCCGAGGAAGTGCTCAATACCCCTTCCCATCACCGCGTTCATCATGGGGTGCAGGAGCAGTACCTCGACCGCAATCACGGCGGAATACTTATTGTTTGGGATCGAATGTTCGGAACCTTCCAACGCGAGGGCCAGCGCGTTCGTTATGGCCTCACAAAGAACATCAACACCTTCAATCCACTTCGTATTGCCACTATTGAGCACCGTGAAATCCTGCGCGATGTTGCTGCCGCCTCAAACTGGCGCGACCGACTTGGATTTCTCCTCGCTCACCCCGGGTGGAGAAAGCAACCCGAGAAACAAATCGACGTCACTCTTGCTTCCTAAGTTTGGCGTGCTTCGATTGCGGTGCAAACTGGAATGGGATACCGATGCATCACCCATTGAATCTGTGCGCGGCTTTGGATACCGATATCGCATCTTGGCTACGACAGCAGTTTTGGTCTTGAGCGCCGTCTGATTTGTAGCCCTGCTCTTTCGTTAGTCGCCAAATTCAGAGCGGAAGGCTGCTGAGAGATTGCTGTAGACGTCGAGTGCTTCTTCAAATGACTCGGGATGATTCACCGTCACACGAAGGTCGGTGACACCGGCTTCGATAAGTAAATGCGATGCCGCCATTGTTCCTGCCAGATCAAGTTCCCCATCGCTCTTTCGAACAGGAACTGCATGGCCTTGAATTTGGAACGACGGATCTCCGCCCGCGACTTCGACAGCAGCGCGAAGTTTCGGAATGGCGTTAGGAAGATCGCCACCATCGGGACCCCACGGAATCCAACCTGCTCCGTAATCGGCGAGGCGCCGAATAACTCTTTTATTGACAGTTCCACTAATCCAAATGGGAATACCTCCGGCTTGTCGAGGTTTCGGCATCTGATGAATGTTTTCGAATGTCAATTCGGGCGATGAATAATTTGCTACTGAATTGCGCCAAAGTTCTTGGCACACCTCAAGAGTGTGATCAAGAAGTCGACCGCGATTCTCGTAATCGAGACCCGACGCGTCGTACTCCTCTTTTTGCCAACCAACACCAACGCCAAGATCAAGACGTCCATTGGTAAGCACATCGATAGTTGCCGCCTGCTTTGCCAGCACTAAGGGCGTGCGAAGCGGCGCAATCAAAATAGCGGTGCCAAGACGGACTCGTTCGGTAACGACACCCATAGCGGTGAGAACGGTGAGTGGTTCAAGCCAGTTGCCATCAGAATCGGTGGGTTGCTTTCCACCCGCGGCACCCCCCTTTTTCGGATCGGAATACGCCTCAAGCATTTCCCCGAAGGCCACATGATCGCTTACGGCAATGCGATCGATGCCCGCTCGGTCGGCCGCACGCGCCTGATCAAGGAGATAGGCCCAAGAGCCAGGGTCGTCCTGTCGGAATGTGCGCAATTGAATGGAAATCTGCGGTGTTGTCATGGCGTTCATGCTGCCATGTCTGGGCGGGTCGGAGGATCTGCATGCGGCACCGCCGACTCGAGCCGAATCTCCCATGGAGTTTTCTGGGGCGCACCTATGGGGAGTGGTCGCAGGAATCCTCGGAGTGGCCGGCGCTATTGCCGGTGCACGCTCCTCGGTCGAAGCCATTCCTTCACGTTGGCTTACCTCGGTGAATCGCTCGGCGAATCGCTCGACCATGCGCTCTGACTGAAATACGACTGCGAATCTTTCATCATTGGTTTCGGCCGGCGCAGCGGTGGAGACAATGTTTCGGCATCACCGGGTCGGAAATAGGTGGGTGGTCGACCCCGAGTTGGTTTCTCGTTCGCAGTGGGTGCAGAGACCACCATCGCCATTGGCGCCATGAGCAGGCAGTCGCCAGGTGCGGAATCGGCGCGTTCAACAAAACCCGGAATCCCCGTGACCCGTTTGTGAAAGCCGGTTCGTTCCAGTGGAAAGCGCCACACCGCTTGATACACGTCTCGTAACTCAGCCATTGTGAAGTAGTCGCCGCAAAAGTCAACGGCGGCAGAGGTTTCTTCGATCAAGCGACGAACGTATTCCAGCGCGTCAGTAATGATCTGCGCGTGATCGAAGGCCAACGACATGTTTTCCGATTCAATATCCCGGACCGGTACCAATCTTGCGTCGAACGCATCACTTCCGCCTTCGGGTTCACCAATATCTGCCACTAACGCGACGTAGGCAACCGACACAACGCGTGCACGTTCGTCGCGGTTTGGTCGGCCATAGGCGTGCAATTGATGCAACCGATGCGCGGGAAGTTCGATGTTGGTTTCTTCGCCGAGTTCTCGGACGGCTGCGGTTTCGAGGTCCTCGTCTTGTTTGACGAAACCGCCGGGAAGGGCCAGAGCCCCGATGAATGGTTCCTGGCCACGTTCAATCATCAACAAATTGAGCTGCTTGCGCGTTGCCCCGTCCTTGCCGTTCGGATCGGGGGCGTCGACGAGGGTGAACACCACGATGTCGACAGTGACAAATACCGGGGGGAAAGCCGAGGGGTCGTAGGTCGAATCAGGCACGGCTTCACCCTACTTTGTGGCGGACTTGCACAAAAGTTAGAACCCTGATACATTTCGTGGTGGAAAGCCACAAATTTGGTTTCCGCGGCGGAAGGCGGGCCGAACCGGCCGGTGTCTCAAGCACCGGCCGGCCAGGGCCACTGTCACAGACGGTTCGCATACTGGTCTTCCCTCCCCACTTTGGGCTTGCCCAGCGCCCCAACCCCGGAGTCCTTCCGGAGAACCGAGATCAACTTGAAAAACCCCCAGAATCCTCGCACTCACTCAACCCCCACCGCCGGCACCGCCGCCGGTGTTCCTCTCTTTTCCCTCCACTCGGTAGCGGTGCGGAACTACGTAGCCCTGGTTATTGCCACCGCCACCCGTCTTGCCCGCCACTGGGGGCCAGACCGCGCCGATGACATCGCCCAATTAGTCGCCGCACAGTTCCTCGCCAATGCCGAACACATCATGGCCAACTACAAGCCAGAGGTATTCGCCGCCGTTGCCGTCCGCCACCGGCGCGAAGACTGGCGTCGTTCCGAGCGCATCCAACGCGGTCAAGGCGCCCGTGAAATCACCACCGCCGACGGCACTCGTCGAGCAGCTCGTACTGTTGGTTCCATCGACGACACTCAGTTCTTCACCGGCGACCCCACCGCACGTAGTGGCGATATCGCCGATCAAGCGGCGGCAATCATCGATGTGCGTGCCGCACTCGAATTGCTTGATACCCGACAACGCAAGTTGGTGTGGTTGGTCGATGTCGAGGGCTACACCGTTAGCGAAGCAGCAGCAACGGTTGGCCTCACTCGCGTTTACGCGCAGCGTCTACTTGGCGCCGCCCGCCAGTTCATCCGCGAGTACGTCACCGCCGCATAAAGCGGTGTCTTTGTGCCTGCAGTTTTTAATCACGTAGAAAGTTAAGGAAGTGTTTGCGCCCAACACCGCAACAAGATTTCACCCGTTGATTTGCGCTCTGGTGATGTGTTTTTCCCAAAGTTGCATTGCCTCTTCAGCGTCATGGCTTTCAATCACCCTGCGTTCATAGCCTGCAGTAAAGACAAGTCGAGAAATCAGCCATTCGGGTACCGGTTCTCGTTTCGGCATTTCCGGTGGTCGCAACCCCATTGCTGTTCTACCCAGTGACTCGATCACTTCAACCAGTAATCGAGTCTGTTCATTCACTGGCAGATTGGCCACGCGTCGGCGCATTTCCGCATAGACCGCCGATTCAGCTCGTGCACCAACTCCCCAGACCTCGGCGACTTCCACGACAAGTTCACCGCCTAATTCGGTGATCACCCGCCAAACAATTCGCCACTGTCGATCACCGCCGACATGTTTTTGAACACCAATGAGGTCGCCAAGTAGCGGTTGACCCACATACGGATTGCGCTCAATGAGCAGTAAACGTTTCAACACCTGTCGAATGATTTGAGGTTCGGCACGCGCCAACATCACTAAGTCGTGCTGTGCCGCATCCAAGAATCGCACCTGCACGCTTTGTTCGGTCACGCGGGAACCTTTGTGATTCAAAGTCGGCCGGCAGCAATGTCGGCGTTGAGTTCGGCTTCAAGTTGGGACCGATCGAAGCCAAGCGAAGCAAGAACCGAATCGAGATCGGTGCGTGTGCCGTTATCGGTCACCAGGCGCGACAGAACAAGTGCGGCGCTGCGAAGATCGTTTTCAAGTTCTTCAAGTTCTTCGAAACGCTTCAGGCCCACCACTGCAGCGATGGGCGTTCCATGCTTTTCGACCACCAGGTCGTGGCCCTGGCTGGCTCGACGAACCAGATCGGACACCCCCAGCCGTGTGGCTTCAGAGACACTGAGCGATTCACCCGAGAGAGGCATTATTCCCATACGCAGAAGTATAGAGATTTCTACACAGAAATGATTGAGTCCGGCTCTCTAAAGGGAACTCAGGCTTCTCAGAACCCATTCGCACATCTCGCCCCCTGTCGTGCGTTAACCCTGCATACAAGGCGAGGAGGTTGCCCCCATGGCGATCGAACAGTTGGAAAGGGCTGCCATTGGGCGGCCAATTAATCGGGCCGGCGTCTCGCTGTTCCCGGTGTACCTGCCCAGCGGCGAGGGCGACGGCGGCATTGATATTGCGGCAAAGGCCGATGATGTGGTCATTAGCGAACAGGGTTCGGCCCGGGTGCCCACCATCACCGTCACCAATCCTGGTCTCCGGCCAGTTTTGTTGGTGGAGGGCGAAACCGTCACCGGTGGTCAACAGAACCGCGTGATCAACGTAAGCGTGTTGGTGCCGGCGGGCGCCACCGTGAATGTGCCGGTGTCGTGCGTTGAGGCGGGTCGTTGGGGCGGAACTTCAGGTTTCGCTAGGGGCCGCACCTTTGCCCCCCGCCGTGTGCGTCGCGTAAAGAACGCAAGTGTGGCGGAAAGTATTCGCCAAGGCGGATTCAAAACCTCGGATCAAGGTGCGGTGTGGAACACCATCGACTTCGAACTGAACAGGCTCAATGTCGATTCCTCCACACGGGCCATCCACGCAACCGAAGCGTTGTTCGATGTCGACCAAACTATTGCCCAGGCCGCAACCGATTTAGTTCGCCGTGGTCCTCTTCCCGGTCAGTGCGGCGTCGTCATTTCCCATGGTCGTCGAATTGTTTCGGCAGAAATCTTCGCAACGCCCGAGTTGCTCTCGGCGAATTGGGAAGCACTCGTTCGTGCAACATTGCTCGATTTGCCTGCCGCGCCCGAAGGCCGACCGTCGGCCGGTCGCGCACTGTGGTTCCTGCATCAATTGGCCACCACGAAAACCACCGACTCCCCCGGTGTTGGTTTGGGTCGTGAACAACATGTGCGTACACGACACTTCATTGGCCAAGCCCTCACTCTCGATGGCGCGGTTGTGCACGCAAGCGCATTCGCTATAGCGGCATAACAACGCGTCAGTTCCGGCGGGACCGCAACGGGTCGTCCTTTCGACGGAAAGGACGACCCGTTTCGCGTTGATGAACCAGTAGATTTGTCATCGAAAGGCGGTGCCGGCGATGTTTGAAAAGTGGAAGGCTAAGCGTGCTGAAGCAAAGCGCGTAAAGGCCGAAGCGTTACAGCTGCGGGTAGCTCAGCAAAAACGCGCCAAAGACGACAAACTGGGCAAAGAAATCAACGAGGAACTCGAATACGCCCAAGCTCGACTTGAAGCAGTGAAAGAGTTTCACGGCGCAACCGGAGCCGAGATTCCTAGCGAAGTCAACATTGTTCTGAAGTCCCGCGAATCGGTGTATCTCTTTGTGTCCGATGCCGTTCTCATTGAAACTCGCAAGGGAGCGGGGAAGTGGAATGGCCGTAGCCAAGGTGTTTCGATGCCTATTCCTGGTACGAAACTTCGCTATCGAGTTGGTGCTTCCAAAGGATCGTTTGAGCAAGGCGAAGAAAAACCAACGCCAATCGATACCGGCACGTTTGTTGTTACCAGCACCCGCGCAGTATTCACCGGGCAGAAGCAATCTCGTGAATGGGAATTCACCAAGTTGCTGAGCATCGCCCACTACGACCCAGGCTGGACAGCCATTGCGGTGTCGAACCGTCAGAAGATTTCTGGTGTGGGAGTAGACAGCGCCAATCGGGAACTTTTCGAGTTCTGGATTGATCTTGCCGTCGCTCGCGCCAGTGGCGATACCTCACGCATTGAAGCCGATTGCCAGGACGACGTCGATCAATTGAAAGGAAAGTTGCTGCAACTTCCGCCTGGATCCCGGCAGGTTCATCCATAATTTTCTGCTCCACATTGTCGATTGAGTCGCTCGCCTCAACCTCAAGGGTGACGGTTTTGCCAGTGGGCGTCGTCACAAAAATCTCCATAAGCAACAATTCCAGATCGGCGAGTCCCTCGTGTGACTAGGAACTACGGTCCTTGAAAGTAGCCAGTCCTCCAATATCGCTTAGGGCCCTAATGACCACCAATCTCAGTTCCAAGAATTCGATAACCGAGCGTGAGGTCAATCGTCGCCATTTTCTTGGGTTCGGAACGGCAGTTGTAGCCGCCGCAGTTATTGGTCCTCTCGCCTTCAAACTGGCGAGTTCCTCGCCAGCAAGCGCAACAAGCACTATCGGAATCAACCTCATCGGTAATTCCTCATTCGAAGACGATGTGCCCGGTCCCACGGCACCGTCGTGGACCTTCACTGCGCCACCACCACTGTGATTACGGCCACCAAGCGATGGGATCCGTTTCCTGTGCTTGAGAATCCCATTGCGCTAGATGCCATCGGCAACCTTGGCGAAAAATTGCGGGCAGCATCGTTCATCAATCACCATGCCCGGCTTGTCATTGACGACACCAACAACGCGCAACTTGCGACACTCGCTCTTGGTCAAAACATTGACCCAGACATCGCCAGTGAACTTCTCGGTGGAGTTGCACAGCGCGATGCTCTGGTTGAAACCGGCGCCGCTTGGTCCTCCGATGAAGGGTTCTCCCTCGACTTTGTTGTCCTCGCTGATCGTCGAGCAATGGCCCTTCTCCCGCAGTCGACGCGTGACCGTTTGGAGTTCATTACCGCCGACGTTGCCGATGGTCTCGAAACGGGAACCTTCGACTTTGTATGTGTAAATGCACCGTGGATCCCTTCAAGCAGAGCAAAAGGCCGCGTGTACGCCGACGGTGGGCCCGACGGTTTTGATCTTCCCCGTCGCTTCCTTCTCGAGGGAGCCAGCCTGCTCGCCGACGAGGTAGTGCCAGGGCTCGCTTCTGCAGATCACACCACCGTTGTCGTGTGTCGACCAACACCGCACAAGGATTGACGACATCTCTATGCAAATTTTCGTGAAAACCTTCATTGGGAAAACAATCACACTCGAGGTTGAGCCGAGCGACTCAATTGAAAATGTAAAAGCAAAAATTCAAGACAAAGAAGGCATCCCGCCAGACCAACAGCGGCTTTTCTTTGCCGGCAGAGAACTTGAAGACGGCCGAACCCTCTCCGACTACAACATCCAGAAAGAATCAACTCTCCACTTAGTACTGAGAGTCATCCCCATCACCGGTGTGGTGACATATTCCTCGCTGAGTGTTACCCCTCCACCTGATGGTGGTGATCAACTTGCCTTCCTTGAAACAGACGCGGCTGTTGGTCAGACGGTTGATGGAATTCTCGCAACTGCAACCTATGGAATATCGTTTTGGGCGCAAGGAAAGCTGGTTTGGCAGGTTGAATTCAAAGACGCCAACGACACAACAGTTTCAACGCAGTCCAACTCAGTATCTGCCGATGCTCCTGGGCTCACTCAGTTTGAAGTTGAAGTAGTCGCCCCCGATGGGACGACCAGCGTTGTGCTGACATTCACCGCATTGGAGGCAAGTGCGCTTATCGATCTTGTCGAACTCGCAATGCTTGTGGCACCACCGGCGACGACCACAACAACGACCACCGACAACGAAACAACGCCGAGCTTCACCGGCTGAACTCCGTCCATAGTTGGACCAAGAACTTCGGGAATAAAACGGCCGGGCATCTCAGTGAATGCCCGGCCGTTTCGCGTTCGAAATTGTGTAGAGCTTCAGTCAGTCGAGACGGGAACGACGTTCTTCGTAATCAGCAGTTTCAATTTCGCCCTTGGCATAACGCTTATCGAGAATTTCTCGAGCCGTCGGTGATTTCGATGAACCTTCAACAGCGGCATTGCTCGGCGCTGGCATCGCTGCTGATGCGGAGGATTTTGATGACCGAATAAGCGAGACGATTAACCACACAAGCCCGACGATGATAAGCACGGCGACCAGCGTCACGATGACGCCCCCAATCCAATGGGATTGGTGAGCTTCTTTGCCGTATCGACCGACCATTTGGGCAAGGGTTGCGGTTGTTGCGAGAGTCATTACGTCCTCCATTTACGTGCGTCTCGACTGGGACGCTGTCACCCAGAGATCAGAATGGTCACTGGGTGAAACGCCGTCCTTACGACGGTACGTAAGGAGGAGGCAAGAACTACCAAAAGTCCTGCCCTTGGCGAGAGCACAAAGCCCAAAACTTTGGCGGTATAGATATCGATCAGGATGAAGGCGACTCAGACCAGCATGTCCGAATCAACGGGTCGGGCTCTATGACAATCACAACGAGAATTGCTCGTACTCGAATACGGCGGTAACGAAGACCAGGCCATTGCCGCGATCCTTCATGATTCCGTTGAAGATGGTGGCGGTCCCGTCATGCTTCAGCAGGTCACCGACCAATTCGGTCAACTAATCGCTGGTTACGTGGAGGCGCTTTCCGACTCGTTCGCCGAGGACCCCACCAAGAAAGCTCCTTGGAGACAACGTAAGACGGAGTACATAAAGGGCCTCATTGAGAAGAGCACCGAGATCGCTCTCATTTCCGCGGCCGACAAGCTCTACAACCTACGAAGCGTTCGTGTCGATCATCACCGAATTGGTCGAGTGGTATGGGGTCGTTTCAACCCTGTATCGGGTCGAGCGGGGCAGCTTTGGTACTACAGCCAACTCACCGAGATTCTTGGTGTTCTCTTGGCGAAATCTGATACGACCGGTCAAGACCTCGCTGCCGCTCTTGATCGCGAACTGTTGGAGTTACTCGAACAGATCGCTGCCGATCCGGTTGAGAACACCACCGTTACCGAGCTCTACGCCGAGATCACCGCTTTCGGTTCAAAAAAGTAACGCATAGCGCTCATTTGTGCGTTGTCTCTATGTAAAGACAATGACGAAAGGTGAGAGATGGCAAAAGATGAAGTGCAGGCCTGGTTCGACGGTGAAGTCAGTTTCTCGGAACTGGCTCCCTCCGCTCAGTGGTTGGTATTGGCGCTCCAAGAGCGCGGCACCCGCAAGATGCACGACACCGCAAGCGTCATTGACGAACGTTCCAAGGATGAGATCGGTCCGTGGTTTCGTATCGCCTATCTCATTGAAGGGTTGTCGGGCGATGCCAGTCGTTGGATCGGTGTCGACGAGATTGCCGAATTGGTGGCCGCCGAAGTCCACATCGCACAGTGGGTGAACAACATTGCCGAGGCGGCATCTGTCACCCAACGCGAAGTGATCGAATCGGTGATCGACACCTGGTGCATGTTCGAACTTGAAGGTTGGTTCGAGTCGCAGTTCATCATTGAGACCACCTATTCGGTTGATGGCCCTTTGTGGCGAGCAAAGCGCCCGGCTACCGATGCGCCCGTTGGCACAGTCGCCGAACTTGTTGAGCAACTTGTCTCTCGCTATGGCGGCATCGCCCGAAGTGAGACTCAGGGTCGTTACCAAGTCTCGCTTCCCGACCTCGAAGTGTTCATCGGCCACGACACCGATCCTGAACTCACTTCCAAAACCCTCAGCGAGACGCCCACCACTATCAGCGCATTGTGCGGTGTGGAGATGGCCGCCCATATTGAGGTAGATGAAGTAGTGCGCTGGTTCAGCGCCGACCCAGCAAAACCCAAAGACATGAAGGTTGTCCTCACCGCTGGGGTCGGACACCAGGTGTGGCTGGATCGAACGCTCAGTCCTCAACTTCTGACCCGCATGAACAGTGCGACTGCCCTTGACGAGTTGATTACTCACGCTCGCCGTCTCAATGAGGCCCTGCGCCCGTGGGACGCGAACCCTCCATCTCTGTGAGCAGGAACAAATCAGCCATAGTCGTGCGTTGACTCAACATGACTATGGCTGAACAAGTTTCCCATCCTGCCTCCTGGCATCGCCGGCTGTGCGAACTCAACGAATGGCTTGCCCTTTCTGGCGATCTGGCCACCACCAATCACGACGAGGGTCGCGTTCAATTACAACAGTGGGTCGATGCTGGCATCACCGACATCATCGATCTTCGTGAAGAGTGGAGCGATCAAACTTTTGTTGCCAAACACGCACCCGAGGTGCGCTACCACTACTTAGGTACACACGACGACGGTGGTTGGCAGGAAGACCATTGGTTCGAAGCCGGCCTAGCCGCGATTGCAAATGTGCGCGAGCGTGGCGGTAAAGCAATAGTGCATTGTCATATGGGCGTGAACCGTGCACCGTCTATGGCGTTCCGCATGTTGTTAGCGGCCGACTACACAACCATTGATGCACTCGAAACCATTCGTACCAAGCGCCCCATCGCCGGCATCATTTATGCACCGGCGGCCATCGACCACCACCTGCGCACTATTGGGGCAAACGAGGACACCACGAAGGTCGAGAAGTCACGGGTACGCGAGTGGCTAAGCGACAACCCTGTAGATATTTACTGGGTGATTTCCCGCATCCGCCAAAGCGAGTCCTGAAAGCGTTGCCGACGTAACCAGTAATTCAGGCCAACCCAAGGCGAACGGCTACTGCCGGTGACCCCACCACAATCAGCTCACTGACAGCCCGACTTACACCTATATAGAGCAGGGTCGTCAGATCGGCATCGTCAGGGTCGTCTGCAACCAAGATCACCGTGTCGAATCGCGTTCGTGTTGTTGTAGCGGCGGGTCAGAGCGTTGGGCACGCCGGCTCTAATTTTTGCGCTTCGTCCCGCAACTTCCGCAGAAAGCATCATCAGCATTCAACTTTCCGCCGCAACCTGTGCAGAACTTCTGTGTTCCTGGCTCAGAGCGGCTGGACGGAGCCGGCTGATATCCCACTGGCGGTGGCGGCGTTTGGTTTGGTGGTGGTGGGAGGTGTGTGAGCGGTGGCGGTGGCGGTGGGAGGTGTGTGACCTCGCCACTAGAGGGAAAGGCCGCTCCCGGGAATTGGCGCGGGGTGTGCCCAGGAACCGAGGTTGGAGGAGTTTCGGAATTGCCAGTGCAGCCGACGATGACGCAGCCGCCGCCCTCTGCCCAGCAATCGTCGTGATAGATCAACCCACATGCCGAACACGATGTGCGGCTGCTTCCTACATCGGTGCGGCAAAAAGGACAGAGGGTCACTTGGCTACCACCGCTTGCTTCTCACACTTCGTGGCCGGGATCTTTATTACATCTCCAGGGTCCAGCCCCTTTGTGACGATGGTGGGATTAAGTGATTCCAACGTAGAGGAAAGCTGGCCATCGCCAAGGCGCAGCTGAGCAATGAGCCACCAACTATCTCCAGGATTCACGATATATGAGTATGAGCAGTCCTCGAACTCGCTCATGGACGTTGCTTTCTCGAGCCGGCTCCGGAGATCTTCGATCTCCCGTTGCAGTTGTTGAGTAGTTTCGATCTCCCGTTGCAGTTGTTGAGTAGTTTCGATCTGAGTCGCCTGAGTTGACGGCTGGTTGTTCTTTGGAGCAAGAGAGTTGCCAAAGAAATAGCCAATAATGAGTGCGACAAACGCGGCAACCGTTACGCCAATAACAATTGAACTTCGACGATTAGTTTCGGCATGTTCGGCTTGGGCCTGAACCTCGCGTGTTGACCGTACGACTGGAGTGTCGAATGAACTTGACTGCACCACTTGGTCGTCTTGCCACTCAAACCAACCGCCATCTCCCTTTAGTGGATCGATTACGAGAGCCACCATTGCGGGATCGGAAAAGAAATTCTTTTGAATAAAGAGGTCATATTCAGAAAGGAAGACGCCAAAACCTGGATGCGAGTGATACCAGCCAACCATCGACTCGTCAGGATGGTCACGGTCGATGATCGGAAGCACTTCTTCCCAAACCTCGTGAGTGAAGGTGACATTCGCAGAACCAACCGAAGCTTTTTCTGCGGGGATTGCGGCCGTAATTCGCGTTAACCCTCCATCCATTCTCCCAACGAGAACGCCTCCAACTTCTGATGCGGTCGTGGAGTTTGTGTGCTTGATGATGTCATCCATCACAGATTGTGGGCATTCGACTCGACTAGTCATTTTTGTTCTCCACCAATTAGGAAATGAACCCGCTGCTGATCACAACGGATGGTCAAAATTTCAAGCTCGGGAAATCCAAGTTCCTCAAAAGTTAAGAAACAGAGTTCATCGTCCACATCAATAGAAAGTGCCATGTCGATGATTCCCGGTTCGTCACAATGTGGACATGTGATTTCTGCTGGCGATACGCTGTTTATCCGTCGATTGATAACGACGGACCATTCGCAAGCGTTGCATGTAGCTCCGCGAATGATCTCGCGTTCGAAATCAATGGCACTTGGAGGAGTACTGCTCAGGGCCTTGGCTCGATCAAGAGCAATCGAAATGGAATCAGTGACTTTCAGAGTGCCAGATTCAATTTTGGAAAACCTGTCGTGAGCCATGCAGAACTCATCTTCGGTGTAAGTCACGATGTACGAATCAAATGTTTCGCCGGTAAATACCCAACCTGCGTTTTCTATCGGTGACCGTTGCTGATGTAGCAGACGGACGGCTTCTTGCACCTGAAGCCCTGCGATCAAGGAGGAACTAGTTGCGGTGGTTGGGACCTTGCCGGTGAGCATTTCCTCGGTCGACAAGAGTGAACACGAACGTCTTTTCGAAAGAATCTCACGGTCACGTTCGCCGAGAGTGCATTCATAACATGCACCCTCGGGCGGAAAAACCTTCACTACTCCCCGGATGCCTTCGATTGCGCCGTCAATCCAAGTGAGTCCCAATTTCCGGCACGCTTGATTGATCCAAAGTCTTGCCTCCCGATTGTCGAGCGCGCCGATGACAAGGTCAAACTGGTTGATAAATCCAAGGCCAATTGCCGTTACGTCACCAACATGAGCGGTCACGATGCATTCGGGGTTCACTTCGGCAGCCGCTTGTGCGACGACTAGTGATTTAAACGCACCATTGTCACCTTCTCTAAAGAAGACACAACGCGCAAGATTGGATCGTTCGACAATATCCAAATCGATGAGATCAATATGGCCAACTCCGATGAGAAGGAGATTCTTGATCACCTCGTTACCAAGCGCCCCTGCTCCAACCACGAGTATTCGCGACTCTCGTAGGCGGCTTTGATCCCACCATGAGATCAACTCCTGTCGGTCATAACGACCTTCTTCTGTGGTGATCAGCATTAGCCCGCGGTGATTTCCGCGACCAAGCGAAGCGTGTCGCCATTACTCACACCAGCGGAGACGAGTGACTCATCGTCTCGTAGCTGACGCCCACTTGCGCGGTGGTGAAACTTGTACGAGAGCGGCTGACCATCTGGCCCGACAACGGGGAGCTGCATAAGGTCAATCAGGCGTGCGATGAGTCGAATGCTGGGTGCATCATCGGGAACAGAGGCCTCCTGTCTACGACTACCGGTTGCATCGGTGATTACTACATCAATAGTGGCCATTAATTTCTCCTGTCTCAGGTGGAAGAACTCGTCCGAGTGTGATTTCAACTGGACGATTTCGGTACTTGCGAATTAGCACAAATAAAATCAATAAAACGGCGAGAACCGACGCCAAAATGGCACTCGTAAGCAAGAAGGAAGTTGCGGAATCACTTTTTGCCTTCGGCTCAACGCTTGCAGATTGCGTACCATTCGTCGCCGACGGGTTCTGAGAAGTTTCTGCGCTTGAGTTCAAAATGAAATTGCTGATGACCTGGGGAGTTACCGCAAGTCCTACGCCTTCTTGGTCACTGCTTTTCAGGACGACAATGCCAACGATTGAGCCGCCATCATCAATGAGAGGTCCTCCGCTGTTGCCGGGGTTAACCGCGGCATCGGTTTGGGCGTACTGGATGCCGTTTGAATCTCGGAAGGCCGAGATGATCCCACGCGTAATCGAGAGACTCCCACCAGGCGCTCCGATCGCAAATACTTCGCTGCCGAGTCGGGGATCACTCGTCGCTATTGGCAGAAATGTGAAGTTGGCTCCCTCAACCGAAATCAAAGCAAGGTCGGATCGGGAATCGCTTGCTATTACTTTCCCCTTAGTGGTCGTGGTTGTGTTGTTGGAGAGTCGAACCTCCACCGCGCTTCCAACCACGTGCTGCGCAGTCAGCACCATTGTCGGCGAAATCGCGACTCCGGCTCCGGCTCCGGTACCACCAAAGGTTTCAACAACAAAGACCGATTCCACGGCTACGTCAGGTGTCAGCGCAGCAGCGATTGAGGTTGTTGAGACGGCTGCTGCAACAGCGAGAATCACAACGAATGCGGCGGCTTTCACTTCATTGATGGAGCGACTGTCGGCATCGCATCAGATTTCGAGCGGTACCGAAGAATGGTTGACCCAATTGTGATCAAGTCGCCATCGCCCAATCGAGCAGACATGACGGAAACGCCGTTGATCTGCATGGGATGGGTTGGTGTAACCGCAGTGGCCTCAAGCGAAGCTCCGGTGGAGGAGAGCAGCAAGTGCTCGGGGGCAAGACCCGGGTCCTTGATGAGCGTGACTCCGCAAGAAGGAGCAGCTCCTACCGTCGTCTTGGATTGGAAGAGGATGAATTGCTTTCCTGCCATTCCGCCGCTGACGATTTCAAGCCAGTGTTGCTTTGTAGCTTCTTCAACGAGCCCAATGGCAACACCGATGAGCAGGCCCGTGATTGAGACTCCGATAAGGCGCATCACCGTGCCATTGTCAGTGACCTCACCGACGAAGTCGAAGATAAAACCACCGATGAATCCGCCCACTAGTCCGCCCACTAGTCCATTTATTGCGGGCCGCATCGAGCGCCGGGAGGCACCGACCGCGAGTCCGAGGAAGCCACCGAAGATCGCCCATGCCAGTCCACGCGGGAAATGAAGTCCGTTCAGGACTGCGCTTCGTAACTCCTCATCTGACGAGGACGATTCCCATGCATCCCGGTAGACGTTTTCGGCCATGGGCATGTAGATCACCTCCGCGAGCCATCCCCCGACTATGGCGCCGCCGAGGAGGAATGGCGCTGCTTTTGCGATGTCGCGGAAGGTCTTGGCTCCGCTGCGAGCTTCAATGCCGGCCCAGCCGACCAGAATTGCTCCTAGACCGATCGCGAACAACGTGATAAAGACGACCGATCCGACCTTTGGGCTAGATCCGTACCAAGGATTATCAGAGTTGGGTTGCGCAACAAGTTCCGCAAGCAGTGAACCAACAATGCCCCCAAGTAGGCCGGCCAGCCCGAGCGACACCACGCCCAGTCGGTACCACGGCCGACTACCGCCAACCGTTCCCGGGCCAGGGGCGCCGACGGCGCGCACGGTTTGTGGCGCAGCGGCAGCCCTAAGTTGTTCAATTCGCGTTTCAACCGACGGAGCAAGAAGGTCCTCGCTCGTGATCTCGATTTTGTTGGGTGGGTTTGTTTGATTTGGATCGCTCATGAAAGTGCCTCGCGAGTAGAAGTGGAATCAAAGAGATTGGGAGCCTGCCCGAATGGCTCGTTCTGGAGGATCGGATCTGCTTCGGTGAAAGATTCAGCGCCGAGTACGATTTCCGGCTCGACGGGCAGAAGCTCATAGTTTCCGATCGGAACACGGTCCAAGTTGTCCACGACCCAACGCGCGGCCAGTGCATTCAATGGAGAACCGGTGTTGTAAAGCTTGTACTGAAGCATGTCGCCGATTTGGACAATGACATCGACAAGCGTGTTGCTCGGGCTCCAGAAATCAGCGATACAGATGTAGTTGCCGAAGTTCGGATGGAAAATGGCTGTCGGCGTCGTGCAGTACGGCTTCTCTCGCGGATAGCCCGAGGGCAAGGCGATGTCCACAACAACGAGATCGACACGGTCAAGCTCGTTTGTTTCGGTGCGCCGAAGCGCTGGCACTTGGTAGGAGATCCGGTAGCGCTCAGCTGGTGCCGGTCCGACAGGCACAACCCGTATGCGTGGATGCCCAGCGAAAGCCGTTAGGACCGATTGCTGGTCGGCGGTCAATCGTCTATGTCTTGGATTCATCTGCACCCCATTCTCAAGGTCGGGATTAACACTGGTAGCTGGCGAGATACGTTGGACTTCTTAAATCGAGTAGCCAGTCGTAATAGTCAACGACACGGGTCGTACCGAGGGATGTAAATACTGATTTGCATCCCGCGGATTTCCCTTCAGAAAGTCCGGCGGAGTAACCAGCCGATCGTCCACTCGAATAGCCGGTGTCTTTTCCAGATTCATGTCCCGCCTTGTAACCTTCCTCGCGAGCATCGAAGACGTCAGACTTTGAATATGACTCGCCAACAACTGCAGATGCAAAATTGCTTTTAGTGGCCAACGTTCCAATGATGAGACCAACGAGCAATGCCGCGATGGGTATTCCGACCTTGAAGAGTTTGCTTGTTGATTTTGAAGCTGAGCTGTTCTGTACCGCATGGGAAGCAATGGCGTCGGAACCGAAATCTGGTTTGGCGGCATATGGCCGAGGGGGAGGGGGAGGGGGAGGGGGAGTTGTGTTACTCAATACCGAAGCACTACAGCCGGCTTCGATACACCCTCCCGCTTCCGCAGCGCAGTCAAAGTGGTATGTCGTGCCGCACGAAGGGCAATCAACGGGATCGCTCTCAATCACGGATCCGCAGTATGGGCATTGAGGGCCTAATAAAGTCACTTCGGCGTTGTCACTGCGCTCTGCGTTTTGATCATTTGGGGACGAAGACGCCTCAATCGAACCGTTGGCCGAACTTTTCGACTGCTGGTCGATATGCCAATCGTCAGGAAACTCCGACGGCCCTATTTCATCTTCCACTTGAACCCGCCCCATTGCCCCAAACAGCAATTCCGCAGGCCACGGAATTGACTATCTCTAATTATAGCCGAGCGTTGACTCATCTATTACCTCCGCGTAGGGGGGATCGTTGCCTCATGTAGAAATCTCCGCTTTGGGGGTGGGTTGGGGCCGGTTTTGTTCTACGCCTGATCTATGGAGTTATCGATGAGTGAACGCAAAGCAGCCACATTGAAGAAGGCAGCGGCGTACCGGGCTGGGGGTCGGGCGGCAAAGACCAGGATTTTGGATGAGCTTGTTGAGTTAACGGGGTGGCATCGCGGTTATTGCCGGGCCGCTATTGCAATAGCAGACCAGGACGCACTGTCGGGCCGGCTCAACTGGACCACTCGGCGGGGACCCCTCATCACCTGCTTATAAGTACCAGCGCGTAACTTCCAAGTTCACCCACAAATCTCGCCAAATGGTCGTCATTCCGATCACGCATTACGCGACTCTTAGGCATCACCCATTCCCATAAATGGGTGCGAATTGGAATCTTTGGAGTACAAATCATGTCAATGCCCGGTCGACCCGAAGGGTCCACTTCCCCCGTGGGAGGTGGACTCAGCAATCATCTGAAACAACTAGCTGAAGCTCGAGATGCGGGTCTCATCTCGGAAGCTGAGTTTTCCGTCGCTAAGGCGCGGCTTCTGGGTTCGAGCAGCCCACAACGAACGGCTCCGGGCTCCGGGCCTTCGTCGGCCGAGACCCTCCCGATGATTTTAGGGTTTGCTCTCGCAACTGCTGCAACTGCAAGGTTTATCAACTACTTCCTTTCCGGGTATTCATATTCTTTCATTTCTTTTAATTCCTATTGGTGGAATATTTCTTTAGTTCCACTCTTCATCATCGTTGGAATTTCCTCCCTAGCGGGGATTACGACGATTCAAAATAACAGAATTTCTTGGCCCGTCTATGCTGCAATACCAGTCTTGATTGCAAGCTCGCTTGACGGTCTTGACGCACTTTCAGACGGATTTTATCTCTGGGGAATTTCAGCATTTGCGTGTAGCGCTGCAGTCATCACAAGCGCCGTTCTCTTTTGTATAATGGTTGGATCAGAACGTCTCAGAGATACCGCTGTCGATCCAATTCTCATTTTATTGGGTGCAATCGCTGCCATTTCAATATTGATTTTCTTCTTTGTCGAAGGCTGGAGCACGTCGGGATCTTTGAGCCTCTACGGGTATGGAAAGGTTTGGATCTCCGGCGCAAGCGGCTACGACGCGATCCGTTGCGTCCTCATGTTGTCTTTTGCGGTTGGAATACCGATTCTGGCTGCCATTTCCGCTGACCGAATCGCAAGCCTCTGGTTTGCCATCGGATCATTCCTCCAATTACTCGCCACTTATTTCTTCTGGATGTGGGAAGGCTTTATTGGTGAGCTTGAGATGAATGGAACCATTGCATTCCTCTTTATCGCCCTCCTCTCGCTCCTCGGCATGATTTGCTACCAGTTAGTAAAAGCACAAGATGAAGGAACAAACGCCCTCAGCACGATGACGAGTACAGCATGAATGAATCATTCCCTGTTGTCTGGATTATTTGCGCGTTCGTCGGACTGGCAATCGGAAAACCGAAAGGAAAATCCGTTGAGGGCTTCTTCCTTGGTCTTATCCCAGGGCTTCTCGGAATAATCATCATTGCAGTGACGAAGCCAGCAAATAACGCGCTCGCCAACCAAGCGTATGTGGGGCAATAAACACCACCTGCAGCCAACCCATTAACGCGCCACCGCTGCTCCCCGAAGGTCAGTCAATCTCCGATGGGCTCCGCGAACTTGAGTTGCTTCGAGCTGACGGCATACTCACAGACAAAGAGTTCCAGCTCGCAAAGCAACGGCTACTTGGCATCTAAGCAGAACAAGGCTTTATCTAATTATAGTTACGGTCGACTTCTTTTGAGATTGCATCGTGCTCTCTTTCGTTAATCGATAACTTCCATCGAACCTTGACGCTCACCCATGCATCAAGGTAGGCGCTGATGAAGCCCTCATTCGTCGGTAACCAATCGCCAGGATCTTGACCAAATTTCGATCTATTTGAAAACGAACTCGCTGTCCGTAGTGACAAATTCGAGGATAAATCGTTGGCGTAATCCTGACGCTGTCTTTCCGACCATTTGTTTGCACCAGAGTCCCAAGCCTCTTTGAGTAGCACCATATGATCGATGTCAATACCGGAGGCCGCATCGATGATGGCCCCGTCGTAGTTCAGAGAACCAACGTCCTTCGGTGAGCCGGCGAAAGTCGTCCTCTGCTGGCTTCACTTCCGCATCCCGGATCAATACTTCTGCCCGAATGTCACAACCATTCGAGTCAGCGTCAGTCCAATGAATGGATAGGGAGCGTTCGTATCCAGAAGGAGTCTCGGCAGTGACTGCGAGACTCCCCAAACGCGACTGAAGGTCTTGCGCTGTCACATCTCCAGACTTCGATATCTACATTGTGCTCGGACCATGACCACGATTCTCCGGCGATAACGCTGGAGGTCGCTCTGGCGTTTTGTGCATCGACAAAAGAATGATTCCACCAACTACCAAGGAGGCTACGCAACCGACGAAGACAATCGTTCGGGCTGAAATCCGCCGCCGTTGATCGCCTCTCGTGACGGCTGCGCGTTCACCCCTCGGTGGAGGACCAGAGACTGACCGCTTCATGTCAGCTAACGGTGCTGCCTCAGATTTGACCAGACTTTTTGCGGGCGATATCGCCGGTGCGTCATTGAAACCCCGCCGAATCTTCTTTACGCGCATGTTCTTGAAGATTCAGATTCAAAGTTGATATTCACGCCAGGGGAACATTTTCGGAGGTCGACCATGATCCATTTTGATCTGAAACAGGTTTAGCAGTGCCGGTTGAACCATCGCTGATCTTTAGATCCGACAATGCAAACTGCTTCGACCAATCGGACCGGGTGAATTCAAGTACCAACTGGCGTCTATCTGCTTGATTAACCCTTGAAGCGCGAAGTGTTGTTCGCGGCGGAAGACCTGTCGGTTCGGTGAGTACTGTCGGCCACCACACCGTTGAGTCATAAAGTGACTGTGAATCATCCGCCATAAAGAGCCCGCTTCGAAGAATTTCAGACGTAAGTTGAGGACGTTGGCCTGCCAGTAACTCATTTCCATGTTCCGAAATTCCGGATTTCGCACCAGCGGAACTTTGACCAGATATTGGTGTCAAAAATTTAGTCAACGCGTCGGTCATCACAAGTTCAATTCCTGCTTGGGCCAGTTCTGTATCAAAGTCCCCGTTGTAGAGCATTCGGGTGAAAGACCACCGCGGACCAACGCCGGGTTCCGAAGTCTCCTTTGAAGTCAGTTCAATTGTTGTGTCCATCTCTGGTCGCATCTGCAAAATCTGGTCCGGGTCCTGTCCGGTCAAAAACGCAAATTCGGGTATAAATGCGCGCGCGGCGATGGTGTATTGACGGTTGATCCAACCAGGGCTCGCAACAAGGTTCCGAATTTTGGCAATTGCACCCGTTAGTGCTTTTCCTTCAAGTTCAAAATAGTGAAGGGATACTTTCAGCGCTTGGAACGGATCCTCGCCACTTGGTGGTGTAAAGACCTCAACTTCCTGCATGCCGAATGGGTAATGAGCGACGCGGTCAATGGCGAGTGCCGTGCCCAAATATTGCTGCAGCACAACCCGGAGGCGGACAATCTCATGAGTAGTGGCTCGTGCCGATTCAGCGAGGAGCCCAATCCGTCGTAGAGCATCAAAATATGCCAACCGCTGACGCACTCGGTAAAAGCAAAGAATGACGAACATCACAATGGCTACCAACCCGCAAATCACTGCGTACTTGAGACATTGATTCCGAACAGCGGTTTCACTTTGAAGCGAGTACCAACCACCAGGCCGCACCAAAATTTCTGTCACCGCAATGGCCAAGTACGTGACCAGCAGTATTCCGATCAAACGGGCCATGGCCCGTAGACCTACATTTCTCGCGATGGCTGCGAAAACCAATCCGATAACGAGGCAACCAAAGACCGCCCCGATAATTATTAGTTCCTTTACGGGAGCCCGAAGAAAATCCAGCGGAGTCGAAATAAACGAGTCAAATCTCCACCAAAGAAACGCTGCAGCGCCCAATATTCCTCCGCAAATAATCCAAGGTATTGGGCGGGCCCAACCCTTTTTCACGCGCTGAGCGGCGGCCAGGCATGCGGATGCACCCGCTAACCAGACAATGGCGATCAACAGGCCGATAATGTATCGATCTCTTTCAGACCATCCATCCATGCCGACCATCTTTGGTAATCCAAAGCCAATAGCGAGCAACGTAACCAGCACGGTGAACAAGATTCCAATAGACCAGGTCACAAAAGGTAACGGTCGAATTAGGCCACTCTTCGCTCGTTGAATTGCTTCGTCAAGTGCTTTCCGCTGAGCTGCAAATGCCTCATTTGTTTTCTCAATCTCGCTTCGAATTCGGGCGGAGATGCGCCCCAAGATTGTTCCAGCCGAGGAATCAATTCTCTCCGAAGCGAGCGCCAAGAAAGGGGCGTCGATTTCCTCAAAGAGTTCCGGTCCAACCATCTTCGGGTCGTTTACAACTAAGCGCGTTGCCCCTGCGGTTATCCGTGTCGTCGCTTCTTCACCTGAATCGATTGCACCAGTGATGTCCTGCACCACTCGAGACCACACCGCCTGATCAATCGGAGTTGATTCGATTGACCCAAGATCCATTGCTTCAAGACGGCGGATAAGACCCTGCGTAAGAACGTGCACGTGTTCATCGATGGAACCGACTTCTTTTCGGTTCGGGTCCCGGCCAATCCAATCAACCTCTAAACGGGCTTCTTCCCCTAATGCGAGAAGGAGTGCTTCACCACCGAGTTCTCCTACGTCATCCTTAAATGATTCCTGTGTGCTTCTCGGAATCTCTCGTAGATAACCCTTGAGCGATTTGAAGTATTCACGAGCACCATCTTTACGACCAGTTTTAATCCGCTCAGGATCTCCATAGTCGACAATTTGGCATTGAAATTGTTCGACAGAATTAAATAACTCATCCGCAAAGTCGCGGGCACTCACCCATTGGTTCGGTGATTGCTGTGCCCGGCTAGGAACCGGGAGGACATCCCCACTTCGCATTGCTTCGTAGAGCGGTAATGCTGGTCCTATCGCCGCTCGTGCGTAACTACGCACGAAGCGAACAGGAACATCATTTCCATTGATCGTTCCGGGCACGGTTTGATCAACCGGCGCGTCGTCCATTCCAAGCCATAGACCAAGCTGTGTAGCGATTTCCGCTGCTGCGTGGGCGGCAAACGAATCCATAAACTCGACTGTTACTGGCGCGGCGAGATCAAGATCCGACGCTCGATCCTCAGGAAATGCAATGAGATTTGCATCTGCATGAGTATCGAACATTCGAGCCAGCGGCGACTCCACCTGCACGCTTGCTGGAAAGGCAATCCGAACTGATTTAAGTGGGATTCCAGGAGGCTGAATCCTAATTATTGCAGCCTGAATTTGCTCCGCGAACTTGACTGTCGTCTCGATAACTTCGGGAGATGCTGTTTCAGTGAGTGCTAGTGCAAGTCTGGTGACCATTGGATTGCGAACACTGGCAATTGACCGGTAGAGCGAATCGTTGTTCACATAACCCTTGTCGACACACAAAGTTAGAACGCTTTCATCAGCTGTGTTTTTAGCATCGACATACCAAAATCTACGCAAGAGTCCGCGTTCGCTTAGCGCTACAAGATGTTGAAGAACAACCTGCATGGCGCGGTCGCCATGCGTGTTGCCCAAAAGTATGACAATCGAGTCAGTGTTCATGCTAGTGGTTTCGATTGGGTCGCCTTGCCCTTAAACGCGTTAAGCAGATCGTTCAATCCAACCTGAATTGGCCCCTTTGTTTGGCTACCGCCGTAGAGACCAACCCAAAGACATTGATCAGGGCCCAAGACAGACGAATCTTTACGAAGTGCCACCACGTATTCGTCATAACTATCCCGATAAGACTCAATGAGTTCGGTAACAACCGTTGCGGCAAATTCTTGTCGTTCTTCTGGCGTCGATTCTGAAGTGAGCGACGACGACTTAAGAAGGGGAGTCCCGAGGTTCTTTGCAGAACCATATGACCCAGTTTCTACCCAAGAAAGAAGCGAGTCGTTAAGTGTCCGATAATCGTCGTACGTCCGGTAGTTTTTTCCGCCCGAGGCTTCGGCGCCAAGATCGCGAAGTTCACTGTAGGCATCTAGAGGGGTTGTTAAATTGAGCTGTGCTAGCTGGATGTATGCCAAGCCCAGAGATTCAAGCACTGCTGGCATCAAATCCGCGCCCAACCGGTCGATGCCGGCGCTTAATAGCGTCGACGGGAAACTCGCTATATCACCGTTAGCTCGTTGAATATGCAAGTTCTGCCGATCGATTCGTCCAAGCATCAGGGCTGTAAACCACCCGCGGACCATCGATAACAACAAAGTCTGTGAAACCGGCACGAACTCAGTCAACGGACGTGCTCGTCGATGGCTCCAGAAATTCATCGCTGCAGGTGTGCCCTGAACTTTAGCCCAACTCGAAATAATTGGATCGCTAATCGACTCAAATATAAGAGGGTCATGCGCCGCACCCAAGGTCGAGCTAATCGGAATCGATGTCACTCGAGGATCCGTGGATAAGAAGCCGTCAAAGTTTCCGGTCGCGCCGCCCAATGCGCCCGCGAGAATGCTCTTCACCTGTCCTTCAAGCGGATGATCCTTCAGCGGAATATTTCCAGGACGAGCGTGTGGCTTCTGCGATGAGTTCGGATGCAGCCGGGTACGAAGTGCATTATTTATCTTTACTAGTGGTTCCGCAGCATCAAGCGCCGACTGCAGAGCACTCGTGAAATTGTTACGGCGATCGTTTAATTCTCCCGGGTCTGATGAAGGGTCATCCCCAAGGTATGAACGAAGGTCGTACCCTAGGAAAGTATTAAACGAATTCGAGTGATTAAGCCAAGCTTTTGATCGATCAAACAAATCCTCCGGGTTGAACGCACTCGAGAACGTTGCCGGGGCTGGTATCCCGCCACTAGCCCCGATAATATTTGGGTCGATAACCCAACGCTGATTGACAGAAATTGGATAAGCAGCCTTTTTAGTTGCGTCCGTCACCTTGTCGAGGAACCGACCATCGATGATCTCGCTTCGAACATTATTTAAAGCGTCATCCATACCTTCATCAGGAAATGACGCACTCGTCAAAGACTCAAGCCGTGACTTAAACGTCTCTATAGGAATGACGAGCTGCTCATTTTTCGGAGGTAGCAGGCGATCGGGAACTGCGTCTTCAGCCCAATATGGCACGAGCGGCTGCGTGTTCCCTTCCCCCTCAAACCCCTTAATATCCAGTCGGGCATAAGCATCATGAACTGCCTTTGCGAGCGGCTTCAGAAAATTGAGCGTGAACTCGTGCAATAGTTTCGATCCGAGGCTGAACCGTTGAGCCTCAAACCCGTAGTGCCCAAACGACCAAAGGCCTTCGCGAATCGCATCGGCAACTCCGGGATGGGTCTTTTTAAATTTCCCGCTCCCATTCATCTTCGATGCCATTTGGCTCCGATACCCGCTCGCTAACATCAAACACTCAGCCGATTGCTGCATCAACTCATCAACAGTCGTCAGCGATGTGGTTATTGCAAGTTCGAGCACGCGCTCGGCAACCTGAAGTCCATTGAGGGCAATCATCGTCTTCAATGCTTCTAGTGCGCGTTCGGGTTCTTCCTTTACCCACTTTTGAGCGAGACTGCTAGCGTCAGATTCCTGCGATGATACAAATTCTCCTGCAAATCCCGGAAGAAAGTCATTGATATGGATAAGCCATGAATCAAGGTTGAGTCCATTGTTCGGAACACCTTCGGTAGCGGCTTCAAAAAGCGCTGAGTCTGTGCGGTCAAAAAGCGCCCGGTTGTCTCCAGGCATCAACGCATCAATTACATCGTTGTTCTCGGGCCCTCCCTCATTGATCTTCGAATCCCGCAGGAACGTCTGCAAATAGAGATCAGCAAAGTCGTTAATCAAGACTGCTGCCGGCCGACCATCATTTGGGTCCGCCATTCGTGCACGAACAATGTGGGCCTTGTGAAGCCACTCAGCGGCACTTCGTGCGAAGCGTTCGCTTGCATAAGTCTCGAATCGATCTGTACCTAGGTTTACTTCCGAGAAACCATATGCCTCGAAAACAGGTTCGTGATGCTTGAGCAGGACATCAGCATTCACCACATTGGCTTTTGCAACGGTATCCCAGTTGGTGATTGTGTAAGCCACTAATTCGCCCTGAACTTTTCGATCAGTCGTCCAGCTTCTAAGTGCACGCCCCATCATCCGATAGACACTCTTTTGGTCACCGAATGTGATGCCTTTTGTATTCGAGGCCCCCACAAGAAATGGATATGCCGGACCACTTCGCTTTATGGGAAGCGCAGCACCGGCATTTGCAAGTAAATGACTAATTCGACCCGTGGGGCTAGACGATGTTGGCGAGAACCAATGTCCGTTTAGGACTTCACAAAGTGCGGCAAGCGTGTTCGGTTGAATACCTCCAGCCTGATCACCAACCTGTGTAAACACATCAGAGGTGTACAAGATTCCAAAACTGTGATCACCCCATGAACCCCCAACCTGACGGAGGATGTCACAAGTATCCATAAGGAGACCTGCGCCACTTCCACCAGCAAGTGACGAAACAACAACAGCGACTGGGTCAGGGTCGACCACCCCGTCCTCGCCTGTGGCAAGTTTCGAAATTGCGGCTAGTTCTGCGTTCGCTGTAGTAGACATCAAATTGCTTTCAGCTCTGCGAATAGCCGGAAAAATGCGATCGGCGTACGCCAGCCCAATAGAACGACCTACCGCCCTATATTGCCCGGCGCCCATCGTGATCGGAACTTTCAAGTGAGTTGGATCGACACGCCAACTAACAAGATCTTCCCAACCGTTACTATTTGAACCACCGCCAGTGAGGCTATTGGAAACATCGCTAAATGTGATTCCCGAACCAACTAAGCCAAGATAAGACTCCGCTGGAAGCATTGGTACTTCAGTGATTTCCTGACCGTCTTGTTCTGACGGTGTATCAATCTGAATTAGTTGCCAACCAACAGGTAGGGCGTCAGGAGTTGAGCCAACCCAACCAATTTGGTCAAGCCATTTTCGAAGATCAGAGCGCAAGTAGCGAAGAGTTTTACCGCCGGAACCACCAAGACCAATAAAGATGAACTTTTTCATATCTATTTCCTTCGCTCAATTGAGATCGATGTAAGTACCAGAAAAACAGACTTCATTGCGTTTATCGCTGCGGGGCACCATCGCCTGGGTTTTTTGTCGGTCCACGAGGTGGCGCACTTACGGGGCGAATTGCGGACTGCGGTGACACAGGCGGCCGAGGCGGTGCCGGACGAACCGACACCGAAGATGATCGCTCCTTCTCGGCGTTGTCGTTTACTCCTCCTACTGAGCCATTTCCGGCATTCGTCTGGCCATCAGAGCTGTCCGAATCCGGAGATGTTAATGTCGGCCCGCTTGTCTCACGGGGGAGTTGGAGACTCAGGTCCCCCAGAAACCTATCAACGAAACGATTTACATTTTCCAACTTAGTTCCGGTCGGAACCACAACGCTCAACACTCCAGCCTCTCCCGATGCATCAAGATTCACAGCACCAAGTTCTTGGAATCGGGCTGGAATATTTGCTGCCTTTTCAAAACCCTTCGAAATCGCTGGACGTGCAGCAACCTTTGACCCCTTGGAGCGAATTCGAGCAGTAATCGCCCCAAATGGATTAGCGGTGAACCGACGCTTCACAAGTGCACCATTGCCCATATCAAAACTCGAGCGAGTTCCCTTGACAAGTTCGTAATCTTCCATACGTAACGATTCTGGATTCGTTCGCACTAACGCCCCATCGACAACACTTACCGGCAATGTGACCGATCTGAACTTTTTAGGATCAGGAAGGCGCAGCTGATAGTTGGTCACTCCAAGCAGTCCGCCCATGGTGAAGATCACCGAGGCCAATAAGAACAGTGCGGTCACGATTACTACCGATTCTGCATTCAACGGTTTGGTCATTGCTATCGGCGAGAAAATAACGTTTTCCGAAGACCCGAGAGAAATTGGAGTTGAGTCTTCAGGGGTATAGGTCGCGGTGAAGGGAAGTTCGACTTTGCCGGTTTTATTTTCTGATGCTGTTGTCTCGAGAGTTGCAGGAATGGTGAACGGCTTGTCGTCTTTTGCGCACTTTTCTTCAAGAGGAACACCCACTATTAATGACGTCGGCTCCACCTTTGCTTGCTGCAGCTGTACACAAAGTGTTCCACCAGTGTCGAGCGATGCTGGAGTCACTTGAAGGTTTCCTGAAACCTGCTTCTTTCCTTCAATTGTCACCGGGCCAGTCCAAGCGACTTGAGGCGGTGGAGGCTCAGTGGCGACTGAAATCCCGCTAGTCACCCGCGTGAATGGAGGTCCAGCCCAGTCCACAGCTCGTGAGTTCACCGTTAGTTCCGGCGGAGTTGATACAGGACCATCGATCTTTACTCGCCATGACTTCGACGCATCATTCCACTCGACACTTACTGGAGATTCTCCAACCTTCGCATCTATAACCGCGAATTTGTCGCTAACGCCGCCACCAGGGCTGTCGTCCCCCGATCCGAAGACTGCAATGTTCAAATAACTCGATTTGGCCTTACCGAAAACTGATTGGTTGCCTTGAAGCACTGCTGTGGCTCTTAGATCTGCAAAACACAACGACAGCGACCCGACACCAGCGTCAACCTCAATCTTGCCGGCGCTTGTAGGTCCGTTCTTGGGGTAATAGCCGGCGAAACCCTCTTCTTCATCGCCGACGGCCTTGCCGTCAAGAAGAATTCGCGTCTTCGTCGAGGGGTTTGAATTTTGTACCGCCAAAGAGTTGACCATTGATGCTGGGTAGCCCGCGTTGAGTAAATCACACTTCAGCTCAAAATGACCGAGCGCCTTTTGCCCCTCTCGAAAGAAGTCTTTTGCAAGCCCGTCTGCAGTATCTGCTTGAACACGTGTGCCATTGATTCGACATGGATCACCGATATCGGAATAGAACATGCGATTAATCACAGGTTCTGTTTCTGCTCGCTCAGCCTTGTCTTGAGGGCTTTCCCCGGCGGCACGGAGGTCAATCATCTGGACTGAGAACCCACCTTGGCGAATAAGTTCGCTCAGTGGTTCCCTCAACTGCGATCCCATCGGTAACGGTCCGCACACCTGTGCCTGAAGTTGCGATTGCAACGTCCTCTTATCGCGAGAGTCGGAGTACGTACCCAATCCTGGGGCACTAAAATTATCGATTGAGTAAGCGCCATCGGTAAACCAGACAAGCTTCTTACATTTGCCCGGAACACCAAGTTTGCTCGCAAAATATTCGCTTGATTTACGCAGCGCCAAAATATAATCCGTGTTCAAATCAGTATTTAGATTCGCAAACCTTTGCACGGCAGTCTTCGCTTCGGTCCGGTTTTCCGGAAGCTGAAATTCTTCCGCCATGTAAATTTGGGCATCGTTACCAAAACCACCAATGGCTAGGTTGATCTTCTCACCCGAGGCCTTTGCAGTATCCGACAGCGAGCGAATCAGCTCTTCTGCACCTTGAACCCGAAGATTGTTGCTATCTGTCGATTGAAGGCTGAGCGATTGATCCATCATCAGGAGAAATTCGACTTTGCTGCAAGACGACTGCGTTTGAGCTCCCGCAAATGATGCAGGCGCGAATGAAATCGCTGTAAACGAAGACAGCCCAAGGAAAACCATGGCCATGACGGTACGAACGAATTTCATCGACGGGCCAGTGCTTGCGCAACAAAAAATGCCCCGACTAAACCACTAAACCAACCCATGCATGCAACCAAAACGGCAACAAGTCGTGGTCTCCAACTCGGCTCTACATAGCGCGGCTCGGCCTGACACGAGAGATCCTTCGACCGAAAGAAAGTAAATGCGATGAGCCCAAGAAATGAACCCACAATCCATGATCCAAAAGCAAGCATTGAGACTGAGTCAGTTGACCCCGCATGGTCCATAAAAGCTCTGCCGGTCAGGGCCATTGAAATAAGCGCGCACCCAGCGATCAGAATTATCGGAATTGTCGGAGTTGAAACGTCTGGCTGATATCCGCGATTCCCTCTACCGGTAACGGAAAATCCGCCTGAAACCCCAGTTTGACGCGGAGCACCAGATCCCCGGGGAGGCGCCGACTGAGGAATAGTCACAACTTCGCTCCAGCCCCGCCACCAGAGAACAATTTTGTGCGACGACTTGCGTCGTGTCCGCGCCTCGGAACCATATCGTCACCTATCAACTGAGCCGAGTGACAGCTATTGAATTTTCCGCCTATGACTTTCACATCCGCTCCCCGCCTAATCCTCCCGGGCATCCAGAGTGTCTCATAATTTCATCAACCGTCCCACAAAAAGCCCCGGTTCAAAAGGAATAAGTGTTTACACTTATTTCTTGCTGCTCTTGAGTTTTGGCACTATTCATCAAACAGTTCAGGGCAACCGACACTTCGGCTGTCACCGATGAACTCTCCCGTCCCATGTCAGCCAAGGCTTGCGGTGGAAGTGCCAGATCTGAGAGACAGTCACCGTTCCTGCAAACGCATAGTCAATTAATCCGACTACACGAAACACGGTGTCTACCAGAGCCTCCACCAAACCCAGTCCGAATCAACTTCATAATCTAATGCACTACGCGTCAATACTGAAATGCAAGTTCGTTGGTAATCCACAGTGCAACCACGCATACCGCTGAAGCTCCACCTTGTGTGTTCTGCTACACATGTTCCTAGCGCATCGGTTACGGGGCGCTCTACAGTTGTTGTTTTCATACCAGTCGCGGCGAAAGGCGAAATCATGTCAGATACTTCACAAGGAGTTGGATGGTGGCGAGCATCTGACGCCAAGTGGTACCCGCCTTCGGCGACAAGCGCGCCCCAAATGGCCCCGCCTACTCTTCCTCCACCCCCGCAAGGAACACTCCCGACATACAACTCTTCACCAGCGCCTCCTCCAACAAGAGGTACCGGAAATCTGACGAATCTGCCTCAGGATCTGACCTTTTGGTTAATGATCGCTGGCGCAGTTGCGCTGTTCTTCGGTTCATTTCTCCCCTGGGCGAACATTTCCTTCTTGGGAATCGAAGTATCGAAGTCCGGCACCTCTGGCGATGGGGTTTTCACCCTGATCCTCGCTGTCGGCGTTGGCATCGGCGCAGCACTACTCAAGTCAGCAAAACAAAAACCCGGATCAATTACTGCATTGGTATGCGCTGGCCTCGCCGGGCTCGTTGCACTTATCAATATCATCGATATCGGTTCTCGATTCGGCGACTCTTCAACTGATGGCATGGTTGAAGTAACCATCGGATTTGGACTGGGACTTGTAGCGCTCGGTGCTGCCGTTGCTTTTGTTGGTTCGTTACTCGAGCTGATTAATTCGGGGAAGAAGTAACCGCAAAAGCCGCAGTAGATTTTTTGCGCGAGACGAACTGCTTGTGGGAATTCAAAGCAGAGCTAGAACGGTCGAACTTTGTCGCGAGCGACAGCGTTAGATCAGTGGTCGTCCATGGGAATCACGATTCATCCCGCCGGTAAGAAGGACAACACCTTCAATGAACCCCCACAGCGCAACAAATGGGG